>FUFK010038456.1_pt1 | contig 13816 bp, 17 predicted proteins | sample 1021851 | NCBI WGS metagenome assembly FUFK01 (sample SAMEA51879418, study PRJEB19060) | metagenome | reverse complement strand
AGGGATAGACGCGTAAGTACTTACACCAATACGTGATATAGTAAGATCAGATTGTGTAGAAGTATTACCAGAGTTCTGACGTATAACATGGTCAAGTAAATCAATTGTATCTGCTTCTAAAGTATATTGACCAGTACCTGATACCAGTGCTTTGGTCTTTTGATCTATAGTCCAAAGATTTAAACCACGGTTTTGCCATTCAATGCACATTAGATTCATTGACCTACGAGCAGTACGTAAGTCATATCCAGTACGCATTTCTAGGCCAGTACGCTCCCATGCTTCTTCAGCAATCTCTGTGAAGTCCATATCAAAAGCTGTAGTGCCTGAAGTAGCCATTATCCAAAGAATCCTGTAAAAGAGTCCACATTTGTTAATGTAACATGACATTCATCTTTAAATAAGATACCTGNCCCNGGAAGGTTCATGTAGAAATCATCACTAGTATNAAAAGACATGTCAAGCAGAGTAGCCCCTGTTGCANCGTTCTTTAGAACAACTCTAGGACTACCACTACTTGCAGATTTTAAAGCTAGTGTTTTCAGTCTGTTACGGCCANNTTTTACTGTGCCTGNTGCGGTCACAGTGACCGCTTCTATGTCGGAATCACCTAATCTAAAACCCATAATTTATCTCCTATCCTACGGTTGGACAGTAGTATTATAAGCTTGAGCATAAACTATAGTTATTCTAATAGATCCTGCGTCTGAAGCTCCTGTAGTCTTTACAGTTACTTTAAGATCAGAATTTCCAATATCAGCCCAACCTCTTGTAGCACCAGCTTCAGTTGTAGGGTACTTACGTCCAATTTGACCAGCACCTGTTGCACAAGAAAAACCATCTAGAATAGTGTTATCATTACCACCAGACGTTCCTAAACTTACAACGGCAGCTGCGGTTCCAATAGCAGATATTACATCAATAACAACATCAACAATAGCTGAATTAGCAGGTATAATCATTGCTGTATCTGATTGTGCAATAGCTCCATTTGAACAGTCTATGGTATGAGCTTGCATAGATAGAGCATATCCTATATTAGCATTTGCTCCTTCTTTAATAGTACCAGTCCTTATAGGACCAGAAAAAGTAGTTGTTCCCATCTTTGTCTCCTCTGTCAGTTTAAGTCAACTACACTGCGTAGTTGTCAGGGATAATTTACTATACGANATAAAAAACAAAAAAGAAAGGGCGATTTTCACCGCCCCCTCTATAAAACACAATTTGTGATCTCTTACGCTCCAGGTGAGCCAAAGATACCTAGCGGATCGGATACACCAAAGGAATATCTTTCTCTAGCTTTATATCTTGAATTACCTGTATCGAAATCAGCATCCATAGATGTTGACATTGGACTACGTGTAAAGTGCTTTAGACCGTTAGGTACGTCTGTCATCAAGAACCAAGCATCTGTATCAGTTAGATAATGGTTGATGGCATAACCTTCAGGTATAGAACCATTGTTACGTAATGCGTTGAGATCGTTGTCTGCTGTTCCTACTCGACCTTCTGTTTCTAACAATCTTGTAGCAACAAACTGTAGTGCTGGTGGGATTATTAGTTTTCTTGGTCTAGCAGCAATTAGCAAGCTACGCTCATCTGTCCAGGCTGCAATCTGAATAACGGCTGCTTCTAGTGAAGTTTCGTTTAGGTCAGCTGCAACAGCAGGCTCGTTTGAGTTAGTACCACCAGAAATTAATGGGTGATCGGTAGCACAAAGTGACTTACCATCTCCATAAGTAGTACCCGCAGCGAAAGCAGTATTTAGAATGTTAGCTGCTTTTACTTGCTTAGTGTATGCCATAGCACGAGCTAGAGCTTTGGTGTAACGAGATGATAGTGAATCATACAAGTTATCTTCAATTGCTTCTTCAGTAATTGAAAAACCCATAGCAATGGTTTCGTGGTTATAGCGTGATGTAAAGGCTTCTTGTGCATTGTCATACTCGATGGCAGAACCTTCGTCTTTGACTGGTGCAGCTGAAAAGCCTGAAAGTTTGGTTTCTTCCTCAAAAGAACGGTCAGATGATTCACTTTCAAAAATCTCTGCGTGTTCCTCACCATATTTAGCATATTCTAATCCAAACAAAGCGTTTAAACCAGGGAGGAGTTCTTTTAAGAGTTGTGCTCTACTTATAGCCATGATCTAAATCCCCAATGCTTTATGGTACTGGTGCATACCAAAGTTCCAAGTTACAATAAATTCTACGAAGTTACCTGCAGCATTTGCAGTGTCTTCTACAACATCAATAACTTTCATTGGGAAAGTGTTAGTTGTAGCGAGTTCCAGAATCCATAGCGACTTTAGAATTACCAGTCACGGTTGAACCAGCGTTATTCACTAGTTTTATATTTTTACCTATAGCAGATCTGCCGACAGCAGTAACTGTTGTACCACCAGCAGTACAAGAAACTACTTTAAATAGAGCTGTTGGATCGTCACAGACGTAAGCTCTAATGTCAGAAGCTGCTGTACTTGCAGGGTAGTATTGACTAAAGGTAAGTTGCGAAGTAGTAGGGTTTGTATAAGTAACCCCTAAAAAAACGCCAACAGTATTAGTAGTAGCCGTTGTGATAGCGTCACGAGCGATAGTACCATCGGATAATAGTTTTACAACATCTCCATTGAAGATATTGGTATTATAACCAGAAGCGATAGCAAAATGTCTCGTAGCTCCAGCAAAAGGCGTACCACCAAGCTTGTTGACGGGTTTTAATCCGTAAGGACCGTCTATTGTAGGCCAAGCCATGTGTTTAGTCTCCTATTAACTAAAATTTAATTGCCAGTTCCAAAAGTAACCTTAGACTTGCGATCATGAAATAATGGCATTCTAGGGTCATTTTCTCTCATAAGGTTATTATCAACTGATTGTATTTGACCTTCTGTTTGCTTTGCAAAATGTTCAGTTCTTTCTACGACCAATTCTTTTGGAGCTTTACAAAGCATTAAACCACCAATCACAATGTTATCTTTGAATTTATCATTCTCGATAGTTGCCATTGTAATTTCTGGATGGTCTACTGCCTTTACAGGCTCCCAACCTTCACGTAATTTCGAGGACACATTGGTTGGATCGACTTGACCCTGTGTTGCAACACGAATCCATCTAAACGAGTATCCTGGCTCAGGATTTGGCGAGGGTAAAACCTCTGGTCTTGTCCAGGCTTTTTTTCGTTCTACTTTTTCTCGTGTTGTAGTTTCACGGTTTATTCGATTTTCAGCCATTATGTTTTCCTCATTTCTTCTGCAACCTTTTGGGCGTATAGTTCTAGTGGCACTCCGAGCTTCTTAGCAATCTGTACCTGTGTTTGCGTTAATCGTACCTTTTTAGGTGCTGTGCTCCGCGTTGCGGGGGCAACCACATTCGACTGCTTTTTTGACCCTTCGGCCTCTGGTTTGTCAGTGCTCTCAAACTTATCTGGGAACACTTCTCGCATACGTGCATTTATAGCATCGTAGTATTCATCGCTCTGCAGGTCTACACCCTGCTTTGCAAGTCTCGTATGTACCCCCATGGCAAGACTTGTCATCTCGTCATCCGACCCAAACCAAGGATTTTGCTTTGACCATGCCACAGCTTTTTCATCGGCTGGTTTTGGCTTAGGGGCACTATTAGTATTTAGTTGTACATTATTATTAGCTTCCTGTAAAGTAGGTATTTTTATATCTGCTAACTTATCAGTTTTTAACTTAGCAGTAGTAAGAGCATCTTGTGCTTGTAGTAGAGCATCAGAATCACCAGACTCATGGGCTACTTTGTAAGCTGCTTTGGCTTTTTTTAGATCCTCTTCAACATTATACTTTGCTTGTTTTAAGAGAGCTTCTTGGTTTTTAGTTAAATCACCCTTAAGCTTATTATTCTCTTCCATAATAGACTTAGCATAATTTTCTAGCTCTTGGCGTTCACGAGTAGCGGCTTCTTTTGCTCTACGTTCATCGTGATAACCTTTACTAAAATGCTTAATTCTATTGCGAACTTTATCCGAATACTGTTCAAGCTCTTCATCTGTTAAATCTTCTGGAGGAGCAGATGGTTTTCTATTCCTATCTGCTTTAGGAGTATCATCGACAACTTCGATTTCTACTTCTTTTTCTTTCGGTTTTTCAACCTCAACCTTTACTTCCTCTTTTTTAGGCTTTTCCTTCTCAGCTTTTTTAATTTCTTCTGCAGAAGAAGGTTCTACCTCTATAACTTTTTCATCCTCATTCTCATGAGGAAAGCTATATTCTACTTTTTCCATTGCCATATGCTATCTCCTATATTGCTCTCGATACACCGCGAGGGTCGGCTACTACAGCTTCGATAGAATCATCATTCATTAAACGATACTCTACACCAGCCACTTTAAATCTTGTACCTGTATTGGCACGAAACATTACATAATCCCCTGTTTTACACCAAGGACCATTAGGAAACCTTTCTTTATCATTATATGCTTGGTCTCCCATATCCAATACTACACCTATAATAGACATAATGTGTTCATTGTGCATAACTGAATCTGTTTTTAACACATTCGTACCTTCAAAAGTTTTTTCTACTTCAGGCATAGCTACAAGAACTCTATATCCTACAGGTTTAGGTAATTGAACTTCTAACTCATCATCCGACATATTCGGGTCATAAGTATATATTTTTGCTGATTGTGGGTTCTCTTCTGTTACTTTTATTTCACTCATCTTCATCTTCCATATAGTTGCGCGAGAGGTCTTCAATATGTGATAAACTAGTCTCCAGACCCCGAATAAGACCAGTTAACTCTTTATATTCTGGAAAATCTTTTGCACCTGCTTTTGCAAGGAAATCTATTGCAGTTTGCTTGTCAACTTCGATTTTTTCTTTTAGCACGTCAAAGACGGTTTTTGCCATTACTAACCTTTCTTTTTAGCCGTTTTAGCTGAACGTCTAAAGTTAGCAGCGGTAGGAGCTCCTTTTGATCCAGGTTTCCTCATTTTTTCTCCACTGCCTGCTTTAATTCTTTTTCTTTTAGCATGAATATTTGCATATAAACCTTTTTTAGCCATTTAACAATTCCACTTCCTTAATGATTTATTGATTCTAGAATCTGGATCTCGTGCAGTTTTTGCACTTGTTCTCCTCTTTTTCATTCCCTCCATTCTAGCACAAAAGGACTTTCTCCTATTTGCAGCCTTAGAACCCTTCTTTAGTTTTGACGGTTTTGTTGTAACCGCTGTTTTTAATTTAGAACCTGGGTTCGCCTTTCTATAAGAAGCGACTCCTTTCGCATTTAGCCCCCCGCTTTTAGACTTACCTTCTTTACGTTGCCATGCTGGAGATTTAGCCATTACTTTTCCTTCTTTTCAGGTTGAGGTTTCGCTGTTTGCATAGCTGCTGTTTGTCTTAACTTGTTAGCTTCAGACATAGCTTTAGTTTGCTCTGCTCTAGCTTTATCTTGACTAGCTTGGAGTGTTTTAAATATATCCATATCCAATTTATTGTCAGCGTCTCGCTTCTCTTTTGCTATTTTTATGCCTTTTTCTTTTGCGTCTATTTCAACTTTTGTACGCTCGATGTCAAGTTTTTCTTTATCGACAGCTGCATCAGCTTGGTCTTTAGCTGTTTTACGTTGTACTTCAGCTTGTTTGATTTGCATCTCCTGCTGTTGCATTTGTATAACAGGATCTTTAGCTTTCTGCATTGCCCGTCTAGCTGCCATCTCTTGCTGATGTTTTTGCGTTAGTTGAGCTCCTGCTTGAGAGACCAATTGAGAAAGACTGACTTCGATATCTTCTGGTAACTCCTCACCAGGTGCTGGTAGAGGTGCTCCAAGTTCTTGTTCAATCTGTTTACGATACTTAAAACCAAGGTGTTCAGCAATGTGAGCTTGTGTAGCTGCTAATATACGTTTGGCTTGTGGGTTTTGGTTTACCATCTGTGCCATCATAGGATCTTGTAAGAAAGACATATGGGTTTGTATATGTGCATCATGATCTTGATATAAGAAAGCCTTTAACGGTTTACCAGTAAGAGCGTTCATATTCTCACTGATAGGATCTGCAGGTACAGCATCCTCTGTTGTTGGAACAAGTTTATCTGCGTTCTTAATACCAAGGACTTCTATCATTTGCCTATGTAACTGCGGTAGATCATATATCTGTGGAGATTGTGATGCCATTTGTAGTACAGTCTGGTATTGTACAACCCTTTGTGCCATTGTAGAGCTGTTAGGATCAGACACTGGTATCACATCAGTCATCGTATAATCTGATTGACGTGCACTTGTTTCACCACGATGAGGTACATAAGAGTACTCTATCGGTGCATATTGTGTCATTATGGCTTTTAAGAGCTTAAACTCTTGTTTCATTGCATAATGTACACGAGCCTGTACGGCTGCCATAGGTTTAAGGGTACGCTCTAAAATAGCTAGAGTTGTACCAACAGGAGCGTTAGCTGACATATCAGATATGTTCATATCACTGATAGCACCTAGTCTTCTGCCCTCTGTTGTTATTTTATCTAATAAAGCTAGTAATGTTTGACTTGGCTCCTTGTAAGGTAGAGCCATAATGTTGTCTCGGATACTACCAGAGGGTACATCTACGTCTTTCCACTCCCCTGGTTCAATAGGCGCATCATCTCCTTTAATACGTAATCCACGAGATTTAAGACCCCCTGGGAGATTAGAGAGAGTGCCAGCATCAACAAGCTGACGAATGATTGAAGTTCCTGCACGAGAATAACCTCCTATAATATGTATTAATCCAAGTCCATAAAAACCAAACCCTGGTACATAAACNTAATGTACAAAATGCTGTCTTTTTAACATTAACTGGTCATCTGGGTTCCAGTTTCTTCTTATAGATAAAATTTCGCTAGAACCTCGTTCTATAGTAACAATGTAAGGTTTAGCAATCTCATCTTCAGAATCATCTATTCCTTCTATAACTAAGTCGGCATGTACCTCATATAATGTAAATCTTTCATCATCTGTAAGAGAATACCCACCTTCTTCAGCTTTTCTCTCTTCAATGTCAGTATGAAAGGATTGAGGTTCACCTAAGTCTACATCACGGTAAAAACCGTTCATTTGTAGCTTCTTTAACTCATTCTTTGTTTTTCGCATTACATGGGTAACACGTTCTGCTGTTTCTATGTTAGAAGCACCATANGGTACAATAACATCTTCTGCAGGTATATAAACAGCACATTGTCTACCTAAATTAGGGTCATAGTAGACTTTCTTAAAGGCAGAACCTGCTAACCCTAAACTATATAATAATCTTTCGTGTTCAGGTCTATATTCCACCATACGTTCAGTAAGTTCATAGTTCATGTCTGCTTTTACACGAGCAGCTGCTTCTTCTTTCTCTTTTGTCTCTTCTCCTAGTATTTTAGTCTTGACAGGGCCAGCTGCAGGGAATGTTTCACTCATAGTTTCCGCTTGGAATCTAATAGCTGCTTCGGCTAATACTGTAGAATAAACTCCACACGCACCCTCCCAAGGTTCGGTACGTTCTTCATATTTGAACCCTAGAACGTCCAGCCCCCTTACAAATGTGTCTGCCCAGTCTTTTCGACTATCCACGTCAGAATCTACCATCTCTACAATATCATTTGACAGTAAATTCAACTCTTTATCGTCTAAAGTTTCAGCGATATTTTCGTCAAAACCACCCGTACCTGCGTTCTCCATCCCAGGAATAATAGTTACTTCTACACTACCATCATCCATTGTTACCATATCTGGGTTAACAATTTCGATCTCCATATCCGCACCATTAGGTGTTGGTTGGATACCTTGCGGTGCTTGATATAATCCTTTTTCTATGGCCATTAGTAACTTCCTTCTTTAATTATTCTATCTGCTAGTTCGTTAGCAGCGCGGGTATGTTTTTTCATATTATCTACCATTTTTGCTACATTTTCAGGGCTAAAATCAGTTACATCAAACCCATACTTTTCTGATAAAAATTTAGCGTTCTGGGGATTTTTTGGTGGAAAGTAAAACCGAGCTTCTGGTTCAGCTCCTGCTACCATGCGATCTTCTAACTCTTTATTAAAAATAGCATTTAATATTTGTTCTGCAGGATCTTCATTTTGGTTATCAACCCTTGCTTGTTCTGCTAATACTATATTTTTTGCTTCTTCATTAGTAACTTCTATAGATTTAGTAGGAGAAGCTTTAGCTCGATCTCTTTGCGCGACTAATTCATCTAAAGTACTATTCCACTTCCCTTTACCAATTCGTTTCATCTCTGCATTTATTTCGGCTTGTATTTCATCATAAGTCTTACTTTTTAGTTTGCTAAAAACTTCTTCTTTATTGAACTCTGTAGGCCCAAGGTTTTCACCTCTAGGTATTGTACCTCTCATTGGATCTTCACCATAATGCTTATCCATTGCACGTATAGCACTGTGGGTTGTATACCCGTCTGCAATATCAGTTGTTCCCATCATTCCATAATCACTAGCTGCTAAAGGTAGTGGGGTTCCAGATTTTATAAGATTTTCCAAATAATCTACTACTGTATATTCACCTATATGACCTAATTCATGGAAAATAGCTTCATCTCTTTTATTTGGATTATAACCATGCTTCTCTAAATCTTCCAATGTTTTTAACAAAACTTGATGGTGTTTTCCTCCTACGGTATTAAAAGAGGAGTGTGCTGGTATGGCCGACCCCAAAGCACTGCTTGAAAGAGTGGGTTGAAACATAAGGGTGGCTAACCCTTTGGGATATTTGGTTCTATATTTATCCATATAACGCGCACCTAATTCTATTTGAGGATTCTCCCTAGTCCTCTGCGCATTATAAATATCTGCTAACATTTCAGTATCACCGAGTTGGTACTGTAACTGCCTATCCTCTTCAGAGTATAGAGGTGGTTGAGTCGTACCTACTTCTTCAGCTTCTTCGGCTCTATTAAAACCAAGTGCTCTTAAAATGTTATTTAAAAAATCCACTAGTAATATCCACTATTTTTTCTTCTATCGCCATTGGTAACTTCCTTTTTATTGCTCACCAAAATCAAATTCTTTTTGTGTAGTATAAGTACCATCATCTATAAGATTGTCGTTATACATAACATAATTTAATTGTTTCTTATCTGCCTTTTTAATTGTATTTCCTCCCATTCTTTGTCCAGGTTCGTATTTCATACCATGAATACCATTTTTAGATAATAATCCTTCTACAAACCCTTGACCAAAACCAGCATCTTTTAAAGCTTTAATCCATTCTATATCATAATCTTTTGTATCATTTAAAAATTTTGTAGCATCATCCCAACTTTTAAATATGCTTCCCACTGGATTACTAAATATTCCTTGCATTCCTCGACTTAAAGTCTCCTTCAAAGGAACTTCTTTTGGAGTAGGATAACGCATCATCATCCTAAATTTATTAATTTCTTGTTGGTTCTCTGGAAATAATTTGATTAAGTCATCAAAAATAATATTTAAGTCTTCAAAAGTTTTTCTAAAACCTTCTTGTATATATTCACTTTGTTGGGCTATAGGATAGTCCCAAGAAGCTGTTCTTTCTTCAAGAGCTGTTAAAAAAGGAGTTTTAATTGCTCCATAACCCTCTTTTACTTTATCAGCATGTTTATCCATAAATTCTCTATGAAGACGACCTTCTTCTTTTCTATTTTTTGCTTTTTTCATATGATCGAGCCAAGCAGTTACAAAATCTTTATCTCCTACTTTTTCAAAAGCATTTTCTGCTAAAAATGTATCTCCGTTCCTAAAAGCCATTGCAGCCTTACGAAGAACATTATTTGCCCTATAAAAATCAACTACTTGATCTAGCTTACCAAAATAATGCCCATAACTGTAAACATGACTACCTTCTCCAGTACCTAGTTTATGTTTATCATAACCTAAAAAAGTCCCTGTATCAGGGTCACCAATTCCAGTACCTTGTTTAACTTTTCCTATAGGACCTTTATTTTTTAAATAATCAGGACCAAGAAAAGCTTCTTTTATGCCTGAAGGACTAAAAAGATTAATCCTTTCTTCTATTGAATTTAGCATAAAATCCAATGTTTCAGAACGTTCACGCAAGCTCTTTGGTTTAGGGCCAAGTGCTTCCATAATTTCATCGGCTGCCGTATTGGTCGTATTCTTTACATGTCTATAACCAAGAAAAGGTATAAAAGAAGCAAGGGTAGCTCCTCCAAGATCCATAGTCCTATTTACAGTATCCATATTCATTCCACCAGAAGTTACGTCTTCTGAAATATCTCCACTAGCTTCTATCATTTCTTTATGGTCTGCCGAAGAAACTACTTCTGGTAAAATTGCTCCTACTGCATCAAGCATGATTATGTAAAGGAGGAGGTGTGTAATAGTATAAAGCATCGTCAAATTGTCTTAAGAGTGCATTTCTTTCCTCTCCTGTATCAACTTTTCCAATTGTGTTTTCGTAAAGTTCTTCTAATCCAGCCACTAGTAATATCCACTATTTTTTCTTCTAAAGTATCTTATCTCATCTGCTTCGTCATTTGGCAACCTAATAAAACCACCTTGTCTAAATCTCATCAGTGCCATAACCATGGAGTCCACGAGGTCATCATGACTCATAAATGGAAATCCTGCAACCTCTTCTATCAATTCTTCTGCCCATCTTGTTTCTGGAGCCCATACTAAACCAGATGATACTATATCTGTAACAGAATTTAAACGGGCTAATTTATCTCCTGATCCTCTATGGGGGGTATACTCCTGTACAGGTATTCCCATTCTACGCATTTCTTGGTAAATAGCCGTTCCAGCACTCTTTTTCTCCACNATAAACGAATCAGGTTCCCATTCTTCGTATTCTTCCATGGACAGTTCTTTTAATTCAGGAAACTCTAAACGCTTCTTTATACTGTTCAAAAGTATAATATTATGCTCATTTTTGTCTTCATTTAAGAAAACACCCCATGTTGTGAGGGCTGTAAAGTCTGCTCTGTTATGTGTTTCGGCAGCTGCGTCTAACGACATAATAATATAATCACATATAGGAGGTTGCTCCTGTTTCCACATTTGCCACCATTCTCGCTTAACAATAGATGCTTCTTCAGCGGTTGGTTGTTGTTGATACTGTGCGTTCCACTGGAACACGGGCATAGAAGCTTTGGTACGGTGTAATGCTGGTAAATCAAAAAACGCAGGCCATAACGGTTTTTCTACCTCTTCCTTAGTCTTTTTATCCTCTACTTTTAATATAGCAGGGAACTCTACAACTTCATACTGATCCGAACCTTGGTTCTGTACCATGTCTTTTGTCACACGACCTGTCAAATCATCCATGTGCCAACGCGTTTGTATAATAGCTACTCGCCCACCAGGCATAAGACGTGTACGTGCACCAAAAGTAAACCAGTCATAAGCCTTCTCAAAGATTTCAAAGTTACCGTTGATGACATCTTGTTCAGAGTGAGGATCGTCAACAAGAAGCAAATCAGCACCGCGACCCGCAATAGATGAACCGATTCCACAGGCATAGTATTCACCTCCAACATTTGTATTCCATCGACCCGCTGATTTAGAGTCTACTGCTAAACTCACAGTGGGAAATATCTCTTTATAAGCGTCTGTTGCAATCAAATTACGTACTTTTCTACCAAAATCCACCGCTAAATCAGTCGTATGGGACACCATCATAACCTTTTTATTAGGATTCCGCCCTAAAAACCAAGCTGGGAACATAATAGAAACAAGCTGTGATTTACCGTGTCTAGGGGGTATATTTACACAAATTCTGTCTTTTTCGCCTTTTTCTATGTCCATTAACATGTTTGCAAGTAATCTGTGATGTCTACCCGCTATATAATCGGACTGCATATGCTTACAAAACGATATTAAATCATTAAAAGCAGCTTCATTACGCTTTCTTTTAGACAGCTCACCCACTAATTTATCTATTTCTTCCACTTCATCATGGTCAAAATCGTCTAAATTAGCTAACATTTGCTGAATTTCAGCTTCAGAAAAGTCAAAATCCGTCTTGGTCGCTGTTTCTGGCATTATTTTTGTGCTTTTTCTTCCTTGGGAGTATCTTGTTCTTTAATTGTATCACTTTTTGCTGGAATTGTCTCGCTATTAAGCTGTGAGCTTGCGGATTTCTCTTCTTTGGGAGCTTCATTTTCTTCTTTTATCCCTAATTCTTCGTCAACATCTATAGATTTACCGTCTATAACCACAGCATCTTCTGGATTTACCAATTTTGTCAGCTTCATACGTAACCTTTCTCTTAAATCGTCTGTTGACTGGTGTGTTACTGTTACTTCTGACTTTTCTGCAAATAATCCAACGTCAGATATCTTTCCTAAGAGCTCTAAAGCACGTATTCTTACTCTCGGATCGGGGTTATCTGTCTCTAATAGTAATTTATTNGTTACTAAATGCCGAATTTGCATAGAATTTTCNACAACTGACCGCCCAAATTCCTGTAAAACATTGTCCGCNANTACTAAAGATGCGGGTCTTAACGTTGAAAGCTTCTTATTTGTTATCTTTCGTGACGTTCCTTCGGGATCCCCAGAATAAACCGCAGATATTTTAGCTGTAACATCTTTATCTTCTTTGTTTGGCTCAAGATCTAGACCGTGATCTTCTAGTTCTTTGGCTGTATTAGCCGCGGCTTTCACGCGTTCCCTAAGATCTTGGGGTGGTGAGCTGCTATCTAAAGCGATTCCTAATTCAGGTTCTATTCTAATTGTCATCTTTTTCGCAGGTTGTTAACCGTTAGTGTGTGACCTCTGGTGGGTTGAAACCGAATCTATTATTGTACTAATGAGGCCACACATATCTATATATACCAAAAATTTTTTATTTGTAAAGTAGTTGGGACTCCTATAGGGGGGGTCTTTCTGTGTAGAACTCAAAAAACACAGAATTATTCGTGTAAATTAGTAATATAGAAGAAGCAGATGGAACTGACTTGGCAAAGTGGGCTATAGGGGGTAGGTATGGGTCGCTGTGTCAGATGTTATCAGTAAATCAGGTAGTAAGTTACTACCTATCTATAAGTGTCTAACTATTGTAAAACTTGTTATATTATGTTTATATTAACTTGTCAGGCAATGATGCATGGCATAATTTTAATTATTCTTTGAAAGGAATATACTATGAATAAGCAAGTAAAATCTAATAGTGCTAACTATAACTCATTCGCAAAATACAAAGATGATTTAATCAAAGTGTTTGCTCGTATCAATTCTAATGATAACCTATATGATCAACAGCATATGGAAAGTAAAGCTATTACTCTTGAAATACAAGAAAAGTTTAAAAGTTTTAGGTTTACGGATTTTCATTCCCCATTCTTTAAGAACAAAGATGGTCAAGGGGGCTGGGTACAAGGTACGAAAGATGCTCAGCACTGGGAGATTGATAACATAGGTATTGGTACAAATAAGCACGGAGTTGTTGCTTGTACTGCATCGGTTAAAGAAGCTTTGTTTATTATTGAGTGTTGTGTTGCGGGTATGGGTAAAAAGATACTTGAAATATGGAAAACACCACCAAAACAACGTAGTGCAAAATTCTTACAAGAGGAATTAGATGTTTACAAAGTTAAGATTAAGCAAGTACCTAAGAAAAGAGATCGCTTTTTCAATGCTTTAAAACCATCTGAAACCAAAGTTGTAAAAACTTGCAATCAAAAAGTTGTGGATCAATTAGACAATATTAGAAAGATATTGGATAAACAAGATCAAGATTATACTCAAGAAATGAGATTGATCAATCAACTACGCACAAGATTTACGAAAGTAAATTAATACCCTAGGGGGAGCTTTTGCTCCCCCTTTTTTTTGTCCAAAATTTAGGTAGTAAGTTGCTACCTATTTGATACC
>FUFK010720809.1_pt1 | contig 13817 bp, 13 predicted proteins | sample 1021851 | NCBI WGS metagenome assembly FUFK01 (sample SAMEA51879418, study PRJEB19060) | metagenome | reverse complement strand
CGCGCTACCAGTGGGAGTTACACCAACTGTTGGGACACTGCTCGCCCTCCAAACAAGCGTATGAACAAGGAGTATTCTTGGTACTCACCAATCCGGCAAGCTCATGACGGACCAATTACCTCATTTTGAAGAGCGGGCAGATTTGGGGCGCATCGCGATGAAGGGCCGTGCAAGTCAAAACCAGTTTCAGCGCCAGTGGCATGAAACGTGCCGGGGGCGAAGTTTTGCTTTTCCTAACGGCGGCGGCCCGCCCTAAGACAATTGCCGAGAGGAAACTTCGATATATCCAACTTATCGCCGAACCACAGCATTGTTGAGAGCTATGCAAAACATAGCAACCAAAGCCCGACAGCAGCGTTGTTGAACCATGTTCAATGATTTTCCTCTCCTCCTGTTGCTGCTGGTTGGCATTTGCGCGGCCACGGTCATCTTGCTGGTTGGGCTTCGCATGACAGTCCTTGCAGACCGGATCGCCGACCGCANNGNCTNTNNCGAGGCTGTCGTAGGTGGGGTGCTTCTCGGGGCTGCAACGTCATTCTCGGGCACCATCGTCTCGCTCACCGCGGCGCTGGATGGGCGGGCTTCGCTTGCCTTTTCAAACGGCATTGGCGGGATCGCAGCGCAGACAGCGTTCCTCGCTATTGCGGACATAGTTTATCGACGTGCAAACCTTGAACACGCGGCTGCTGAGATTGCGAACGTCTTTCAGTGCGGCGTGCTGCTCGCGCTCCTCGCGATCCCCTTCGCGGCCTCTACCACGCCAGAGGTGGCGCTCTGGGGTATTCATCCTGCGTCGTTCCTTCTGGTGGTGGTTTACGCTTATGGGGTCGCAGCCACCGCTCGCCTCCGCGAAAAGCCAATGTGGCGGCCCGTCGAGACCGATGAGACCCGTGCTGATGAACCTGAGGTAGATGACACGACGGACAAGCCCGCCCGCTGGCTTTTATTGTGGTTCTTGCTACTCATGGTGTTCCTCGGCCTGTCGGGTTGGGCCATCAGCCAGATCGGCAATCAGCTTACAGATCGACTTGGTCTTTCGGCGTCGCTTGTCGGCGCGCTCGTGACCGCTGTGATCACCTCTTTGCCCGAACTTGTTACAACCGTCGCTGCGGTGCGCCGGGGAGCGCTTCAACTCGCTGTCGGTGGGATCATCGGCGGCAACACTTTTGATATCCTATTTCTCACGATCTCAGACGCAGGTTATCGCAGCGGCTCGATTTACCACGCCGTCGGCTCACAAGACCTTTTCTGGCTGGCGGTTGGAATGTTGATGACCGCAGTCCTACTGCTGGGGCTCATCTTTCGAGAGAAGCAGGGCCCGGGAAGCATCGGTCGCGAAAGCCTTGCACTTCTGTGCATTTATGGCGCCGCCGTCGCGATCCAGGCGTTCTCTTGAGAGACCTTAATTCGGATAACGGGACCGCGGCTATCGTTTCTCAGATCCAGTAGACGGATATAGAGCATAGGCTTTACCCAAGATCGAATTGTCTTTTTAGGAACGATCCGCCGCGGCACCCGTTGAATCTTCAGAAACTAACGAAAGAGGAGACATGCTATGAAAATGCTTACAGCAAGCACACTCGCACTGACACTCGCAGGCACAGCAGCTTTCGCTGAGGCTCATATGACTGATTACTCCAAGGTCGACAGCGCGGCCATGAATGAGATGCGTGGTAACCTAATCCGCACGCGCGACATCACAGGCGGTGAAATTTACACGATTGGTGAAGCCGACGGCGACTGGAATGCGGGAAACCAATATGATGCGATCGATTCCGGTTGGAACGAGATTGGCGAGATCGAAGACATCGTTCTTTCCAAAGATGGCCAGATGGTCGGCATTGTAGCCGAAGTCGGCGGCTTTCTGGACCTTGGCGACAAACACGTCATGATCTCGGTCCCAGATGTGAACCTCGTGGCAGTTGACGACAAGACCTACGCCTACGTAACGCGTCTGAGTGAAGAAGAGCTTGAGGCGCTGCCAAGCGTTGATGAAGGTTTCTGGGACTAACCCAAACTTAGGGCGCAGCCCCTAACCGTTAAGACACCCCGGCCGTGCTTTCACACGCAGGGGCGTTTCTGGCCTGTTGCAGATCCTTCGCTGTAACAGGCCTTTCTGCGTCAAGTGCTCGCTGCAGGGGATCACCCCTTTCGGCAGTGGGATCATAGACTTTATCGAGAAGGTCGATGAGCGTCAATGCAATGGGCGTGACTTCCTACAGACCCAAACTAACTGACAGGTAGAGAAAGGGGTTACTTCCATGGCTGATAATTTTGGGAAAACTGGAACTGAGGGTGCCGACAGGGGGAGCGGAAATCGCCCTTGGCTTATCGGACTTGCGGTCCTCGCAGCGATTGGCTGGGGGTGGGGGATATACCAAACGACGGCCCGCGCCACGCTCGAAGATGAGATGACACGCCAGATTAAAGCCGCAACGCTCGAACGAGACGAGGTGGCAGAAGCTCTCGCGGCTTTGAAAACAGCCTCAGGCGAGTTGACTAACATTCGGTCGCGCATTGAAGCCTCAACTGGTGAACTTGCTGGGATCGATGAAAGGCGGCAAGCCGAATCCGAAAAATTTGACGCGGAACTTGCGGAGCTCGCAGATCGCCGCGCGGGTGCCGAAGCAAATCTCTCGTCCCAATTGGCCACGATGACTGCACAGATCGAGACGGCCCGCCAGGATTTTGAGGGCGAACTGGCGGCTTTGGCCAAACGACGTGACGCTGCGCTGAAGGAGACAAACATAGCTGAATCTTCTCTTTCCGAAGCGAACAAACAGTTGGAGCAATCGACCAGCCAACTGGAGAGCCAACGTTCTGAGCTGAAAGCCATCCAGCAGGAAATCGCGACCCAGCAAACCACGCGAGATGAGACCCTTGCGGCCTTGACTGAAGCAAAGAAAGAAGTCGAGACTGTGGGAGCGCGTGTGAAAGAGGCGCGTACGCAAGAAAGTGTGCTACGCGAGACCCTCAGTTCTTTGCAGGAGGAAGCCGCGGCCTTGTCGAAGGAGTTGGCTGACGCTGAGACCCGGATACAAACGGCGCGCAGCAGCGAAGCCAAGGCGCAAGAGACTTACGCGAAGACCGCCAAAGACGTTACGGGTCTCGAAGATAGAAAAAAACGCCTTCAGAAGGAGCTTTCGCGACTTGAGACCCGCCATACCAACTTAAGATCTGATATTACCGCGGCCGAAGAACAGCGTACCAAGGTGCAATCGGAGCTGCAGGACATCACGGCCCTCCTCAAAACCCGATCGGAGGAAATGTTGAAGGTTGAGCAGCGTATTAAAGACGAACAGGGCGCGGCTCACGATGATATGGGCGATCAGAAAAAGGCCCAAAGCGAGACTTCAGATAAACCGAAGAAGCCTCAAAAGCGGAGTAGAGCTCAAAAGGCCGGAGATGTCGGCACATCTGATAGCCAATCTGCAAAGCAATCTGCGACAAACACGGCCCCCCCGATGCCAGCCCGAACTGAGCAATCGCAATCGGAACGCAATAGCGGAAATCAAAGTGGTAATAGTGCAATCACGCCCGGCACATACCGCACTGGTGATATTTTGGCGCGCTTTGCATCGGACGGCACCTTTAATATGCGTAATGAGCAGAGCGAAGCTAAAGTTGCGGGCGAATATGCTGTCGAGAACGATGTCCTCACGCTATCAAACCCGGTGGGCAACTTACGACAGGGGGTCAATTTTCCGCTGCGTTGCGCTGTAGAATTCGCCGGCGAGGCATTCACTCTTCGTGCGGCGGGCCAAGACGGGCTTGCCTGCGGGCCGCTGACTAACGCGGCCTATGAAAAGGTCCAATAGCCGGAGAGCAGAAGTTTCCGCCCGACATCCCAGAGCGGAGGCGGGTGGGAATAATTGCGCCTCCGCGTTCCACGGAGATATAGATTTATTATCTTTTACAGTGTGATAGCACTATCGACCCGGCAGTTCACAACTGCTTCACGCCGCCGTGGCGGAATACGAGAAAGTAGACGTTTCACGCTGTTTGTCTCTCTTTCCGCTCTCAGATAAGCGCATGGGGCACCCCTCATGCTACGGCGCGGCGCTTGGCAGCTGCTCGCGGGTTTGTCCCTTTGGATGATCTCGTGCGCAGGTCTTGAGTGGCAGGGGGCAGTTTGGCCTTCAGTTGCGGCGCAAAAAGACGCGGACGTCAACCGGGGGCGAGAGCCCCTCGTAGGTGCGTCGCGCAGGTTCAAACCGGACATGAGGGCCGCGCCCGCACAGCTGGCAGTCCGCAAATTTTGAGAAGAACCTGAATGCCACCTTAGGAGCTTGCGAGGCGGCGTACAGTACGCCCTCCGAATGCGAAATTCAAAAGCAGGCCAAGTGTCGCACCGATGCCAACGCCGAACAGGTCCGCAATGAAATCTGCCAGCTCACCTTGGCGCCCGACATAGGGTTGAATGACCTCGATTACGGCTCCGAAAACAGCTGCCGCGAGCGCCACCCGGAGTAGCGCCTTCGGATAGAGAACGGCGCAGGGCAAAGTTAAGGCCGCAAAGGCCAACAGGTGATGGGTTTTATCGGACCCGGGTGCGTCAGCGGGAATGTTAAGCGGGATGAGGGTCAATGCGGCGATGCTGATCGTCAGGCTGATCGTCAACCAGATCACAACTGCCCGCCGGCGTTTGGTGCCAAAGGCAACTGCTTGAATATCGGGCATGTAAAATCAACCTACGGTTTTGGAGTGCGAATGCGGATGCCAGGGCCATCGTCGGGCGTGCCGATGAATTCGATGCCAGCAGCTTCGAGGGATGATTTTATCGCTCTGATGTTCGGCCCAGTACTTGCGGGAACGCCGTCTTGCGCCTCGACACGCTTAATTGTGCTAATGCTCACCCCAGACGATGCGGATAGTTCGCTAACACTCAAACGGAGCGCATACCTTGCAATTCGAACTTGAGCGCCAGTAATCATTGACATCTCCACCTAATGAGCCCATATGGCTCATATGAAACCAAATGACGCTCAGCTCTTTAGCATCAGCTCTGACTGGCAGTCAGAATTCAAGCGCCTTGAAGGGGCTTATGCGCCGTCTACCATGCGGGCCTACCACGCCGATATCGAAATATACATCCAGTGGTGCGCGTTGAGCGATCGGACGCCGTTCCCCGGGAGTGTGGAGACGGTTTGTGCATTTCTGCTGGATCAGGACACCTTTGCCCCGTCGACGGTACGACGGCGGGTGTATGCTATCCGAAAGGTTCATCAGCTTCTGCGACTGCCGGATCCCACCTATGACGAGGATATCAATCTTACGTTCCGGCGCATTCGCCGCAGCAAAACTTCGCGGCCGCGTCAGGCGAAAGGCATGACCAAAAGCTATCTCGATAAATTTCTTGCCGTCCAGCCTGACAACCCTTGGGGCCTAAGAAACAAAGCCATGCTTTCACTGGGCTATGACCTCCTAACACGACGGTCTGAGTTAGTTGCAATCACCGTGGAGGACGTTGAATTTCGCTCGGATGAAACGCTGCGGGTCCTAATCCGACGCAGCAAGACAGACCCTGGGGGCTACGGCCGCGTGGCTTTCACCTCGAAGCGGACAGGGACGCTTGTTGCCGAATGGCTTGAGTGGCGCGGCTATAACTTCGAACCGCTTTTCTGCCCAATCTATCAAGGTCATGCTGTGAACCGACACTTAAGTGACACGACCGTGAAACACTTGATTAAGTCAGCTGCAAAGAATGCGGGGCTTGATCCGAACGATGTGAATGATTTCAGCGGCCATTCAATGCGCGTCGGCGCGGCGCAAGATCTGCTGAAAGCAGGTCATGATACCGCTGCGATTATGCGGGCCGGCGGGTGGAAGTCGATCAATGTACTGACGCGCTATCTAGAGAATGCTGAATGTAACGTGTGGCTCTAGATACAGCAGGTGCTGCCAACGCCAGCATCGACGTGGAACAGTACCAGATTCCGAGGCGGTCCATGAAGGTCTGGTCTTGATTAAGGCCAGCTCGATCTATGACGGGTTCGAAACCGACATGGCCAACAATGTGCTCGCGACCGCCAAGGGGCCCTGTTTTGGGACCATGATCATTGACGAAGGTGCCGTTTCTGGCGGCGGGGCCTGCAACATGGCGAAGCCATCGTCATTAGCTAGACCCCGTCCGGCTTCAACGATGAGGGCCGGACTATCGGCACGTGAGAGGTTACGGCGGCACCGGCAAATGGACGTACGCCTCTGGTGGCCATGATTTCGATGCCGGGGGCGAAGGCGCTGATTACACCAATATGGTCACCGGCGAAGTTAACCTAAACTGAATCCCACTACATTGACTTCTCTATCTCGCGTGCAGACGTGCAAACCGATCTATGCGCGGGATGGACATGGTAATAACCTAGGTGGCTTTTCGATCAACTGCGTGGACTTGAGTGACCGTTTTAACAGATCGGTGGTACACTTCGTGACCCGTTTGTCAGCGTGGCTGAAGCACGAAGGCCAAGCTTGCTATATCAATATCGGGCAGTTGTATCTTTTATAACGGTTATCGTCCTGCTTTTCGCCCGTGCCGTCTCAAAGTCGAAGAGCTGCGGAGCAATGCCCTACTACAAGGGGCGGCAGGCCACCCATGGATCGTTACTCTGATGCGTTTGGCATTAAACGTAAGCGTTTATTCTTGGCTTCCTAGCGTGGGATCGTCGTCATATCGCTTAGGCTGAGCGGCATTTAGCTCTGCCGGATCAGCGCTGAGAGCGGCCGTCTCGGGCGTGGACGCGCGCGCCAAGGGTTTCGCCTGGAAGGCTATCTTGGCATTGGGAGCCACGGGAGGGGCGATCCGGAGACGCAATAGTGCAAATAGGATCAATAATACATGCACGGAGCCCGTAACCGCAAAAAGCGTAGAAGCGCCAAATTCGGTCATCGCGAATCCAGCCACTGTGGGTCCGACAATCGAGCCGATGCCAAACACCAGGAGCAGCCCTCCGCTGACCTGAATGAAGGACCCCGGTTCAGCATGGTCGTTCGCATGCGCCACAATGATGGGGTACATGGCAAAGACCGTCGCGCCAAATAGCGCTGACATCGCCAGCGCAAGAGCCGGTGTCGGTACGGCAATCGACAGGAAAAGAGCGTCTGCGAGGATGGCAAATATCGTGACTGCGATCAAAACCTTGCGGCGATCAAATCGGTCCGACGCGATACCCACCGGGATCTGAGATGCCGCACCCGCGAGGATCGGGACGCTCGCAAACAGAGCGATTTCGTTCAGCGGTAAGCCTATGCGCGCGGCATAGACTGCTGCCAAAGTGCCGAAAGAGGCATTGGAGACGCCGACCATTAATACGGAGAAGACAGCGATGGGCGAATTTTTCCATAGCTTGCTTAAGTCGAGCTTCGCCTGTGTCAACGGCCTAGGTGTGGTCGTCGCACTGATTGCAGTCGGCAGAAGCGCAAGACAGTAGACCATCGCGGCCAGCACGAAGAACAGAAAACCGTTCGTATCCCCTAAGGTTAGCACCATCTGCCCTGCTGTCGTGGCGCCAAGATTAACCATCGTGTAAATGCCAAAAACCCGCCCGCGAGACTTCGCGTCTGCGCGCTCGTTCAACCAGCTCTCAACGATCATCGCGGCACCGGCAAAGCAGAATCCGGAAAGCGCGCGCACTGGGACCCAGACCCAAGGCGTAATCAGAACGAGTGAGAGCAGCACTGCAATAGCGGCAATCGCACACATGGCCCCAAAAGCGCGTATATGTCCGACACGGGCCACCAAAGCCGGTGTGCGCAAACATCCCGCAACGTAGCCGACCGCCCAGCCCGTCCCCAGCAAGCCCAAAGACGCCGCCGTAAAGCCTTCAGCTTCACCTCGGATCGGCAAAATTATGCTGTTTACGCCTCCGGCGAACAGAAGAAAGGATGACCCCAACAGCAGGGCGGTTAAAGGGAGAAGGTTTCTGATCATAGCGTTTAGATACCCTGCGCGCCCACTGTTTCCAACTGGTACTGCCTGGCGAGGTATTTTCGCAATGCGTCTTTGCAGCCTCTCTGGCTGGTGAAGAGCCGCTTCGTTGAGGGCGAGTCCGTTGTCGCGACGAGCTCTGTGACAGACTATGGTAAATTCAGGAGATTCTGATCGGGAGAAACGGCATGGGGGAGAATGAGAATGATGAGCGCTCGAACATTGACCTAACTCCGGAAACCTACAGCAAACTTCAGAGCGAGATTGATCAATTAAATCGTGAACTTCGTGCCTTTGTGGCCGTGGCTCTGCGACACGGGCTGCGGGATTATTGCGAGACGCGACATCCAATACTGACGGCCGAACTCGACCAAACCGATGCGCGCTCGCAACGCCACGCAAAACAAAAATATGACAGAGTTCTTGCGCGGATCACAGATGTTCCGGGGCTCTGCGGATGCCCCGGCGATACCGCGGAACGTACCTATTACCGCAATGCCCAAGACAACGTGGCCTATATCGAGCATGCCCTTAAGAACAAAAGATTTATCCTAGGAGGCATCTGGGTCGCCCCCCGATACAGAGGCAAAGGGTGCGCTCACAATATTCTGCGGGTTTTGGTCGAGGCCGCAGACGATGCCGATCTCGGCATTGAGCTGTACCACGAGCCGTTTGGCGAGGAGGGTCTGCGAACGGAGGAGCTGGAAGCCTTTTACAACCGGCACGGCTTTGCGTGGCATGACTCGGCGCCTGGCGGGTTGGTTCGACTTCCACGGTCTCCGCTTGATCTTTATACGCGCAGCTGAAGCTGGGCTTGGATCTGCTTTGCTAGGACATCCTGATATACGCCTCAACTCGGTGGTTGCGCCGATGAAAGGCGCCAAGTCATGCATATCTCGAAGGGGAAATTCTACTGGCGAATTACCGGTGAATTGCGAGGAAGAATCTGATACAGTGATCAACATCTACCACATGAGAGCATCAAAGGATGTGAGCCGTGCACGGATATGTTGGAATTCACCGACGGACGGTTCTACAGGCCTATCATCGCTTTCTTGCGGCGGATCGGTCCTTACAGAAGGCTCAATCAGCGGCTTTGGTTTGGATCGCTGAACCATCTTCTCAGAAGGCCATGCTCATGGGGGATACTGGGTCTCAGGTAAGGCGGCTTCATGAACGCCGTGATCGTGCTCTCGAACGACTGACACTGCTACGGCAGGCCCTTGATCAAGAGAAAAAAAGGAAGCGTCAAGAGTCGCGGCAGAGCGTTCTCTTTCTTGAAATGCGCCCTATCTCAAAGTGAAGAGAGCAAACAGAGACGACGCGGCTTGCGGACTCCCTTTTAACTTTTCTTTAGCGCCGGATCCCACCTAAAGCATCCCGCCTTTACTTGCGACATAGCCGGCAGCTTTGAAGTAGTTCCAGCATTCGTCTGGTGAGTATAGTATAGGTCGCAGATCTTGGCGATTGCGTTGAACAGGTCGGTGAAGGGGCGGGCACCGATGCGGCGCAGACGCGCTTTGAGCTTGGAGAACGCCATTTCGATGGGGTTGAGGCCAGGACTATAGGGCGGCAAAAATAGGAACCAGCATCCTGCCTTCCGCATCGCCTTTGCAGGTTCAGCGTTTTTGTGAGTGGCAAGGTTGTCCAGAATGACGACGCTTCCGGGGGAAAGCTCTGGCACCGGTACCTTTTCAACGTATGCGGCGAAAGCCGGGCAATCCATAGCACCTTTGATCACCCAGAGCGCGATCATCCCATCGGCGCGCAGACCCGCGATGAAGGTCTGTGTGCCCCATGAGCCAAACGGGGCATCCATAATCAGTCGGTCTCCAGAAGGAGCCCATCCCCGCTGCCTCGTTGAATTTGTCTTCACCGACGTTTCATCAACCGACACTCCCCTGGCTCGCCCCGGCGCCTGACGCTTGGAGCAGACAAGGGATATGACAGCGCCGAATTTATTGCCGCACTTAGGCGCATGGTTGTGACGCCGCATGTCGCGCAGAAGGCCCGGTATTCCGCAATCGACGGGCGAACCACCCAACATCCCGGTTATGCCTTGTCACAGCGGCACCGGAAGAAGATCGAGGAACCCTTCGGCTGGGCCAAAACCGTGGGCGGCATGGCCCAGACTGTTCATCGCGGCCTTGACAGGGTCCGCGCCCAATTCACAATGACCCCGCAATAAAAGCAGGGATTGCCCTCCTAATTCCGCGATTTCGGAAATCACATCATATCTATGACCTAACGTCAATCACGTCCCTTATCTTGAAGACATGCTTTACGTAAGCTGGGGCGCAGGGTGATAATACTGAAGTGGTTCGTTAGTGGAACAGAAGCAGAGGAAAAGCTCCGAATGAACCATTTCCCAAATGCTCGTGCAAATTTTGATGATCCGCTTCGTCAACTCTATAAGCTTGCAGTAGAGCCAGAGCTTGCCTTTGATGATAAGGTTGCGCAACTGCTCGCTTTGGGTACCGAGGCCCTGGGCCTCGAACTTGGAATTGTCAGCCAGATAGAGGGCACGATCTACGAGTGCCTTTTTGTCCATGGCCCTGACTGGGCCCCGGTGCCCGGGGCGACCTTTGGTGTAGATGGTACCTACTGCCTTCACACACTTAACAATAATGAAGTGACAGCATTCCATCATGCGGGACGGCAGGAGATATCTTCCCATCCGTGCTATCAAAACTTCGGTCTGGAGAGCTACATAGGGGCTCCATTGCGGCGCGGAAATGAATTCTTTGGCACGTTGAACTTTTCTGACCGTGCTCCGCGTCAAGCACCGTTCAGCAAGAAGGAATTCGAGTTTGTCGCCTTTTTGGCGCGCTGGTTGGGCAATGAGTTGAAGTTGCATGCCGAGCGGCGGGAATTGTGCGAACAACGTGGGCTGCTCAGTGCGATGATTGATGCGGTGCCCGAAGCAATCGTTTTAGCTGACCTCAACCGCCGTGTCGCAATGGTGAACCCAGCTGTGGAAACGCTTTTTGGCTATGCGCCTCACCAAATTCTGGGGCGGCAAACAGCAGTGCTTTACGGAACGCTTGAGGGTTATGAGCGCGCGGGTGAGGAAAAGTTTAATCCCCAGACCTCAAGCAAGCGGGGTGAGTTTGAGATTTCCTGTCGAAGGGCTGATGGAACCACATTTAATGGTTTTGCTTCTACCGCCAAAGTGGAAACTGAGGGGGGCGAGACACTTGGCTTTTTGGCAGTCATCCGAGATGTTTCTAAACAGCGTGCTTTAGAACATGCCAAAGATCAGATGATCGCCACGGTAAGCCACGACATAAAAAACCCGCTGACTGCGCTCTGCGGTGCATTAGAGGTACTTGAAGCCCGCGAAGCAGGCTTAGGCGGCACAAATCAAAACATGCTAAGGCTTGCGCTACGCAATGCGCGGCGTATCGACGAGATGGTTGCTGACATACTCGACGTTGAACAACTCCGTTCGGAGGAACCGTCAGGTTTCGTTGTATGCTCTCTGGCTCCTTTACTCGAACAGGCGGTTGAAACACTTACCTCTTATGCTGAAGACCATGGCATACTTCTCAAAGTGAAGCCTTCTGATGCGCCTAATCAACCTTTGCGTTTACATGAAGGCAGGGTGGAACGGCTGATATCTAACCTTGTGACAAATGCTATCAAAGCATCCGCAAAAGGCGGGACGGTAGAGTTGGGTCTAACCAGTACGGGGCATGGTTTCTATGTAAAGGACGAAGGGCCAGGATTGCCAGCCAACATTCAGAAGGCCCTTTTCAAACCTTTTGCACGTGGGGCCACCTATCGGGTCAATGAAGGGCATGGGCTTGGAATGAGCATTGTGAAAGCAATCGTTGACCAGCATCTTGGCGAGATCACATTTCAAACAGCTGAAGGGGAAGGGACAACTTTCTTCGTAGAATTCCCCGCTTTAGCTCCTGATGCAGAGGAAGAGGGAAATTTTTGAGTACCTTTACGAGTAACTGCGCTGTCGGTAGCGCAGTTTACGCAGCTTGACCGCCGATTTCGAGTAGAAATGCCTTCCAGTTCCACGGCAGCAATTCGTCCAGCTTGTTGATCTTGTGGTCGTGGATGCGGTCGAGAACGTCCGCGAGATAGGCCGTAAGCGTCCGGTGTCGCCGCGGTCTCAGGCTTTTCCGGGCTGCCAATTCCAGGGCATGAGTTCGTCGATGCGGTTGATCTTGTGACCTGGTAAACGTTGGAGGACCCATGTGAGCCATGCCTCGCGATCGCCGATGTTCAGCTTACAGGTTTCCATGAGCGTGTAGGCGATTGCAGCGGCGTTTCCGCCTCCGATAGGGCATACCGAATGGCTTCGGCTAGCTTGATCTTTCCAGAGATCTTGCACAGCTGTGCCTGCAGCCAAAGCTCCAGGTTGTCGAAGACAGGCTTAGCCTTAGCCTGCCGCAGGGCCACGCGCTCTTCCGGGGATTTCCCCCGCGCCTCCTTCTCGACAGCGTAAAGCTGTGCAATCTGCTTGATCGCTTGGTGGGCAATGGGAGAGCCACTGCTCGCCTTTCCGATCGACGCTGAACTGATACCATGCGCAGGGCGGCGCTGCCCCGTACCACGGGCGTTCGTCCCGGACATAACTCCAGAGCCGTGCGGTTTTGGTCTTTGTCGTGTTTGCGCGCACCTGCAGTTTAACGGGGGTATCGTCCGCAAATAGGGCTGGCCCAGCCCGGACCAACTCGCCAATGTGTTCCGCCAAGGGTTTCAGCAGAGCTGTGGTACGCCCGACCCAATCGCTTAGTGTGGAGCGATGTAGATCGACCCCTTCGCGAGCGTATATCTTGGGCTGCCGCTCAAGCGGCAGATGATCGCAAAATTTGCCGACCGGCATGTGCGACACAAGGCCGGGTCCGGGCCGCCCACGCTCGATCAGGCGGGACGGCAACGGGGCCTGGGCGAAGGCTTCACAGCAGGTGCAGGCCATACGCGGACGGATAAACCGGCGCACCATGAAGCGGCCGGGGATATAATCCAGCTCTTCGGCCACGTCCTCGCCCACTTGGCGCAGGGCACCGCCGCAGTCGTGGCATGCCTCCCCCGGCGACAGAACCTCATCCTCCCGATCCAGGTGGTTGGGTAGTGGCTTGCGGCTGTGCTGGCGCTTGTTGGTTGGGCGCTCTTCATCACTGGGCGGCTGCTCGGTGTGGTGATCCTCTGCGGCCTGCGCGATCTCTTCGTCTTCCAGCAAATCGAGAGCCAGTTGATCATTTGCGCGCTGACAGAGCGCAGCTCGTCAGGATCTTTGGGCAGGGTGAGAAAGTCGGCCACGGTAGCGGCGGGATGACCTCGCTGCGGGCGACGTAATAGTCGTCCACCTATGTCCTTTCTGCGGATCGCAGGGAGGGTTGGAGGATGTTCACCGAGGACATTTATCGGAGAGTTCGGCTGGCCTGTCCTGAGGGCATGAGCCAGCGAGAAGCAGCGCGTCATTTCAACATTTCACGCGACAGCGTAGCCAAGATGATGGCGTTTTCGGTTCCGCCTGGGTATCGGCGGTCGACACCGGTCAAGCGACCGATGCTGGATGGCTTCACCGGGATCATCGACGGTTGGCTGGACTGCGATCGGGAGATCCATCGCAAGCAGCGACACACGGCGAAGCGGGTGTTCGAGCGGCTCCGTGACGAGCATGGGTTCACCGGTGGCTACACTTGCGGGAACGCGAGCGTTGCGGCAGCGAGATGTTCGTGCCTCTGGCGCATCCGCCCGGCCATGCCCAAGCTGACTTCGGCGAAGCCACTGTCATTATCGACAGCGTCGAGCAGAAGGCGCATTTCTTCGTCATGGATCTGCCGCACAGCGATGGCGGGAGTGTGCGTAATTTTGTGCCCTGACGCCTTTAGTTACGCCATGGGAAAGCGTTCTTCGAACATGATGGCGA
>FUFK010059531.1_pt1 | contig 13818 bp, 13 predicted proteins | sample 1021851 | NCBI WGS metagenome assembly FUFK01 (sample SAMEA51879418, study PRJEB19060) | metagenome | reverse complement strand
TAACTGGGCTAGGATTGCTTTCAACAAACATAGCGTGATGAACAGGCTGCAATATTTCATTTAATCTCTCAGCCTCTTTAATTTCAAAATCATTATTAGACTTTGAAAATCTTTGGAAATCAGAACAAAGTTTTGGAGCAATGTTGGCTGTTACACTTATAGCACCTACTCCACCTTTTTTATTAAACTCTAAAGCGTTATCATCATTTCCTGTTAATTGTATAAAATCTTTGCCTAATTTTTTTAATGTTTTATCTACTCTTGTTAAATCTCCTGTTGCATCCTTAACACCAATAATATTTTTTAATTCAAATAATCTTGCCATTGTTTCAACTGACATATCAATCACTGATCTTCCAGGAATGTTATAAATAAGAATTGGAATTCCACATTTATCATTTATTGCTTTATAATGTTGATAAAGTCCCTCTTGGGTAGGCTTATTATAATAAGGAGTTACAATTAAAGCTCCATCTGCTCCCATTTTTTCAGCATGAGTAGTCAATGAAATAGCCTCCTCAGTAGAGTTTGACCCAGTACCAGCAAATACAGGTAATTTTCCATTACTTTCTTTGACACATAAATCAATTACCCTTTCATGCTCATTATGGCTTAAAGTTGGAGACTCACCAGTTGTTCCAGCTGGAACCAAACCATTTGTCCCATTTTCAATATGAAAATGGATTAACTTAATGTAAGTTTCATCATCAAGTTTATCATTTTTAAACGGAGTGACTAAAGCAACATTTGATCCTTTGAACATAAATACTTATAACATAGTTTGTGGATTCATATACTAAAAGATTATGCTAAAAAAATTCATATTTTTTATCAATTTATTTTTCTTCTCTACTATTACTATTTTGTTTTCTACTGAAATAATACCTTTAAAGAAACCGATCCAAACTAAAGCAGAAAAGGACCAGAAGTTATTAATTGATGTAATGAAGCCTCTGCCAAAACCAATTCCCAAAAAAATAGTAGAGGAAATTAAAAAAAAGCCTGAAGGTGAAATAAAGTTAAAAGCTGAAAAAGACTTAGGTATTATTCTACCAAAAAAGAAACCTTTAATAGCTGGAACCAAAAAAACTGATACAGCGAAAAAATCCAAATATTATAACAAGAAAGATTTCGAAATTGCGAAAAAGGCTATTTCAGAAATGAAACAAGCAAAATGGCCTGCCGCATTGAAAACAGCAAAAAAAGCAAGAGATAAATCAGTCTATAATTTCATACAATGGAGACATCTACTAACTAAAGGAAATAAAGCATCATATTACGATTATAAAACTTTTATAGACAAAAATGAGGATTATCCACGATTGGGAAGAGTAAAATATTTAGCAGAGCATAAACTTTCTACAGACACTATTTCACCCAAAAAAATTATCGATTGGTTCGGTGTTGATGAACCTTTAAGTGGTTTTGGAAAAATGATACTTGGAGAAAGTATAATTCTCAATGGTAATACACAAAAAGGTATTTCATATATTAAAGAAGGATGGATTACTGCCGAATTAAGCAAATCTGAATTAAGATTCTATAGAAAAAAATTCAAAAAATATCTCAATGCGGATGATTATATTAAAAGAGCAGATTACTTGGCTTGGAATAATAAATACTGGGATTTAAAAAGATTATTAAGATATTTACCTAAAGATTATGAGTTGCTTTATACAGCACGTCAATTGTTAATGAGTAAATCGTATGGTGTAGATAATGCTATTTCTAAAGTTCCAGCAAAATTTAAAAACGATGCGGGTTTAAATTACGACAGATTAAAATGGAGAAGAAAAAGAGGAAGGGTTGATAGTTCTGTTGAAATTTTAGTAAAAATTAAAAATACCAAAGATTATTTAGTCAGACCAGATAAGTGGTGGTTTGAAAGAGAAATCATTTCAAGATCATTAATTTATAAAAAGAAATATGCTTTAGCTTATAAAATTGCAAGTAATCATGCTTTGACTGATGGACCCGAATATGCGGCCGCGGAATGGATGAGTGGATGGATAGCATTAAGTTTCTTAGATGATCCTTTGTTAGCTAAGGATCATTTTGAAAATTTTTATAATAATGTTGGTTACCCGATAAGTACTTCGAGAGGAGCCTATTGGTTAGCTAAAACTTATCAGAAACTTGGTAAAAATGAATTAGCTAATGAATGGTTTGGTAAAGCATCTAATTTTCTAACTACATATTATGGTCAGTTAGCATTTATGGAGTTAAATCCCAATCAGCCTTTTGAACTATCTAGAGATATTGAAGTTTCAAAAGAATATAGAGACTACTTTTTTAAAAAAGAATTAGTCAAAACAGTTTATCTTCTTGATGAGCTGAACGAAGATAAATATACAAAACATATTTTAAGACATTTGGCTAATGATGATATAAATAATGGTAGTGAAGTTTTAGCAGCAGAATTAGCAACAAGCATTGATAGATTTGATTTTGCTATTCAAATAGCAAAAATTGCATCATATGAAAAAAGATTTCATAACAAATATAATTATCCAATTATAAGTACTCCAAATTATATAAATGGAAGAAAAATTCCTGATACTGCATTTATACTGTCAATAATAAGACAAGAAAGTGAATTTGATTTAAGTGCTAACAGTCACGCAGGAGCAAAAGGATTAATGCAGCTCATGCCTTACACGGCAAAAGTAGTTGCTAAACAAGCAAAACTTCCTTATTCAAAATCTAGATTAACAAGAGATGCAGAATATAATATCAATTTAGGTTCTCACTATATAGCTGGACTAATTTTAGAATATGATGGTGCTTATCCCTTTGCAATAGCGGCCTATAATGCCGGACCTAAAAGAGTCAGATATTGGAAAAAAATAAATAAAAATCCACAAAAGAACCAAATTGATTATGTAAACTGGATTGAATTAATCAAATTTAAAGAAACAAGAAATTATGTGCAAAGAGTACTGGAGAACTACAACGTCTATCGTTATATTTTAGCTCAAAAGCCAGTTACAATGATAAATTTCTTTAAGGATGATCCTTTATACTAAAAATGGCGGAAGAGGAGGGATTCGAACCCTCGGTACAAGTTTCCTCGCACGGTCATTTAGCAAACGACTGGTTTCAGCCTCTCACCCACTCTTCCAATAAATTTGTCACTTCTGATTGTATTGAATAATCAATATTTATAAAGTAATTATTCAATAATTATGAAAAATAAGTATTCAATATTTTCACTTATTAAAAACGCTTTTTCTTATCATGAAAATTGGGAGAAAGCTTGGAAAGATCCTGAGCCTAAAAAAGAATATGATGCAGTAATTGTTGGTGGTGGAGGACATGGTCTTGCAACTGCCTATTATCTAGCAAAAAAACATAACATGAAGAATATTGCTGTTGTGGAAAAAGGTTGGATAGGAGGAGGAAATACTGGTCGAAATACTACAATAATAAGATCTAATTATTTATGGGATGCAAGTGCGGGTTTATATGACCATGCTCTTAAAATTTGGGAAGGTTTATCTCAAGAATTGAATTATAATGTTATGTTTAGTCAAAGAGGAGTTATGAATCTTGCACATAATTTGCAAGATGTTAGAGATTTAAAAAGAAGAACTCACGCTAATAGATTGAATGGTATTGATGCAGTTTATTTAAATACTGAAGAAGTTAAAAAATTTTGTCCAATCATAAATACCTCGCAAGATATTCGTTATCCAGTTTTAGGTGGAACTCTTCAAAGAAGAGCCGGTACAGCTAGGCATGATGCTGTTGCTTGGGGATACGCAAGAGGTGCTGATGAAATGGGTGTTGATATAATTCAAAATTGTGAAGTAAAAGGTATAAAAAGAAATGGTGATACAGTTGAAGGAATTGAAACGACTAAAGGATTTATCAAAACAAAAAAAATTGGAGTAGTAGCAGCTGGTCACTCCAGTGTAATAGCGAATATGGCTGGATTGAAATTACCTTTGGAAAGTAAACCACTTCAAGCTTTAGTGTCTGAACCAGTAAAACCAATAATAGATACAGTTGTAATGTCTAACGCTGTTCATGCNTATGTCAGCCAATCTGATAAGGGAGAATTAGTTATTGGAGCAGGAACTGATGATTATGTATCTTACTCTCAAAAAGGAAGTCATGATATTGTGGAAGGAACTTTAAATGCAATTTTAGAACTATATCCAATATTTAGTAGAATGAGAATGCTTCGTCAGTGGGGTGGAATAGTTGATATATGTCCTGATGCAAGTCCAATCATAAGTAAAACTTCAATTAAGGGTTTATACTTTAATTGTGGTTGGGGAACTGGAGGTTTTAAAGCTACACCTGGCTCAGGGGATTTATTTGCTCACACCATTGCAAATGACGAACCTCATAAATTAAATGCTGCGTTTAATATAAATAGATTTGTAAGTGGTGATCTAGTTGATGAACATGGTGCAGCCGCTGTTGCACACTAATGTTTTTAATTAATTGTCCTTTTTGCGGTGAGAGAGAACAAAGCGAATTTAAAGCTGGTGGTGAAGCACATATTGTAAGGCCAAAACAACCTACAGAACTAAGTGATGATGAATGGGCAGAATATTTGTTCATGAGAAAAAACATAAAAGGAGTTCAATTTGAAAGATGGAACCATGTTCATGGTTGTAGAAAATGGTTCAATATGGTTAGAGATACATCAAACGACCAAATAAAAGCTGTATACAAAATGGGTGAAAAACCACCAGTAAAATAGAATGTCTAATAATTTAAGATTTAAAACAAGNAAATTTATCGATGAGACTTATCGAGTTTCTTTTAAATTTAATAACAAAACATATTTTGGTTTTAAAGGTGATACTCTAGCATCAGCTTTGTTGGCTAATGGAATTCATCTTGTTGGACGAAGTTTCAAATATCATAGACCTCGAGGAATTATGACATCAGGTTCTGAAGAACCTAATGCAATTATTCAATTGCATGATAATTCCTCAAGAACTGAACCAAATGTAAGAGCTACAGAGGTCGAAATCTATGAAGGTTTAGTTGCATCTAGTCAAAATTGTTGGCCTAGCGTTAATTTTGATATTGGAGGAATTAATAATCTATTATCCCCTATCTTACCTGCAGGTTTTTATTATAAAACTTTTATGTGGCCTGCAAGTTTCTGGGAAAAGTATGAATACTTTATTAGAAAATCTGCGGGTTTAGGTAAATCACCTAAAGTAGCTGATCCAGACATATATGAACATAAATATATTCATTGTGATGTTTTAGTTATCGGAGCAGGTATNTCAGGAATAATGGCAGCTAAAATGGCAGCTAAAAATGGTTTTAAGACTCTTTTAGTTGATGAAAAATCTTATTTGGGGGGATCTTCTATTTATGATAACTCAGAATTTTCAAANATTAATAATCAAATAACAAGTTCATGGTTAGAAAAAGAAATNAACGAAATATCTAAATTAGAAAATTTAGAAATAAAAANAAGAACTAGCGTTGCAGCATTTCATGGATACAACTTTNTATTGGCNCGTGAAAATCTCACTGATCATTTACCGATTAATCAAAGAGAAAATAAAGTAAGACAAAGATTATTAAAAATTNGAGCTAAAAAAGTAATCACAGCAACTGGCTCTATAGAAAGACCTTTAATATTTGATAATAATGATCGTCCAGGGATACTGTTATCTTCAGCAATTAAAAAATATATTGATTTATATGGTGTGGCTTGTGGTGAAAATAATATTCTTTTTACCAATAACGATACNGCATATGAAACAGCCATGAGCTTAATTCAAAGAGGAATTAAGATTAATGCAATAATTGATAATAGAGAGCANATTGACTCTAAAATTTCNTACGAAGTTGAGAAAAATAATATTNAAATTTATAAAGGTTATACTGTCGTTGATACTTACGGATATAGAAGAATTAATAAAATATCCATCATGAAACTTTCAAAAGATGGTCAAACAGTNATTGGTGACAAAACAAAGTTGAATTGTGATTGTTTAGGTGTATCTGGTGGTTGGACCCCAGCAGTACACTTGTTTACACAATCAGGAGGTAAATTAAAATTTAGAGAAGAAGATCAAGTATTTATACCTAATGTTTATCCCTCAGATCAAATAAGTATTGGATCTTGTAATGGAGACTTTGGTTTAGAGGAGATAATAAAGAATACCTTGTCTTCTATTAAAAAGTTTCTTGATATTGACAATTCTGAATACAAAACTGTTGAAACAATCTCTGGTTTAAATCAATCAAAGAGAAATATTTGGTTATTACCATCTGATAAATCCATAGGGAAAACTAAATCTTTTGTTGATTATCAAAACGATGCAACTGCAAAAGATATTAAATTAGCTCTAAGAGAAGGTTTTAGATCTATAGAACATGTAAAAAGATACACCACTACAGGTATGGGAACTGATCAAGGTAAACTCGGTAATATGCATGCTTTAGGAATTATCTCAGAAACAGCGGGAACTAAAATGGGTGAACACGGAACTACAACTTTTAGACCTCCTTATACACCTCTTACTTTTGGAACTATTGTTGGAAGAAATGTAGGAGAATTTTTTGATATATTTAGACGTACTCCGATACATGATTGGCATGTTGCCAACAAAGCTAAGTTTGAAAACGTTGGTCAATGGAAAAGAGCTTGGTACTATCCAAAGGATAATGAAAATATGCATCAAGCAGTACAAAGAGAAAGTAAAGCTGCTAGAGACTCAGCAGGTATTCTGGATGCATCTACATTAGGAAAAATTGATATTCAGGGCACAGATGCCTCGGAATTTTTAAATCGTGTTTATACTAATGCTTGGTCAAAACTAGCAGTGGGTAAATGTCGTTATGGTTTAATGTTAAATGAAGATGGAATGGTTTATGATGATGGCGTCACAACTAGACTAGGTGAAAATCATTACATTATGACCACTACTACTGGCGGTGCAGCTAACGTGTTAGGAAAACTTGAAGACTATCTTCAGACAGAATGGCCTGAATTAGATGTCTATTTATCATCTGTAACTGATCATTATGCTACAATAAGTGTGTGTGGNCCTAANAGTAAAAAAATNGTTTCAAAAGTTATTCCTGATTTAGATCTTTCNGATGAAAAGTTTCCACATATGTCATTCAAAAATGCNAAAATANATAANATTAAATGTAGAGTNATGAGNATNAGTTTNACTGGNGAACATAGTTATGAAATTAATATCCAAGCAAANTTTGGTAAATCTGTTTGGGAAAAATGTATGGAAGCAGGTAAAGATTTTAATATTACACCTTATGGAACTGAAACGATGCACTTATTAAGAGCAGAAAAAGGTTTTATAATAGTTGGTCAAGACACTGATGCAACACTAACACCAATTGATTTACAGATGGATTGGATAGTAAGCAAAAAGAAATATGATTTTATTGGAAAAAGATCATTATATAGATCTGATACTATTAGAGAAGATAGAAAACAATTAGTTGGTTTATTGACAGAAAATCCTGAGGAAGTTTTGGAAGAAGGCGCACAGATAGTTGCTGATATAAAAAAATCACCTATTGAAATGCTTGGCCATGTAACCTCAAGTTATTACAGCCCAAATTTAAAAAAGTCGATCGCATTAGGTGTTGTAAAAGGTGGAAAAAATATGTTGGGGCAAAAATTGATCATACCAATGGAAAATAAGAATATTAATGTAACTGTAGCTGATCCAGTTTTTTTAGATAAAGAAGGTGAAAGATTAAATGCTAAATTATAATCATACAATTAAAGAGGAAAAATCATATCAAGGTCTACAAATGAACGAGGTTAAACCTGTTATGAAATTGATAGTAAGAGGTAAAAAAAGAGAATTTTTATCAGCTGTTGGTAAATCTTTAAATATGGTTTTGCCTACAAAAGCAAATACTTCCACTCAAAGTGAAAAATTGACTGCTCTATGGTTGAGTCCTGATGAATGGATGATTTTTTCAAATGGCGTTGTTAAAGAAAATACAAATTCTTATGAAACTGAAACACTTTTGAATAAAAACATATCTAAATTAAATTTAGGAGCTGTGGTGGATGTCACAGATCAATTCGTGAGGATTAATCTCAAAGGGGATAAGATATATGATTTGTTTCAAACAGGCTCTCCTTTTAATTTTAATGATTTTAANGGTAAAATTGGCTCAGTGACCCAAACAATTCTCGCAAAAATAGATGTAATCATTCATAATCAAAATAAAAATGAAGTGAATTTGTTTGTAAGACGCTCATTTTCTGAGCATTTATTCGCATGGATGAATGATAGTGCGTCAAGATTATAGTCACATTTAGATCTCAAATAAGTTAAATAAAAAATATGAAAAAATTATTTTTAGTAGCATTATTTGCTCTTTTACCCTTCTCACTAAACGCAGAATCTAATCTAGATAAAATTTTGTCTTCTGGAGTACTTAAAGTTGGTACTACTGGAGATTGGGATCCTATGACAGTCAAAGATCCTGCAACCAACAAATATAAAGGTTTCGATATCGATGTAATGAATCAATTAGCTAAAGATATGGGTGTAAAAATTGAGTTTGTACCTGCAGAATGGAAAACTATTGTTTCAGGAATAACATCTGCAAGATATGATATCTCAACTAGTGTTACAAAAACGCCAAAGAGAGCTGAAGTAGCTGGTTTTACCGATACCTATTACAAATATGCTACTGTGCCACTTGTTCTCAAAAAGAACTTAAAAAAATTTCCAACTTGGGACTCGCTTAATAATTCAAATGTAACAATTGCAACTACTCTTGGTACTTCTCAAGAGGAAAAGGCTAAAGAATTTTTCCCAAAATCAAAATTAAACTCAATTGAAGCACCAGCAAGAGACTTNCAAGAAGTCTTGGCAGGTAGAGCTGATGGTAATATTACAAGTTCAACAGAGGCAAATAAATTAGTTATTAAATATCCTCAATTAGCAATCGTTCCAGATGGTGGAAAAAATCCAGCTTTTTTAGCAATGATGGTACCNAANGGTGATACTAAGTGGAATNATTATGTTAATAAATGGATTAAAGANAAAAAATCNTCAGGCTTCTTCNCNAAGTTATTAGCTAAATATAATCTAAAGAGCTTATAAAAAATTAGTAATTAATTTTTTATTCTTTATAANTTAAAGAGTGAAAAATNTTTTNTTANTAATTCTANTTTTTCCATTAACNTCATGTGGTAAAAGTGAATTAAACTGGTTNATCTTNTCACCAAACAATATTGAGGGATTAACTAATCTGAAGTTTTTATTAAGTGGTNTAACAACTACTATTTANATAAGTATAGTTTCAATCATTATTTCAATTATTCTTGGTCTTTTAGTTGCTATTCCGTCCCTAGCAAAAAGTAAATTTTTAACCTACCTTAATATTGGTTATGTTGAGATTGTAAGAGCAATTCCTTTATTAGTTTTAATCTTATGGATTTACTATGGTCTTCCAATCATGACGGGTATAAGTTTTAGTCCATTCGTTTCTGGTATTATAGCTCTATCAATAAGCGAAAGTGCTTTCCAAGCAGAAATATTTAGAGCGGGAATTAATTCAATAAAAAAATCACAATGGGAGGCTGGAAGCTCCTTGGGATTAAATTTTTTTAGAAAATTGAGATTAGTTATTCTGCCTCAAGCAATAAAGAATATTTTACCAGCTATTGGTAATCAATTCGTATATGTGCTTAAAATGTCCTCTCTTGTATCGATAATTGGTATTGGAGATTTAACTAGAAAAGCAAACGAATTGGTTGTGACGACTTATCGGCCACTGGAAATATATACATTTCTAATTCTAGAATATTTAGTCTTNATATTANTTGTTTCTTATCTTGTTAGAAAATTAGAAAAAAAATTACAAAAAGATTAATTTTTTCTTCTATAGTCCCAAGGATATTCAAATGTCATTGCCCACATACCTTTTTTATTTTTTTTGGCATAATCCTCATCTGGAATGTATTTTGTTGAATATTTCCTGTAAGCAAAAGCATANCCCTCTCGAACAAGATANTTAGATAGACTTTGATTATTTACAAAACATTCAGCTAAAATTCTCTTATATNTATCTNCACCCTCCTTNACACATNTTACTTTNTTTTTACCTATCTTATTAATAAGTAATTGTTTTGCTTGNATNCCACATTNNATNANCTCNTTATTCTTATTACAAATTTGTTTAATTTCAGGNGTATCAATGCCACTAAAACGAATTTTTTCGTTTTTTAAATGAATAGTATCTCCGTCTATAACCTTTATTTCACTAGATTTTACATCAAGGTATGTGACAAAGAAAAATATTAGACAAATACTAGTAAGTAAAAAGACTTTTATTTTGTTTGAAAACATTATTCAAAAAATACCCAATAAATATTAGAACNGCAATTCCCATAAACCAATTTGTTACTAAAATCGTATAAAAAATATCCTCATAATCCCCTCCTTTAATATTAATTACATACCATAAACTTAAAAATGGAAGNGCTGTTAATCTNAGAATACTTAGATAAAGACTGTACAATGGTTTTTTCACTGCTTGGAATACTGCAGTGGTTATAAAAAAAACAGGATAAATTGGGCCAATTAATGCAGCAACTTTTANATATATCGCACCATGCTTTATTGCCTCTTGGTTATCAGTAAATAATGAAACTAAAAACTCTGCACCTAAAAATATTATTATTCCTGCANATATCATAAAAGATGATCCAAACATTAAAGCTTTTCTGTATAATTCTCTCAATCTATCATAATTTTTTGCACCAAAATTTTGTCCCCCAATTGATAATACCGCTGTATTTAATCCAATTACAGGAAGTAGAAAAACTTGTTCAATTCTAAGAGCAGCACCATAACCAGCAGTAGCTAAATCTCCAAATTGACCAATGAAGTAAAGGATGTTGAACAAACCAACACCAATCAACAACATGCTAAACATCACAGGAATCGTCTGATACAAGAGTTCNCCAAGAAGATCAAATTTTGGAATAAAACACTCAGGCTTAAGATATTGTTTTAATTCACAACAATAAACTTTATATGCTAAATACAAAAGACCAACAAACTGAGCCACTACAGTAGCTATTGCAAGTCCAGCTATACCAAATGCTGGAATAAAACCATAACCAAAAATAAATAATGGATTTAGAATAATATTTAAAAAGAAACTAAAAATTAAAACGTTTCTGTAACTTTTTGTATCCCCTTGCGCATTTAGAGTTCCATTTAANGANATTTGTATCAAAACAATTATAGTTCCATAAAAAATTACATCTAGATATTTTCTAGTTAATATAATTGCCTCTTGGTCTGATCCCATAAGAGAAAGTAAAAAATCTGAAACATTCAAACCAAAAAAAGTAACTAGTATGGATAAAAAGATTGCAAAAATAATTGATTGAGCAACAAATAATGACGCCTTCTTTTTATTATTAGCCCCTATATTATTTCCAATTAAAGTATTAGTTCCAGCAGTTAATCCAACACCTATTGCAATAATAGTAAAATAAATTGGAAAAGATTTTGCGATCGCTGCTATTGCTTCAGCAGATATTCTTCCTGCGAACCATGTGTCTACTAGATTGTAAAAGGTTTGAAATAATGAACCAACACTTGCTGGAATAGTAACTTTTCTCAATAAAAACCATATTGGATCTTTAGTTAATTTGAAAGATTGTGACAAATAAATCCTTAGTTAAATTCTTTTTGAAAATTATATTTTTTTCCTGATAGNTTTGCCTTGTATATCTGACTTTGTCTCATTCTAAAACGAGATTTTTGGTTTTTTGNGAGTTTATCAAAACAATTAGGACAAGTTACACCCTCCTCATATNTTTTAGATTTTTTATCTTTAATNGANATTGGTTGTCTACATCCACCACAAATTGAATAGGTTCCTTGTNCTAATCCNTGTTTTAAACTTACTCNGTTNTCNAANACAAAACACTCACCTTTCCATAAACTNTTTTTTNGTTTNATTTTTTTTAAGTAATTCAAAATTCCACCNTTTAATTGATANATATTTTTAAAACCTTTTNTTTCNAAAAATACAGANGCTTTTTCACACCTAATTCCACCAGTGCAAAACATTGCTATTGGCTGATCTTTTTTTAANTTTTTTAAGTATTTNGGGAAATCTCTAAANTTANNTATATTTGGATTTACTGATTTTTTAAAAGAACCAACTTTNTGTTCAAAAGGTTTTCTTGCATCTAATAAAANAGTTTTCTTTTTTTTNAATNAATTTATTCCANTTTNTTGGNTCNATATGANTATTNTTTTTTNNNANNNTATTCGANATTTTAAGATCCATTGGAACAACTTCNNNTTTNATTTTNANTTTAGGTTTATNAAAAGGTTTAAATTNACTTNTTGAATTATTNNNACTATCAAATTNTTTAATANNNAAAATTTTTTTTAATCTNATAATTGNAGNNTTAATATCTTTATTNNTTCCNGANATANATCCATTTAANCCNTCTTNNGNTATNATAATTGANCCATTTATGTTTTTATTAATTAAAAGATTATTTAATGTTTTTTGATTTTTTTTTAAATTATTTATTTTTTGAAATTTATAAAAACCAAATACAGTGAACATTAAATTTTCCTACACACACTCATTCCATCCCCAAAAGGAACCATGACCTTTTCAATTCTTTTATCCTTAGAGATAAAATCATTTAAATCTCTTATACTTTTCGTAAATTTATCATTTATATCTTTGTTAATTACTTCACCATGCCATAATACATTATCGATAATCACTAAACCATTTTTATTCAATAGATCTAGCGATATTTCATAATATTTTTGATAATTCATTTTATCTGCATCAATAAAAACTAAATCAAATTTTTCATTTCTAATACTCATCAAGCTTTCTAATGCTGGTTTAATTATTGTTTTAATCTTATGATCTTGATTTGCTTTTTTAAAAAAATTTTTAGCAATTTTATTTGTCTCCTCATTTTTATCTAAAGCAACTATGCTACCATCATCTGGTAAAGCTAGGGACATGGACAACGTACTTAAACCTGTAAAAGTTCCTATCTCTAGGACTTTTTTAATTTTAGAAACCTTAATAATTAAATGTAGAAATTGACACTGGGAAATAGAGATTTGCATTCTTTTTGAGTCACCAAGTGATAAATTATAATCTATTATTTCTTTTTGAACTGGATGTAATTTTAAACCATTCTTTAGAATATAATCTTGTAAATGTTTTGTTATATTAAGGTCTGAACCCATAACCTTATAATTTTTTCTTTAGGATCTCATTGATTAATTGAGGGTTAGCTTTTCCACCTGATGCCTTCATTGCTTGACCAACAAAAAAACCAAATAATTTTTCTTTACCTTGTTTATATTCAATAGCTTTTTCTCTATTGTCATTAATTATTTTGTCAATTAATGCCTCTAAAGCTTTTGGATCACTTTGTTGTTTTAATCCTTTTTCCTCTACAATCTTTTGTGGATCTTTATCACCATCGATCATCAGTTCAAAAACAGTTTTTGCTATCTTTCCTGAGATAGTTCCATTCTTAATAAGATTTATCAAAATAGCGAAATTTTTAGCACTCACTGGACTTTGAGAAATTTCTAAACCTTTACTGTTTAAAACGGCAAATAGTTCTCCTGTAATCCAATTGACTGCCAACTTAATATCTTTGTTTTTACCCATTTTAGTTACAACCTCTTCAAAGTATTTTGCAGTATCAATATCAGACACTAAAATATTGGCTTCATAAGAAGACAATTTAAACTCTTCAATAAATCTTTTCTTTTTATCATCTGGAAGTTCTGGAATATCATTTTTAAGTTCTTCAATAAATTTTTC
>FUFK010020046.1_pt1 | contig 13820 bp, 11 predicted proteins | sample 1021851 | NCBI WGS metagenome assembly FUFK01 (sample SAMEA51879418, study PRJEB19060) | metagenome | reverse complement strand
ATGGTGTTTCTCATCATCACAAATCTCATCAGAGCGGGTGACGGAGCCAATGTTGATTTCGAAGGGGATACCTTTCTCTCAGGGATACTCACCCTCATCGCTTTCTTCCTGAGCATGTCCTTCCGTCGCCTGGTTCCAGCCCTGATGGCCGGTTTGGTCGGCACCCTCGGCATGATGTTGGCGGTCTATGTTGTGGTCGGCTGGGATGTGAGTCGGTTGGACGGTGTTTCTGCACCTGACGCTTATCTTGGAGTGGTTGGTATGCTCTTGAGTGCATTCATTCAATGGCGCACCATCAAAGAAAAAGAAGATGAAAAAGAGCATCAAAAAGACTACGATTACGGTTTTTGAGAAGAAAACCATAGACTGATGCTACTGTCAGTGAAACATGCCAACAGCGATGGTGACCGGTGCCAACCGGGGAATTGGACTTGAAACGGTTCGGCAATTGCTCGACAGAGACTACGAAGTCCACGCCACCTACCGTTCGGGGAAAGGCGGTCTGGCTGACATCAACAACCCTCGTCTCGTGCTGCATCAAATGGATGTCCGAAACACCGATGAGGTGGTGGCTGCAATGAATGAGATTGGCCCATCCCTCGACCTCTTGGTCAACAACGCCGGCATATCAGACGGTCGCTGGTCGAACGTATCGGAGATTGATTTTGACGTGGTGTCTACTGTGATGGAAGTGAATGCCATCGCACCGGTTCGGGTGACTCAACACGCACTTCCTTTGTTGGCCAACGGCGGGGGAACGGTGCTGATGATCACCAGCCTCATGGGTTCAATCGGTGACTGCGCAAGTGGGAGGTCCTACGCCTATCGAGCCTCTAAGACCGCATTGAACATGTTCACGGCGGCCATGAAAAACGAGTTGCGAGACCAAGGCATCAGCCTCTTGCTGATTCACCCTGGATGGGTTGAGACCGACATGGGCGGTCCAAACGCTCCAATTCAGGCTGAAGAGAGCGTAACCGGCATCATGGCTCGCCTTGAAGAGCAGACGCTCGAGATGACGGGGCGCTTCGTGGACTACGCCGGTACCAGCCTACCTTGGTAGGCTTCGTATTGTTCAATCAACAACTTCTGCTCAAAAGCGGTCAGCGTTCATGACCTTNTTCCATGCTGCGATGAAATCGGCCACGAACTTGTCCTTATTGTCGTCCTGAGCGTAGACTTCTGCGATGGCTCGCAGTTGAGAGTTGCTTCCAAACACCAAGTCGTACCGAGTAGCGGTGCGAACATCGGCGCCGGTTGCACGGTCCTTGGCTTGGTAGGAGTTGCTTCCAGTTGGCGTCCAAGCCACGTTCATGTCGAGCAAGGTCGTGAAGAAGGAGTTGTCCAGCGAATCACCGCTACCCCAAAGGCCACGGTCATCGGAGCTGACACCAAGGGCTCGCAAACCGCCGACCAGAGCGGTCATCTCGGGTGCGGTCAAGCCGAGCAATTGCGCTTTGTCGAGCATCATTTCTTCTGGGGTGACAGCGTAGTTCTTCTTGAGGTAATTTCGGAAACCACACGAAACGGGTTCAAGCACAGCAAAGGAGTCGGCGTCGGTTTGCTCATTGCTGGCGTCGCCGCGACCTGGCGTGAAAGGAACCTCAACGCCGCTGGCCGTCTCGATACCTACGCAACCTGCGAGCACGATGGTGTCGGCCACACTGGCGCCATGTTCTGCAGCGAGCGGTTCAAGCACGCCGAGCACTTTGGAGAGTTGGGCTGGCTTGTTTGCTTCCCAGTCCTTTTGTGGAGCNAGCCGAATACGTGCGCCGTTGGCGCCGCCACGGTTGTCAGACCCACGGAAGGTGGATGCGCTGGCCCAAGCCGTCTCAACCAATTCTGCGATGGAAAGGCCGCTGCTCTTGATGGCGGCCTTGAGTGCACCAACATCGTAGGATGTGTTGCCCTCGGGAACGGGGTCTTGCCAAATCAAATCTTCATCGGGCACATCAGGGCCAAGGTAGCGGGCTTTCGGCCCCATATCACGGTGGAGAAGTTTGAACCATGCACGAGCGAAAGCGTCGGCGAATGCATCCGGGTTTTCGTGGAAGTGCTTGGAGATCTTGCGGTATTCGGGGTCACGAATCATGGCCATATCAGCGGTCGTCATCATGGTGGGGACCTTGATGGAAGCGTCTTCAGCATCGGGGGCCATGTCGGCCTCTTCCTGGTTAGAAGGNGTCCACTGGTGAGCGCCTGCAGGGCTCTTGGTCAGCGTCCATGTATCATCGTACTTGAACAGCATATCGAAGTAGCCGTTGTCCCATTGGGTGGGGTGGGCTGTCCATGCGCCCTCAATCCCGCTGGTGATGGTGTCTCGGCCTTTACCGGAGCCATGGGCGTTGGTCCAACCAAAGCCTTGCTCTTCAATGGAAGCGCCCTCGGGTTCAGCACCAACCAAGTCAGCATCGCCTGCACCGTGTGCCTTTCCGAAGGTGTGGCCACCTGCAGTCAAGGCGACCGTTTCTTCGTCATTCATGGCCATACGGGCAAAGGTTTCTCTGATGTCCAAAGCACTGAGAAGCGGGTCGGGGTTGTCGTTTGGCCCTTGTGGATTCACGTAGATGAGACCCATTTGAACGGCGGCGAGTGGGTTCTCAAGGTCTTGGCGCGTGTCGCCGTAGCGGTTGTCGCCAAGCCATTCGTCTTCAGCGCCCCAGTAGATGTCGTCTTCAGGGTGCCAAATATCTGGTCGGCCACCACCGAAACCAAACACAGGTCCGCCCATGGACTCAATGGCAACGATGCCGGTGAGAACCAAGAGGTCGGCCCAGCTGATCTTGTTGCCATACTTCTGCTTGACCGGCCAAAGAAGGCGGCGGGCTTTGTCGAGGTTCCCGTTGTCGGGCCAACTGTTGAGTGGGGCGAAACGCTGTGCGCCTGTGCCTGCGCCGCCTCGGCCGTCGCCAATTCGGTATGTGCCGGCGGCGTGCCAGGTCATGCGGATGAAGAACGGGCCGTAGTGCCCGTAGTCTGCAGGCCACCAATCTTGACTGTCGGTCATCAAGGCGTGAAGGTCCTTTTTCAGGGCTTCATAATCAAGCGATTTGAAGGCTTCAGTATAACTGAAATTTGGGTCCATGGGGTTGGATTTTCGGTCGTGCTGATGAAGGATATTGAGGTTGAGGTTACCTGGCCACCAGTCTTGATTTGCGCGCTTATCAGAGGTTGATGATGTCATTCCACCGTGCATGACGGGGCACTTTCCTTCGCTGCCGTGATTCTGCATGGTGAGGAAGGCATGGATGTCCCATATAACCTTGAGTTTCATTTTTTCTAGGATAAACTTTCAATTTATCCAAGCCGAGGAGGAAACATGGCCGACCGGCAGCCCCTGATAACCCTCGTGAAAAAGGGCGAAATCGCCCCTCGCCCGCACCTCACTCCGGAGGATTTGGCGCTGGAGCAGACATTGACAATGCTCTGTTCCTTCCTATCGATTGAGGATTTTACCTCCTTTTTGAAATCAAAGGCCTTCTCCTCCTACGCCCAGCATGAAGAGACGTGGTTGGTGATGGAGGTGGGCCTCTACCACGACCACACCAAAACATTGCAGCTCTATCCGGAAGAGGGTTGCTTGACACTTGCTGATGAAGCCATGACGGGGGCCTTTGCCGACCACGTTTGGAAAGGNCAGGCCGATGAGGAATTTATCTCCGCCCTTTCCCATTGGGTGGCGGTCGTTTCCGATGCTCAATAGAAAATGGAGCAGCAGGTGAGGGATCCGTCCGCTGCTCGGATTTCACTCATGTCGATTTCAATGGTTTCCAAACCTCGTCCTTCCAGCGCTGCCTTGACCGAAGGATAGCCTTCGGCGACCATCACTTTACCGTTGGGCAGGCCAATGGTGTTGCACCCATAGGCTTCATCTGCAGGGAGCCAAACCAATTCACAGCCTTCGGGAAGCGTGCCGAAATCCTCTGGTTTGAGATAGCCTTCGGGAAGCAAAATCATCGTGTCGGTGGGGGTGGAGGAAATACTGGTCAAGTGAAGAGCGTGTTCAGGAATGTCGATGATGCGTAGTTCATAATCAAAGAAATCCAACAGACTTCGGAGGCTGGCTATGCCCAAGTCATTGGTTCGCGAGGAACGCCCGACAAAGAACAGGTTGCCCAATCGGATTACGTCGCCGCCATCCATTCGGGCTTCGCCGCCCATGGTGCATGTCTGGACGCCTTCAAGTGCCTCCATCAGGAATTCTGCGATGGGGGGTTGCTCGGCAACCCGAGAGGGGTGTCCTGGGACTGGAAGCAGCATGTGGCCGTCAACGACCACGGCTTGGTCTTCAACAAACATGCAGTCTGGATGGTTTTCATCGGCCTCCAATCGGTGGACACGGACACCATTGGCTTCCAATGTGTCCACATAATGCTGCTGTTGACTTCGAGCGAGTTCAACATCGGTTGGGCCTGTGCCGAAAAATCGGGCCAGTGCTTTGGTGTACGACGAAGGAATACTGCGAACCAACGCTCGCTTCTTCTGGTCCAACCGCACGGTGGCCATGATTGTCCCGCGGGCGGGCATCCTTTAACCCCTTCGCCTTTTTTCGGTAGTCAATTTCCGTACTTCGGAAAAATGGGTTCGCAGTCCAGCGTTTAGTTCGGGTAAATTTTCATCAAACCGCGGGCGAATCACCCGATACGCAAACAGTAGGCGGCACCGTTGATTTGAACAAGGGATGGAGGGTCGCCCGACCATGGCTCAACGACAAGTGAAGGCGTTCATGTTGATGTTCATCATGTTCCTCGCCCCTTTGGCAGGGTGCTTCGGCGAAGCAGAAGAACGTGTTCTTGACGCCAATGCGCTCACCGTCGAGGGGAGTGGTGCTCTTCAAGGCGGCATGTGGCAGCAAATCACGCTCTCCGCCAATGACGACGTTGCTGTTTACATCCCCTACTTCATCCAAGACCCTGGGTCCATGCGAGCGCAAAACGGAACCGTTCTCGATTTACAAACGAGTGAAAGTGTCACGATGAACATCCTCTTCCCGCCCCGAAACGACATGATCGTGTTCTTCATCGATGAGATTGGGCGAACGGACTGGCCCATTCGCCCGGCAGATGTCTCATGGGAAACGTGGTTGGCAAATCCGTCAAACGGTTCCGCTGTCCAAGCTGTCCCCAACGAAGACCTCGGAGGAGAATGGCCGTGGTTGGTTCCTGGAAATGCGAGTGGTGAGGCGGCGATCCCCATCGTCATGGAAACGGTTCGACCGTCACGTGCTGATTTGACTGATGCAGACGGCGTGGGCGCCAGCGATGGATGGGTCAACGGACGAGATGTGTACGAATGGGTTGATTTCATCGCTGATGATTCGCCCTGCGCTACCTGTGGACCCGATGGTGCCGTCGGCTACCTTGACAGATGGATTGGGAATGCCAACCCCTCGTACGAGCATGCCATCACCTACTTCGAAGGCGTAATGCAAGGATACGGTTTGGACCGAGTTGAGGTCCATCGGTTTCAATGGAACACGGCATGGGCGGTCAATATTTGCGGCTACAAGGACGGTTCTGTCTATCCCGACGAGTGGTTGATTTTTGGTGCGCACTTTGACATTGCTCCGCCCGTAGCCTACACGCCGGGCGCTGAAGCAGGTGTTCCCGGCTACGGAACTCGACACGGAGCGTACGACAACGCTGCGGGTTCGAGCATGGTACTCACCACGGCCAGTGTGCTCGCAGAGTTTGATGCACGACGTACGATGGTGTTCTGTTTGTGGTCTTCGGAAGAAGAAGGATTGTGGGGTTCTCGCTCCTTTGCCAATGACCTCCCCGACGGCGTGACCGTGAGCAACTACCTGAACTTGGACATGGCCGGCGTGAACTATCCTGGTGATTATGCCCTTTCGGTTTACTTGGGCCCTGACGGAACGCAAGANGCNGTGGACCAAACNGGNATGTNNTANCTCGCAGAGTGGATTGGCGCGGATGCCCTNGACCTCGGNTATGAAATNGAACGAGGAAGAGAAGCNTGGCTTGAGGGTGGAGAAAGTCCGTTGTGGGGCGATATCTATGAAGATACAGTGGCTATTTACGAATCGCCAACCGCTCGAAGCGACCACGCTTCCTTCCAAGACATTGGCGTTGCAACGCTGGGTTGGAACGGTTTGGTCGACGGATACCCGTGTTATCACCGCGAATGCGATACGATGGAGACCATGATCGAATACATGGATACCGACAACTCCACCGGCATCAACAACCTGGTGCACTCGTGGGACATCGTGACATGGTGGGCCGTTTACGCCTTCTTGCACATGGACCAAACGCCGGTGCCCAACGAACTTTGATGTTGGGTACCAACGATTTACTCGTCGTCTTCAATCGCCGTATAGGTTGGTGGATAGAGGTATCTTGCATCGCGGTCCTCGTCCATCTGCACCACGTAAACACCTGAGACCATCTCTGAGATGAAGAGGTAGCCACGTGGGTCGTACTGAAGGCCCCAGTCGAATGGAATCATACACGAGGCCCAGCAATCAGCCATATCGTAGCCCAGCTTTTCCTTTGGGTCTTCAATCCATGTTGGCCCCGATGGAAGGAAATAGCCCAACGTAACGGTTTCAGCGAATTCCTTGATGGCGGGGAAACCTACCTCTGGTGCTGGAACGCCATCCACCCAAACGGTGTCCTTCCAGATATTGCTGTGGTCGGTTGCCCAGTTTCCTGCGTGATAATGCGTCCAATAGACGTGCCCGTTGGTGCCGGTATCGCCGTTGTGTGGGCTGTAGATGTAGCCACCAGGAATGTAATGGTGCTCATGCACGCTGCCATCGGGAAGGATGCTTTCGCCGGGGAGTTTCCACTTGCTGAGCAGGAAGGGTTTGGCTGGGTCGGTTGTGTCGATGGTCCAGATATAACCGGTGTGGTTGGTGTTCGTGCCGTATTCCGGAGCGATCATCGTCAGGTGGCGCCAGTTGATGCCAAACTCGGGGTCGTCGGGGCCAGTGCCGCACTCGTCGTCCCATGTGTTTACGGGGTCCGTTTCCGCTGCACCATTGCACAAGAGGTGGTCGTAAGGAACGGCGTAGTGAATCCAACCTGCCCCGTTCAACGCCCCCGTGCTGCCGCCCCATTCTTCGGGCGTCATGTTGGCGTGGCCGCCGCCGTCCGGACCGTACCAGCCTTCGTCATCACTGGGACAGCCGAGCCAACGGCCGACTTCGTAATCCTGAGGCCATGAGATGCCCTCGGGGTCGGGAACAGGAGGAGGATTGGACACATCGACGATGCGAAGACCTGCATCCCAATAGGAGATGTAGAGCAGGGCTTGACCGGTGATGGGGTGGATGTGGAAGACGTTGTCGTGGTTAAACAACGAGCCCCCGCAGGTGGTCTCCGGTTCAGGTGAATAACCACCCCAACGAATGATTTCCCGACTCGTGTTTTGGTCCTCGTCGTTGATGTCGGGCCGCCACGACTCAAAGCCGAGGGGGACATAGAAAACTTGCGTACCCTTGTAGAACACACCCGAATCGCCCTCAACCATTTCGGGATAAGGGTCGGCGCCGTAGAGGAAAAGGTGGCACTCTTCTTGAGCGTAGATAATCGGGGCATTTTCCCAATCGCAATCAACGTGCAAATCTTGGTTGTGGAAGCCCGCCGGTGGGTTGTTCCATTCAGCGACCTTGATGGGGTAGCTCTTGTCAGTGACATCGATGACATCGAGTCGGTTGGCGCCGCTGTTGGCGTCGTCGTCTTGTGGAATNGGGTCCAAATCCGAGTTGGTAAGTTCGTGATTAACGAGAACCCAGTTGTTGTCGGGTGTCACCTTGATGTCGATCATTCGTCCCACTTCAGCATAATATGTGGAAAGAAGTGTGATGTTGTTGGGTTTGGAGATGTCCAAAATTTCGAATTGGTTGTAGGATGAAACGTAGGCATAGCAACCTCCAGTTCCGTCCGGCTTCTTTTCACAATCTTCCAAGAAATTCCCTTCAATGGCAATTTCAGATGAGTCGCCCGGCGTTGGACCGACGTTCTTGTATTCTGGGAAGCAAGGGCGTCCTGCAACGTTGTCCAATTCGGCAGGCGGTGCGACGTTTCCATCGCAGTTGAGGTTGTGATAATCGATGAGAACCATGTTATCGGTCTGCAGCCGATGAGCCAGCAAGTCACTGTGACTGTGNTTTTCATCTTCAATTTCCACCACGGGATCAATCCATGAAGACTTACTCGTGCCGTCATCCGGGGCTTCGTCAAGGCCAACATAAGCGATGACAGAAAGTACGCTAATTGTAAGTAAACTGACAAGGGCGATAACAATCACTTTGTCGGTTGCGTTTTCGTCGCCAATCAATCGTCTTGATTGCATGATTGTTCGTAAAATCTGTTGTATTTGAATTAAGAGGTCTTTTTGCAATTGAATGTTCATTTCCTTTATTTGTCCAGAGTGGGTGGGATGATTTGTGAAGCCTCTTCCTGTTCTTTTTGGCGCTCTCTTTCTTTCATCTCTCCTTGCATCAGGTGTGGCCCAAGCTCACTCTGCTGATACCTTCACCGTGGTCATCAAAGAAAGTGGTTTGACACCAAATACATCGCAAATCGCATACAATGATTCGGTGGTTTGGCACAACACCGATTCAAGAGAAAACATCACCCACAGAATCGTGTTTGACTTTGATGGTGATGGTTTGTTCAACGGAACCGATGATTGGGATTCTGGTGAACTGGTCGCAGAGTGCAATAACACCCAAACAAACTCGACCGAGAATGAAACTGAATGCCACATCACCTTCCTCGTCTGGTTCAACGGAACGTGGGGAGTTGGTGAGTACGAATATCAGGACATGCTGTCCGATGGAACGGTCCTCAACGGCACCATCGTCGTAACCGAGGACATTCACGTGGAGAACTCAACCGCCCCTCCCATCGGCAGCACATTTGGTACGTTTGAAAACGACGATAAAGAGACCGAAGATGTTGTTGAAGAAAGTGATGCGGACGAAATGCGGCGCATGCTCCTGCTCGTCGGTGGAGGTTCTGGCCTTGGAGCCATCATTTTACTCGTCATCTTGATGCGACGTTCATCTTGAGTTGCACCGTTTATCGACTCTAGAGCGTACTCAAGTAGCGAACATCGTCCAACACCAAGTCGAGCACCCAATCATTGTCGCCCCACCACACACGCTGATGTCCGAAGCGGTCCACGAGAATGGTGCCCGTTTCGTGATTGACGGTGTAGTCATCTGGATGGTGGCGAGCTGATGAATTCGTGGAATTGTCGTCGTTGTTAGCATCGTATTCCTCAATGGTCAGGCCGACACCAAAGTTGATCCAAACATCTTGCAGAGCGGCCATGGAAGGACTGTCGGAATCGTTGCTGGAAGAGGTCAAGTGAATCCATTCGGAATTGGTGCTCGTCTTCCAATCGTGAAGGGTCGATACATTATCTCGCCAAGGGTCAACGGTGATGGTCAAGAACGTTGTTTTGTTGAGTTCGTCCTCGGNGAGTTGGGACTTGACCCACTTCATGTTGTGCGTGACGATGGGGCAAATATCGAGGCAGTTCGTGAACAAGAATGCAATAACGAGGGTGGTGTTCGCACCTTCTTCCGAATACGTCCAATCGGTTCCTTCGCTGCTCGTGAGGGTGAAATCCTTCACCTTCACACTCTCCAACGGTTCACCATGAGGTGTCCAACGCTCGACATCACCCGGTGAAGTGCATCCTGCCAAGAGAAGGACGGTGCACATCAACAACGCGATGGTTTTGCGCAGCATGGTTTCGCCTCAGAGTCGGTAAGGAAGATCAATGTCAAGTTGGACCAGGTAGAGGCCGGTGGAAATGCACGAGGCGTAGGTGATGCCGTCATGGTGCTCCACCGCCCACAAGAACGGGACCCAACCAAAGTCGTAGAAGCTCGAATCAAGTGGTGTGCCGTCCTCGCCGTGAGGGAGATAGTAAGCCACCGTCGCTTCTTCATGGACGGCGATGCGATCATCGGGATTGGTTGGGTCAACCAGTGTCTCAATGTCAACCACCCACAATCCAGCGTGATAATGAGAGACATAGAGGCGCCCATCCCAGCCGCCGCCGTGACTTTGGTCGGTGCTCTCGTCGGTTTCGAAGTAGGTGCTGTCAAGATTGTGCGGGGAGAAGAGAAGCCATTCGTCCTCGTTTGAATGAGCTTCGCAATCAGCACCATAGCAATGGTCTTCAGCATAGGGAATTTCCCAATCGCGAATCAATTTGGGTTTGAATTTGAACTGGCCGTCTTCCATGGTGTATTCAGTGGTGTCGATGAGGTACATGATGCCGGTGCCGATGTTGGTGCTGAGGGTTTCAACAGCAGCGGTGACCAGATGAACGGGTTCATCGGAATAACCAACATGGGAGAGGTCAACCATCGTGGGGAAAGGTTCGGCGTAGTGGATGTAGGAAACACGCCCCCCGTTCTCGTTCCCGGTCGGACCACTGTCTGGTTGGCCATCGCCGTCCAAGTCAAGGAAATCCATCCACAGACCGACTTCAGGTGCTCGCCATCGGCACATCAGGGGGTTGCCGAAACCCGTTCGGCAAGTGGTTGCGTGAAGCGCATAGGCTTCGGGTGAATTCACGGGGTGAGGGACGTCGGTCACATCACCAATTCGTAGACCTGCTTCCCAATAGCTGCCGTAGACAAACGTGCGACCAAATCGAGGGTCGTTTGGATCTTCTCCAGGCCATGTTTGAACGGTCATGTCGTGGATGTAAATCCAACCGCCCATCGTCGTTTCCCAAGCAACTTCGTATTCGCCGACCTTGATGATGGTGTGGCCGAGTCCCGATGCAGGTACGTTGGGGAGATTGCGGGCTGCCGACCCAACCAAATTGAGGTGGGCGATGGTGACGCCGCCACAGGCTTCTCCAATGGCGTCGTTGCAGTTATCATAATCTGGGTTCGCGATAAACATGTACCACTCACCGTCGATCATGTGCGTGTAGAGGTTGTGAGGGCCGGTTGGGTGGTCGGCATCGTACCATGAATCAATCCAAACAGGATTTGTTTTGTCCGTCACGTCAATGAGCGTAACGCTGACTTGAGCTGGGTCGCTCCACTGACCGATGTTCGGGTCTGAATTTCCAGGGTCAACGAGTTGATTTTGCTGAATGATGTATTCGCGACCGTTGTATTCGAGGTACTTGACATCCAGCACTTGCGTGTTCGGGTCGTTGTATACGCCGGTGACTGTGGTGTTCGTGGGGTCGGTGACGTCCACGATGTGCATGTCGTTCCAGCCAGCAAGGTAGGCATAGGTCTCACCATCAGGTGTGGTTGCCACTTGGACCTCGGCGTTGCCGGGTGTGGTCAATGGGTTGAAATCCAAAAGTTCCATGTTATCGGTGCCCAATTCATGCTGACTGGCGTCCTTGTGATCGTGGCCTTCGCCTTGAATCAGTGGGTCGCCAGCCTTGAGAGCGGGGCTCTCGTTGCTGGCCGCCTCGATGTCGTCACCGAAAACCAACAAGGTTGCCGAGGTAAGAAAAACGACGGTAAAGATACCAAGAAGAAGTTCCTTAGTGCCCATGGTTGGCTCAACTCAACCATCCGTTTGGTCTTTATGATTTGGTGATTGCCCTCAAATCATGGGAAACCAGCGTGTCGGGCTCGCCGTTATTGGCCTGCTCTTGTTGGTGCTTCTCGCTCCTGCGAGCCAGGCGCACGAACAGAAAACACTCTCAGTGATTCTCACCGAAGACGGTGTCGTCTCAGGCAACATCACCGACCCGTCCTTTCTCCAAGGCAACGCCGTCTGGTTCCAAATGCACGACGATACCAACAACACAACGATGACCGTGCGTCTTGACGTCAATCTCGATGGTGTGTTCAACGCAACAGATGATTTTGATTCGGGGGAAATGGTGAACGAATGCGAGCTTGATGAAAACGGGTCATTGGTGGATGAATCGTGTATTGTCTCGGCAACCTACGGCTTTGACCAAAATGCGACGGTTGACACCTACAACTTCTGGGTGATTCGCGCACACAACGGTACGGAAACGGTGTGGAATCACTCCATCATCGTCCACAAAGACGTGCATGAAGAGGAAGGGCCCTCCCCTGGTGATTGTTTTGGAGTCGGTTGCGACGTGGTTGAGCAAGAAAACGAGGTCGAAGCATCATCGGCTTCAGAGTCATCTGCCGTCTTTTTGCTCGCCGCCATCTCACTCATTGGCATGGTCGCCTTGACCATCTCAATCGTGAGGGAACGGAAGGAGGATGAAACCCCATCGTTGACAAAGAGCCCCGAACCGGTTGTCATTGGACAGTTCAAGAAGGAAGAGGAATGAGTGCTGACCGACCAACCTGGCCAATGATCTGGCCTTGGAGTGATGGAAAAGGAAACCGAATGCATTGGCGCGATGTTCTGAATTCACGCCGCTTCTCGGTCACTTATCTGCTGATTATCGCACTGTTGTTTGCATTGTTCGGCCTCGGGTCTCGTACTTGTCCGATATCATCTGATGCAGTCATCTGCGATTTCGTCATGCGACCTTACAACCTGTTTGAAGCACCTCACATTTTCGTCCTCACGCTGTTCTCCTCGTTTTGGTTCCACAACAACCCCGATCACATCCTGTTGACGGCCGCTTTGATCGTCGTCTTCCTGCAGACTGCAGAAATCCGTATCGGGACAAAGCGAGCAATGATTGCGGTGTTCGGCATACACGCTTTGGTTGTGGTGATCATGACGCTGTACCTCTACGCGGGCGATTACCTCAATCCAGGGACTGATTGGTACGAATTTGGACTCCGGGGTCGAAATTACATGGGCGGCTCGGTCGGTCTCTTCGGTGTGAGCGGCGTTTTGTTTTCACAGATCAAACGACCAATTGCGGGCGCCCTGTTCTATTTTGGTTTTGAATTCTGGAACGCCTACATCTACGAAGGTGCAGCGCTGTACGTCAGCATGGGGCATGTCACCGCTTTCACGCTCGGATTCGTACTTGGACGATGTTGGTTGCATCCAGACGGTAAACGATTCAAGGCGACTGAATTCAATTGAGACAAATCGTTCCTGCATCGAAGACCCAACTCATGTGAGGTGATATGGGAACGAGTGGGTCATCCCTCAATGAGCGGGCAGTTGACGTCGTTCACCGTCTCAATGAAATGCCTTGAGAACAGGGGTTTTGGTCGTCGAGTTGTTTTCCTTCGGATTATTTTTGACATGTTCTCACGTTGAAATTGGACCTGTACCCTCATGAAAGAATCGGTTCAATCGAGGGCAGACCTTGAGAAGGTGAACCCTTACGGAGGTTCAATGGGACACCGTTCTGGCCAAGCCCTCTTTCTCATCTCTCTGATGATGCTCACGCCGCTGTCAGGGTGTTTTGGTCAGCAGGACGGTCGAGGTTTGGACTCCGTCGAAGACGTGGTTGTGACCCCGGCGTTGTGGACGGGTGGTGTGTTTCAAGGCGTTACGATCGAAGCTCAAACCGATCTTTCCGCCTTTGTTCCCTACCTCATCCAAAATCAGGAAACCGGGTTTATTCAGAACTCAACGGTCGTTGACCTCAAGGCCGGTGAAAGCGCGCTGTTGTCCGTGTTGGCCCCACCTCGTACCGACACGGCAGTGGTGCTGATCGGGGATTACGGTCGGGAGAACTGGCCGATCCGGAACCTGGACGAGTCGTGGCGAACGTGGTACCAGCGCGAAGCGTACGACCTCTCGACCAACGACGGCATCGTTCGAATCCAAGGTGAAAACGGCTCCGCAGACACCGTTGAGGTATCGCCCGACAACGGCGGAGCGGTGCTCGCATTACGCATTCCCGTTGAGCGACCGATGGCGGCGGCCTACGATGAATCGGTTGGAGGACGGCACTCC
>FUFK010041924.1_pt1 | contig 13832 bp, 12 predicted proteins | sample 1021851 | NCBI WGS metagenome assembly FUFK01 (sample SAMEA51879418, study PRJEB19060) | metagenome | reverse complement strand
GTCAAACCAAAGAATGCTCTTGAAAAAAATATATCTGCCAGCAGAAAACAGATTTGAATGACAGGCTGTCTCAGGGACAAGATGTCTGCGGNTATCGTTATCTGCNAAAGCAAAGAGCTACATTCTCTTTACCAACCTGCAAATTCATCATACGCTTTCTTGGATAACGCGCAGCGTTAAATTTCCTTGAAACAGGCTTATAATGGAGATCCTATTTGCGCTTTGGTATTTTGGGAGATGCAAAAATTGCCCGTGAGAAACTGGTTCCAGCGCTGCGAAGGGCGGGTTGCGACATTGTACATTTGGGCAGACGTGATGAATTGGCATCAGTAAGTGATGATATCTGGCAAGGCGTAAAAACTGGAAGTTATGAGGATGTGCTTGCAGACCCAAAGGTGGAAGCTGTTTATATACCTCTGCCCAATCATTTGCATGTGCCCTGGTCTGTGCGCGCAATGGAAGCAGGAAAAGCTGTTTTATGTGAAAAGCCGATGGCATTGAGCAGTGAGGAAATTAGTGAGCTTGAACGTGCCTCTGCGCAAAACGGATGTTATATTTATGAAGCTTTCATGGTTCGGCATCATCCACAATGGGACTGGCTGATTGAGCTGGATATTGGTGCAAATTATCATTTGACTTCACAATTTTCATATCCACCTCAACCAGAAGGTAACATCCGCAATATCGCTGCCTGGGGCGGTGGACCTGTCTGGGATATCGGCTGTTACTGCGTACTGGCTGGCTTACGTATATTTGGTAAAACGCCGAAGCTGCTTTCAGCTACTGTTCGGNCTGAACAGCATTTAGATGTGGAACAATCAGCAACCGCACTTCTTGAATTTGGAAATGGCAGGACAGCAAGTATCAGCGTCTCTAGCGGCGCAAGCCTGTCTCAGCTAGTCAGAGTTGTTGGCACAGATGGATGGGCTCAGCTAGATGTACCTTTTAACCCGCCGGAAGTGACAACTGCCAGATGGGCTCATGTTTCCGCCGGAAAGGACAGCTTGCTTGGACCGGGACAAACGGTNACCTTNGAGCCATGTGACCATTATCAATTGATGGTTGAGGCATTTGTGAAGGCAGTGCGGGAGGGCAAGGCACCTGATTTCAGCGATAGCCGCACCCTGACTGAAATTTTAACTGAAATCATCACCTATCGGAANTAAAGTCAGTATGTGGTCAGACTCGCCTGCTGCAGATAGATCAGAACATATGCGAAAAGATGATTGAAAATTTTGGTCGGACACAATCAGGTGACACTGTTCAGCGCGTTATCCTGACCAACGGTAATCTGACAGCTCATGTCTTGAATTATGGCGGNATATTGCAGGATCTGCGCCTTGCTGGATATGCTCCTTCACTTATTCTGGGTTTTGACAATATTTTTGCTTATGAAACAGCAGGGGGGTATATCGGGGCAACAGTTGGCCGCCTTGCCAACCGGATTGCAAACGGCCATCTATCTATCCAGGGTAAAGAGTTTCAGTTGGACCACAATTTCCGTGGTCGCCACACCTTACATGGTGGGCAGGCGGGCACTGGAAAACAAATATGGGACATTGTTGAATTTCATACTGACAGTGTGATTTTTGCACTGGTTCTGCCTGATGGTCATATGGGCTTTCCTGGACGATTGCAAATAGAGCTTAAATGGCAGCTCAAGTCTGATGATGCGCTTTCTGCACAACTACGTGCGCGAACAGACGCACCAACCGTCTGTAATCTTGCCCTGCACAGCTATTTTAATCTGACGGGTAGGTCAGATATGCATGGCCATAAATTACAGGTTAACGCTAACCAGTATCTGCCTGTTGACAAAGACTTAATTCCAACAGGTGAGCTTTTATCTGTCAGTGAAACAGATTTTGATTTCCGCCTGCCCACCTCATTGCCATTCAATCAGGCAATGGACTATAATTTTTGTTTATCTGCCGCTCGTCAGCCTATCCGCAAAGTGGCGTGGTTGTNAGCTGAAGAAGCAGGTCTGACTCTTGAGCTCAGTACAACAGAGCCAGGATTGCAGATATATGACGGTGCAAACCTATCATCCGGNGNCAAGGGGTTGAACGGCCATNTGTATGGACCGTTTTCAGGTCTTGCGCTGGAAGCCCAGCTTTGGCCAGACGCGCCGCATCACCCTCATTTCCCATCTGCACTGTTGTTGCCTGATGAGATATATTTTCAGCAAACTGAGTGTAAAATCATACGATAATCCGATTGAGAAGGGGTATATNAAGCCTATTTGGTTATANGANATCTNGTGCATTCTNCATTAGCTTATAGTGGTATCTTCAGNATGTNGGNCGGGTATTGTTGTGTGGTGNNTTTGTCTTGATAGGCTTACNCAGGCTGATGTGAGGTAAGCTAGGCTACTGCTAGAATGAGGTTTACATGTCTATGTCACGTTTTCCCCCGGAACGAATTATCTGTCTGACAGAAGAAACAGTTGAAACTCTTTATTTGCTCGGTCAGCAAGAAAAGATTGTTGGCGTTTCCGGATATGCTGTTCGTCCTCCAGAAGTACGTGCGCAAAAACCGCGAGTTTCTGCATTTACATCAGCAGATATACCTAAAATTCTAAAACTTGACCCCGATCTTGTTTTGACGTTTTCTGATTTGCAAGCTGATATTGTAGGTGAACTGATCCGAAATGGGGTCACTACNATGACCTATAACCAGCGCGATATTTCCGGCATTCTGGCAATGATACGTCATTTGGGTGCTGTCGTTGGGGTAGCAGAAGAAGCAGAACGGCTCGCATCAAATTATGAAGCACGATTAGCAAAAATTTCCGCGTCTGTCGGCAAACAAAAACCAAAAGTCTATTTCGAAGAATGGGATACCCCGATGATATCTGGCATCAAATGGGTATCCCAACTTATTGAAATAGCTGGAGGACAAGATATATTTCCTTTTCTATCTGAACAAAAGGCTGCTAAAGATAGATTTGTGTATTCTGAACAGGTAATAGCCGCTGCGCCGGATATTATTCTTGCTAGCTGGTGTGGTAAAAAAGTCAGGCCCGAAAAAATTGCAGCGCGTGATGGGTGGCAGGATATACCTGCTGTTAAGTTAGGGCACATTTACGAAATAAAATCTCCCTTAATTCTGCAACCTGGGCCTGCTGCTTTGACAGACGGGCTAGATGCAATTTGTGAGGTGGTGTCATGAACAAAATATTAAACGAATTTCTTTGTTATGCTTAACCCAACGGCTGTTCAGGTGGATGAAGAGAGGCGGATCTCACTGTGAGATAGACATTATTGTCCACGATTGACATATAAAAAGTCACCGTTTTTAATGTGGTTTTGCAATGATGAGAGAGCTTTCATGCGTGAATATGATCTGGTGAAAACAGCGAAGCAAGGGGGGGCAATTCATGGTCTGATCTCGCCAAAATGGTATCAGACTCCAGTTGATCGGCAGGTTATGAAGAAGCTTCTTGCGCGTCAGAATAAGCGTCCTCTATTAGATATTTTAATTTATTATGTAATCATGCTCGCGTCAGCTTGTACAGCAGTTTTGCTAACGCCCTCCTGGTTTTCTGTCCCATTCTGGCTTATTTATGGCGTTTTATATACGTCAGGATCAGATGCGCGTTGGCATGAATGCGGGCATGGCACTGCCTTCAAGTCGGCTAGGTTAAACAGGATTGTTTATCACGTGGCATGCTTTATGATCATCCGAAACCCTGTAACGTGGAAATGGTCTCATGCACGCCACCATACAGATACATTATTGGTTGGACGGGATGCAGAAATTGCACTTATGGTGCCCCCAGCAGCAGCGCGTCTTCTTCTAAATCTCTTTGGCATTCCTGATGCTATTGACAGCCTGAGACGTATGGCTGGACATGTAATGGGGCGCCTGCAACCTGATGAAAACCTCTATGTGCCTGAGCATGCTCAGAAACAGGCTTTTACTGTCGCGCGGATTTGGCTTTGTGTTTATATTGTAACTGGTTTGGCAGCGGTCAGCCTGCAATCAATCATTCCTATGTTGTTAATTGGCGGTCCCCGTTTTTACGGCGCTTGGCACTTTAACATGACAGGNTTTNTGCAACATGGCGGTCTTAGAGATAATGTAACCGACCACAGGCTTAATACCCGCACGGTACTTATGAATCCATTTAGCCGTTTCATTTATTTAAATATGAATTACCACATTGAACATCACATGTTTCCCTTGGTCCCTTATTATAATTTGCCAAAATTACATGAGGTCATTAAAGATGACCTGCCTCCCCCAAATAAATCTATTCGCTCAGCCTACGCTGAGATGCTGCCGATTATTTGGAAACAGTTACAGGGCAATGAGGTTTTTATCGAACGACATTTGCCACAAACTAAAACATAAGAGTNTNGATTNNNATGAGCCACTATTTCTCTNAACAAGTACCTATCTGCATGGGAACTTTTCCGTTAAAGGGAAATGAGTTAGCGACAGCCATCAAACATGCTTTTGAAGCGGGTTATCGTGGCTTTGATACAGCTCAAATGTATGAAAATGAGGCAACTTTAGGTTCTGCCCTTGCTGAGATTGGCTGTCCTCGTGAGAGTCTTTTTTTAACAACCAAGGTCTTGCCTGCGCATTTAGGTAAAGACAAATTCATGGTTTCTGTTGAAGCATCTCTAAGGGCCNTAAAAACAGATTATGTTGATGTTTTGTTGCTTCACTGGCCGACACCATCAGGAGAGAACCGTGAGGCCTTGGAATTGTTGCAGCAGGCAGCCAATAAAGGCTATGCAAAATCAATAGGGGTCAGTAACTATACGATTAAAATGTTGGAAGAGGCATGCGCAACACTGGACGATATGCCTGTCTGCAACCANGTTGAATTTCATCCCTATCTAGACCAGTCTAAATTATTTGCCGCAGCCACCCGTCTAGGCATTGCTTTGTCAGCTTATTGTCCTCTAGCGAAAGGTCGGATTTTTGGTGATCCTGTCATCAATGCNCTGGCTGCAAAATATGACCGCAGTGAAGCACAAATCATTTTAAGGTGGATTGTTCAGAAAGGTGTATCCGCAAATCCAATGTCCACAAAGCCTGAAAATCTAAGTGCAAATATTGATGCTGTAAACTTCAACTTGTCGGCACCTGATAGCGCCGCTATAGACAGATTAGGGAAGAAGGGGCTGCGAATTGTAGATAAAGATAGGATGCCAATTGCTCCGGAGTGGGACTGATATTTCAGCTAATATGACGATATATTGAACTTTTCTGTAACAAAAATCACTTCACTTGTGGGGTACAATGGCTGACAAGCAGACGGTAACTATCTATGACCAAAATATAACCACCTATAAAAAGATGGTGGATAAGCTTCCTGATATAGAGCCTCTTAACGCTTTCATAGATGCTCTGCAAGCTGGTGCATACGTTTTGGACTGGGGCAGTGGTCCAGGGTACCTTGCAGCAGAAATGCGTGCGCGAGGATTGCGNCCTCTTTGCGTGGATGCATCAAGAAAAATGGTTGAGGCCGCTCGGAATGATTACCAGCTGGATGCAAAGCAGGCCGAATTTTCTCAGCTTAATGAGAGCCAAATATATGATGGTATCTGGGCTAATTTCAGTCTACTTCATGTTGAACGTGCCGCTTTTTTCTCTCATATCTCTGCAGCTGCTACAGCTCTTGTTCCGTCTGGAATGTTTTATGTTTCGGTAAAGCTTGGAAAAGGCCAGGAACGCGATGAGTTAGGCAGGTTTTATTCATATTTTGGTCAAGATGAGCTGGAAGAGATGCTAGGGCAATCAGGTTTTGAGATTATTGATATATTTACGGGCAAAAGCAAAGGCCTGGCAGGAAAACTCGAAAAATGGATAGGAATTTTAGCGAAAGTGCCTGCAAAATTTACTCCAAAAGAATGGCCACAAATAATAGAATGACGCATTTGCTTGGGAAAAAAGAAAGTTGATCCTAATGTCACAAGGTCCAATTTCTTACATTCAGCGAACGACTGATTACTATTTAGGACTTGGGTATAACAACCCTTATCAATGGGCGTGTTTTGATGATGTACCCTTCACACATCCCGACAAGCACTTGAAAGACATGAGTGTGGCGATTGTCACTACAGCTGCCCCCTACCAACCAGACAAGGGTGATCAAGGGCCAGGGGCGGTCTATAATGCGGCTGCAAAATTTCATGAGGTATACCGATTGCCTGTAGTGCCTGAACCTGATCTGCGTATCTCTCATATTGCAATAGATAGAACACACACACATGCTGCAGATAAAAACACATATTTGCCCCTGACTTNTCTGAAACAAGCTGCAGAAAAAAANGAAATTGGGGCGCTGGCTCCATTTATATATGGTTTTCCAACGAACCGCTCACAGCGTACCAATCGTGAACAGGATTGCCCAGAATTGGTTAGCCAACTCCTGGCAGATGAGGTGGATTCGCTCATTCTCGTACCAAATTGTCCTGTCTGCCATCAATCCCTTGCGCTTGCTGCCAGAGCCGCTGAAAAGGCAGGTCTGCTGACAGTAATTATGGGCTGCGCAAAAGATATTGTTGAGCGTGTCGGCGTGCCGCGGTTTTACTTCTCTGATTTTCCGTTAGGTAACAGCTGTGGTCGCCCTGATGATAGACTATCTCAGGAGCAGATGCTGAATGATGCGCTTTACATGCTGGAAACAGCCATAGCGCCGCGCACTACTGTAACCAACCTCTTAAAATGGCAGGGAGTCAAAAACTGGAAAGATGATTATGCTAATATTGAAAAGCTCTCTGATGCGGAGATTGCCCAAAGGCGCGCTGATTTTGACGCTGCTAAGGCTGTGTTGAAAAAAGAAAGGGTCTGAAAACGGGCCAGCTCGCATATCGCTCTGCTATTTGATATCCCAGTCATCGAATATTTTCTGGTTATCTGCGCCTAACTGTGGCGGTGGATTTTGATAACGGGCAGGGGNCTTAGAGAACTTCGGTGGAAAAGCAACGCCTTTGAAGACAGCTCCATCACTTCTGTCTAAGGCTACTTCCAATTCGCGTGCTTTCAACTGTNGGTCTGAAAATANNGAAGGTATATCATTTATTGGNCCACANGGCACATTCACAGCTTCAAGNTTTTTGATAATNTCATCCTTTTTCCAGCTAGCTAATGCATCTGAGAGCANCTGATCTGTTAAAGTTCTATTNTNACANCGNGCCTCATTTGTCTGAAATTTATTATCATTAGCCATTTCTGGAATATTCAGAGACGCTGTTAATCTTGCAAATTGCGCATCATTTCCGCAATTCACAATGACATGACCATCACTGACGGCAAACACGCGATAGGGAACAATACTAGGATGGGCATTGCCCATGCGTTCAGGGGTAAAGCCGCAATTCAACCAGTTAGAGGCCTGATTAGCCAACATTGCGGTTTGGCTGTCTAGCAAAGCACAGTCAATATGCTGTCCAGAGCCGGTTCGGTTCCTGTAATGAAGAGCGGCCAATATTGCACTGACTGCATTTAGCCCAGTAAACAGATCACAAATGGCAACACCAACCTTCATTGGCTCTGCTCCAGCTGTACCGTCTGCTTGTCCAGTAATGCTCATTAGACCCCCCATTCCTTGTATCAGAAAATCATAGCCTGGCCTGTTGGCATAAGGTCCTGAATGACCAAATCCAGTGATGGAGCAATAAATAATCCGTGGGTTCAAGTGGCTCAGACTGTCATAATCCAGCCCAAACTTATGGAGACTTCCTGCCTTAAAATTTTCAACAAGGATATCTGCAGCGCATACCATTTTTTTCAATTTTTCAAGATCTGCCGGCTGTTTAAAGTCAAGCGTAACTGAACGTTTATTTCGGTTGCAGCAGGCAAAATATGCAGCTTCAGCTCGCTCCCCATCTGGCGTTTCAATAAAGGGCGGGCCCCATCCACGAGTATCATCGCCACCCTTTGGATTNTCAATCTTTACAACATCNGCACCAAGATCGCCAAGTATCTGGGTTGCAGANGGCCCNGCTAAAATACGACTTAAATCAAGTACTCTGATATCAGAAAGGGCCATTTGGCCTGTTATGTTTTCNTGCATGCCCGNACTTCTCCCTAACAAAGCGCATGATAACAATACCACTGCGTCCCTCAATTGTTAGCAGAATGTGGTTACTTGGAAAAACAACAAAATAGACTTAGTCTGAAAATATAGGTTACCAAGTGAGGAAGATATGGATTTTACCCTTTCAGAAGAACAGCAGGCATTAGTGAATGTCACGCGTCAGTTTGCGCAAAAGGAACTGGCAGATTACGCAGATAAAATTGAAAAAACTGGGTTGCCTGCACCACGTATTCTGCTTCAACGCTTTGCGGAAATGGGTTTTCTAGGGGTGAACCTGCCTGCACATTATGGTGGTGGCGGTATGAGCCATCTGGATGCTGTCCTTGTTCTAGAAGAGCTGGCAAAAGTATCTGTAGCAGCAGCTTTTCCTGTTTTTGAGAGCTGTTTCGGGCCAGCACTTGCCATTGCCCATTACGGACCAGAACAGATGCGCACTAGTGTGCTGCCAAATGTCTGTTCAGGTAGCATGATTGTTGCTGTATCCATGTCCGAGCCTCAGGCTGGCACGGCACTGACAGATTTGAAAACAGAGCTGGTGCCGANTGGCAAAAGCTTTGTTCTGAGGGGAACAAAGCGATGGTGTTCAGGGGCAGGACATGCAGATGCCTATGTTGTTTACTGCAAAATGTCTGACGCGCCCGGCGCGAAGGGCATTGGGGCTGTGCTGGTCCACGATGGTGTCGAGGGATTTACCTTCGGGGCGCCAGAGGAACATATGGGGTTTAGGGGGATTCCGAGTGCTGACATGTATTTTGATGATGTAAATGTCAGTGCTGATCAAATAATTGTGCCTGCTGGCGGTTTTAAACAACTGATGGAAGCATTTGATTTGGAGCGGTGTGGTAATACCACCATGAGCCTTGCTTGTGCGCAATCTGCCTTTGATTATGTTTTAGCGTATGTTCAGGAACGCCAGCAATTCGGAAAAGAACTGGTTGAGTTTCAGGCTGTCCAACTTAGTCTGGCAGAAATGAAAATGAAACTGGATGCCGCCCGACTGCTTCTTTATCGTGCTGTTGTTAATGCAGAAAAAGGCATGCCGTCTGTTGCCGATAGTTCAATAGCGAAATGTTTTGCCAATGAGATCACCAGGGATGTGACTGGAAAGGCGATGCAACTGATGGGTGGATATGGCTATTCAAAAGCCTATCCGATTGAGCAAAAGATGAGAGATGCGTGGGGGTGGGGGATTGCCGGCGGAGCAATTGATGTTCAGAAAACCAATATTGCAGCGGCGCTCGTGGGGCGACGATTTAATCAACGTGCAAAATAGCTATTTGTGAAAATAGTACCCCTTGCAGCAATTTCATCTATAGCCGGGGTTTTGGCAAACGGTTTGTTGTATGCGTTCAAGCACAAGGCTGTTAATTCGTCTGTTAGAGTAATTAAGATATTAGGTTTTGACAAAGATAAGCTCCTCTTGCCTGCTTGAATGTTTTTTCAAATGATGTTGACTTAATAATTAATTAAGTAAAATAATTAATTATTAAGTCACAATATTCTTAATTTGACCGATAAAAATAATGCACTTCCAGTCGGTAAATAGCGATAGTATCCGAAAAAGGAATAGGTCCCGAGTGATGGGTCTTATTCAGGATAACCCCGGTATAGACCGAACTGAACTTGCACTCTCGGTTGGTGTGAGTAATGCAGCCATTACTAATATCGTTAATGAGTTGCTAATTGCTGGAATAGTAGCAGAAACAAACTCTCAACAGAACTTGAAACATAGAGGAAGGAGGCGTGTCGGCCTCCAGATTGAAAATAAAGGTGGTTTTGTTCTCGGCATTAATGTGCTTGCTTCATATGTAAGCATCGTATTAGCAGATATTAACGGAAATCTCATTGAGGAAAAAGAAGTTAAACCCAAGAAAATTAAGGACCCGGCTGATACGTTTACTGACATTAAAACTGCAGCTGATATTTTACTCACAGAGCACAGAGTGCCTTTAAGCCGGCTCTTTGGAGTAGGTTTTTCTGTTGCTGGCTATCTCGATAAAAAAAGAGAAACTTTGGAACGTGCGCCATATATAGGTTGGCCAAGTTTTGACCTCAAAAACAAGCTTCAAAATATGTTTGGTAAAATTGTAACGGTAGAAAATGTTACACGCTGTGTTGCATTGGCAGAAAGTAAATTCGGAGCCTTAAAGGGGTTAAAAGATCTAGTTCTCATTCGCTCTGCTCTTGGTCTNGGAGGTGCAATTATAACCAGCGGCCAATTATTAAATGGCAACCAAAATTTTGCTGGAGATCTTGGTCATATTTTAGCTGTTCCCGAGGGTAAAATTTGTTCATGTGGTAAATGCGGCTGCTTGAATACAGTTGCATCAGGTTGGGCAATTATGAACAAACTTGGAACCACTAATAAATCTTACGAAACAGCAAATCAGTTTCTTACTCAGAATATTCAACTGAGAAATCTCTTAAATTCAGAAAGTTCAGATAAGGTTGACGTAAATGCGGCTGCTGTGGAAGCGGGTGAAGCTCTTGCAAAGCATCTATTTACAACGCTGCAAATACTAAATCCAAAAGTTGTTTGTTTAACTGGTCCACTTGGCAGACACAAAAAATACTCAGAAGCATTCCGAAATACAATAATAAGTATGGGTTTTGATCAGAAAATTATTTTGGCAAGTGAGCGAGATATTATAACTCCAGCGATGGCATCAGTATACCTTGCCCTTTCTGAACTAGTCTATTCGCCTAGTTTTAATTTTGAACAAATTTTCAGCTCAAATCAAAACAAGGTGGTATCAAAATGACCGCGTTGGCATCTTCTCAGCTTGATGGGTTGCCAAAAATAGCTTTCGCAGCAGTAAGTATAGTGCTGGTGAGTTTCGCATTGTATACTGCGATGTTTGGAGTTTTTCCAGACATGATACAAAGGGGAGCTCACCTCTCAGCTGTCATAGCACTAGTTTATCTTGGTTTTTTTGCCTCGAAAGACACTCATGTTGGAGTTTTTGGTTTTACTTGGAGGCGCCTCAAGTTTTCTCTACTAGGATTTCTGGGCATAGCTACCGCTGGCTATCAATTTTTTTTATATGATGATGTGACCTCACGTTATGGTTCCATCACTGGATATGAAATACCTATTGCTATTTTAGCAATAATTCTACTTCTTGATGCGACGAGAAGAACCATAGGTTGGTCAATGGTAGGGCTTGCCATATTTTTCCTCATATATGCCTATTTTGGTAGGGAATTTCCAGGTGCACTTGCACACCGTGGTTATGACCTCGAGCGAATTCTTGAGCAGGTGTATCTTGGCGCTGATGGCATATATGGAATGCCCTTAGGTGTAAGCGCGACTTTTGTAATTATTATTGTTGTCTTGGGCGCGTTANTGGAAAAAACGGGTGCTAGTGGCGTCTTAATGGATGTGGCCGTTTCAATGACACGAAAGTCACGCGGTGGTCCAGCAAAGGCTGCCGTTGTTGGAAGCAGCTTAATGGGCATGATTTCAGGAACTGCTGTGGCAAATGTTCTTACAACTGGAACAATTAGTATCCCATTAATGAAACGTGCTGGCTATAAACCTTCAGTGGCAGGAGCCGTTGAAGCTGTGGCATCAACCGGAGGCCAGCTTATGCCTCCGATAATGGGTGCAGCTGCATTTCTGATGGCAGATATCATGGAAGTGCCTTATCTAGAAATAACTAAATCTGCTTTGTTGCCGGCAATACTTTTTTATATCGCTGTATTCTGGGCAGTGCATCTGGAAGCTCTGAAAGCTGGCCTGAGACCTCTTGGCAATTTTGAGGTTCCAGATGTAATCGAATCCCTAAGCAAAAATGGTCATGTTTTGTTGGCAATACCAGTATTTGTTGGCGCCCTAGTTTCCGGTTACTCCGTTATGTACTCATCACTTGCTGGTATTGTGTGTGTGCTAGGGCTCTCTTTACTTAAAAAGTCAAGCCGGATGAGCCCCACACAGTTGGTAGAAGCAGCAGTTTCCGCTTCTGAAGCAATCATACCAGTAGCTTTGGCTACTGCCACTGCGGGAATTATAATTGGAGTTGTTACGCTAACGGGAATGGGTCTGAAGTTTAGTTCATTCATAATTTCAATATCTGGGAATAATCTGATTATAGCTTTGGTTCTTACAATGGCTTCTTCCCTGATCTTAGGAATGGGATTGCCCACTGCAGCAGCATATATACTTGTTGCAACACTCACAGCGCCTGCACTCGTCACAATGGGCGTCGATCTAATGGCTGCGCATATGTTTGTTTTCTACTCTGCAATGCTTTCTTCAATAACCCCGCCAGTTGCACTGGCAGCCTTTGCTGCTGCAGCAATTAGTCGCGAACCACCAATGCGAGTTGCAATGATTTCGGTGAAGTATGGTTTTGTAGCCTTCTTACTTCCCTATTTTTTCGTTCTTGAACCTCGGTTGCTTTTGATGGGTACGCTTGGTGAGGCAATCGGTGTGTTTTTAATGGCAGCGATTGGGATTGTAACGTTGGCCTGTGTTCTCCAGGGATATGCAATGGGGTCTCTTTCATGGCTAACGCGCTCTGTTCTGGCTGTAGCATCCCTCTGCTTATTAATGCCCGAGATATCGCTTAAAATTATTGGAATAGCTATCATTCTGGCCATATTGATAGCTTGGAAAATTGGCCAAACTTTGAAAAAGGACAGTGCCTAGTATCTTCATAGTGATAATAGTTGGCGCTGAATTAACAAGGAGGAAGTAATGAGAAACAAAAAGTTAACGGCCTTAGCTGTAGCTGGGGGCTTATTTTTGTCAGGACAACTACATGCTGACACTTACCTTTCTATTGGGTCTAACCCAGTTGGGAATACCGCCTATCAGTGGGCAGCGGGAATTTCTGAAGTTGTAAACAAAAATGTTAAAGGTGTAAATGCTGCTGCTGAAGGCACTAAAGGCTATGTTGCTAATGTCCAACTGATGCTTGATGGAAAGGTAGAGGCTGGGTTTTCAAACACTAAACTTGCCTATGAAGCGCACCACGCAGATGGTGATTATGCTGGACAGAAATCAGGTCAAATTGTGGGCTGGATGTCAATCAAACCAATCATCATGCATGTAATTGTGATGGCTGACTCAGATATAAAGTCAGTTACTGATTTAAAGGGAAAACGTGTTGGTATGGGCCAGCCAGGCGGCACTTCAATGCTTGATGCAGATTTTCTAATGCGTACAGCTGGGCTCGAGCCAGGAAAAGACTTCAAGGATTTTCGGGTAAAGCTACCAGCCATGGTAGATATGCTTGGAAATGGGCAACTAGACGCGCTGATTTGGAATGGTTCACCACCGATGCCACCGGTAATCAAGCTCAAGTCTCAACATAAAGTAAGAATACTTGATATTCCTCGTGATTTGTCAGCTAAAATTCGAAAAGCTTCACCAGCCTACACAGAAGGCGACCTTCCAGCAAACACCTATGCAGCCCAGCCAAATGAAGTTATGTCCTTTAGGCTTGGTAATGTTCTTTTGATAAAATCTAGTGTTCCTGAAGACATTGTTTACCAAGCTACTAAAGCTGTAATGGAAAATCTTGACTTCATGGGTACGGTACATCCAGCTTGGAAAAAGGTTAGCAAAGATGGCATTATTAATGGATTTACCATTCCTTTGCATCCGGGTGCTTTGAGATATTATCGAGAAGCTGGTGTTCCCGGCATCGAGGCATTTGCCAAAAGTGTTGGACAATAAAATAACTTTGCCACACGTCCAATTGGGCGTGTGGCATTTAGTTTAATCTTCATTTTAAAAGCTAAATTTATGAAAACTGTTTTTGTAATA
>FUFK010836779.1_pt1 | contig 13834 bp, 10 predicted proteins | sample 1021851 | NCBI WGS metagenome assembly FUFK01 (sample SAMEA51879418, study PRJEB19060) | metagenome | reverse complement strand
TACACGAGCAAGAGTGGCTCCAGACACAGATTTCACAGGTTATAGTTCTATTTATATTGACTACTTGCATAACGAAGACTGGACCTTTAAACTTCAAGGAGGGGTTTTTTATGAAAACGGGTTCTACAGGAATCTGCAAATGGATGAACTTTATGCAGAAATTAATTATAAAGATATTGAGCTGGTTGTGGGCAGGAAACAACGAAAAGAACTATATGATGGTATGAGTGCCAGTGATATGAATTTTGCCTGGTCTGTAAATTCAAGACCAATACCTGGAATACAGTTTAGTATGAATGAACCTTTCTGGATACTAAGGTCTAAAGCATTAGGTTTTGAACTTGAGTGGGACGAATTCTTTCTCGAGAAAACCAGGTATGTTTCAAAAGCCAGATTGCACCATAAAAAGCTAGCTTTTCATTATCACAAGCAAGGTTTCAAATTGAGCCTGGGTCTCGATCACTATGCACAATGGGCTGGAACTTCTCCAGAAACAGGAGATCAACCAGAGGCAGTATCAGATTATTTTAGAGTCATTTCTGGTAGAGGAGGTGGTGAAAATTCTGTGGGTGGCGAACGGCAGAATGCCTTAGGTAATCATCTGGGAGTATATTCCGCACAACTGTCACAAGATTTCAATTATTTGAATGTAAAAATGATATATAATCATTTTTTTGAGGATGGTTCAGGTAGCAGGTTTGCTAATATTCCTGATGGCAAATATGCAATTGATGTTTCCAATCGTAATCCCGGGGCATGGTGGAATGCAATTCTCTATGAATTTTATTATACTAAGAACCAGAGTAAAAACTCGGGCGGTCCTCAGGATACAGATGCATATTTCAATAATTTCCAGGCATACAGATCGGGTTGGACTTATTATGATAGAATTATTGGCCTACCATTTTTTACTTTTGATAAAGCGAAACCCGCTGTTACCAATGATAAGTTTCTAGCTCATCACTTCGGAATTACTACTGAACTTAAGTTTAAAGATAACTTTCCAATTCTTATGAAAACCAAAGTTTCTATGGTCAATTACTCTGATAGTTCTCTTGAAAATGAACAAATTTACTTTTCGAGCTCACTAAGTTCTCAATTGAAACATTTCAACGTTTCTCTCTTAATTGGAGCCGATCTTAGGCAGCCTATGGATAATTCATTGGGAATGGGTTTGCAACTTTCCAAATCATTCTGAAACTTTGTTTAGTTTATAAAAACATTATGAACAATTAGTGTTTAAAAGATTTAATTTGCCTGAAAATTTCACGATGTACCGGGGCTTAAATCGTTTACTACTCTTTCTTTTAATTCCATTCTTTGGTGTTCAGGCGCAGTACTCACCAGAATTTGACGTCAATTTAGAAGCCGGTGGATTTTATAGTCAGGATAATGAACTACCATTCTGGTTATATAGCAATAGAAAAGGACTGGTTGATAGAGTAACTAACTTTTATACACTGGCAGGTGCAAGCTTCGAAATAGATTTATACGAAGGGATCATGTTAAAAGCAGGTGGAACCGGCGTATACCGTGAAGGATTCGATAGTTCAGTATATGCTGATGAATTATTTGTTCAAGGTTATGGAAGATATCTGGATCTTCTTGTAGGAAAACGACATGAAGCAATTGCCTTTGATGGCTTAAGCGCCAGTAATGGTCATATACTAAACTCTTTAAATTCCCGGGCTTTTCCTGGTATTAAACTTAGCAGTGCTGCACCAATTTTCTTTGGTGCGCAAGAAAGGTTTGGTTTTGAATTTGAATTTGCAGAGTATATACTTAATGACGAAAGAACAGTAGAGAGCACTAGAGTTCATAATAAAAGTCTCCATTTTATTTATGCACCCAATAGTTCTTTAAGCTTTAGGATAGGAGCTGAACACTACGCACAATGGGGTGGTACTTCAAATGCAGAGGGAAAATTGCCCGGTGATTTCGAAGATTATTTGAAGATTTTATATGCAGGTAAAGGTGATGCAGATGCACCAGTTGTAGATCAACAGGTCGCTCTTGGTAATCATCTGGGTAGTTATATGTTGGAAGCTAATTATGATACACAAAACTATTATTTTACCTTTTTCATAAATACCATCTTCGACGACCCTAAAGGTAGTAGTCTGGGAAATGCTCCAGATGGCCAATATGGCTTTTATATGCGGGCTAAAGAAGATCATACCTGGATTCGAAGTGCGATGTATGAACTTTATTATACACGTAATCAAAGCAATCATTTGGATCTGGACAATTCCAGTGACTACTTTAATAACTCAGTATATACATCTGGATGGACCTATAATAATCAAATAATTGGTGCTCCCTTTTTTGATTACAGTGAAGAATTGAATAGGGTTGTCAACAATAAATTTATTGCTCATCATCTGGGATTTCAGGGTGATTTTTTAACCTATGGAGAAAAGTATCCTTTTCGGGTTCTTGCTTCTTATACCAGAAAAGATGGAACATACAATGATAAATTCTACCCGAACTTAGATGAATATTATTTATTCAATGAAGTGGGCTTTATCACAAAATGGCTTGATGTAAAACTTAATCTAGCCGTGGAGCTATCTCAACAGGCAGGTCCTAAATTTGGAACAGGAATAGTCCTCTCAAAAACTTTCTTGTAAAACATAAACCCGGCTATTCGCCGGGTTTTTTTATACCCCAAATACCTATATTCCTGTTCTAAATAAGTTATACATATTTAGCTATATTTGAATCTTAACATTTCAAAGTCTCGTTCAACAGGCCTGAATCCAGTGAATGTCAAAAAATAACCAACACCCTAACTCACCAGGTTTGAACCTGAAACTTTTGCTGATCTCCATGGCGAGTGCGCTGTTGCTTGTGATCCTGGGATTTTTTATGCTTTGGCAGCGTTACCAGATCCTGTTAGACGATAGGCAGACTGAAATGTCTCATATAATCGATGTAGTAGGTCAGAATATTGACCAATCTCTAAAATACAGTTATTCCGCAGCCCTATCATTAGCCTTGCAGATCGACGAAAAGGGTGAAATTGATAATTTTGAGCTCATTGCATCTCAGCTGGTAGATAACAATCCAAATATTGATGCGATCCAGATCGTACCCGATGGTGTTATTACCAAAGTATATCCATTTGAGGAGAATAAGGATGCTATCAATTATAATATTCTTGAGGATCCTACCCGTAATCAAGAAGCCCTTGAAGCGATCGAACGTAAACGTATGTTTTTCGCTGGTCCGTTCGAACTGAAACAGGGTGGCCTTGCCGTAGTTGGACGTTTACCTGTTTTTATAAAAAATGACTTCTGGGGCTTCGTTGCGGTGATCATAAAGTTCGATAATTTGATGCACCAATCGGGAATACACGAATTATCAGGTGATGATTATCAGTTTCAGTTTTCGAAGTTAAACCCGGTTTCAGAAAAGGAAGAATTTTTCCTGCAGTCAAGACCAGATCTTCACGAAAGCTATTCTGAAGTGATCACCCTGCCAGATGGAGAATGGCGTCTATATATAATTCCGCAGTCATTACACCAGCCATTTCTAAGACTTATCCCGGTCGCCTTACTAATCCTCTTTCTGGGAGGAGCGATAGCATATATTCTCTACCAGGTTTTGGAACGTCCTGTTATCATGCAGCAGCGTATGAAGTCGCAGGCAGGAGAACTGGCTGAAAGTGAGCAGCGTTTTAGAACCATATTTAACCAGGCAGCGATCGGGATGGCCCGACTTGATACTAACACCGGGCTCATCCTTGAAACTAATAAGAAATTTCAGCAATTACTAGGTTATCCTGAAGACTACCTGGTGGGTAAATCTCATATTGATATCACCCATCCCGATGATAACCAAAGAAATATTGAACTAATTGAAAAACTCAGGAATAATGAGATCAATCAATACAGTCTGCAGAAACGACTCATTAGAAGCGATGGGGAAATCATATGGATAAATTTAAGTGTCTCCCCGTTATGGGCTGAAGGTGAGCAGGCAACTTCACAGATTGCCCTTATCGAAGATATTTCTGCCAGGATGGAAGCAAAGCAGTTATTGATCGATAATGAAAACCGCTTCCGCGCCCTCGTGGAAAANAGCGATGAGATCATACTTATCGTAGATACAGAAAATAGCGTTCGTTATTATTCTCCTTCACTGGCTAAGGTCTCCAAATATGAAGAGATCGATTTTACCGCTCATGGAGTATTGCATTATATTCATCCAGATGATCATGACCTNTTAAGACAAAAGATCGAGTACTCCTATACGAAGCCNAACCTNCCNATTGCAGATATTATCCTTCGGGTAAAAAATGCGGAAGACCACTGGTTCTGGGTAAATGCGACGCTAACCAATATGCTGGATGTNCANAATGTGAATGGATTCGTGGTGAACCTTCGGGATATTACAGAAAAGCGTGAGGCGGAGCTCAACCTTGTGAAATCTTATGAATTGGTNATGGAGCAGAATAAACGTCTGCTGAACTTTGCCTACATAGTTTCACACAATTTGCGATCTCATGCCAGCAATATGCAATCTATTCTGGAATTGTATACCGAAGAGGATTCAGTAGAGGAAAAGGATCAGTATATAGAATTGCTTCAGAAAGTATCCGGGAATCTCGACCAGTCTCTGCATGATTTGAACGAAGTGGTCTCCATTAGTACCAATATGGATATTGGCGTTCAAAGCATTAATGTTAGGAAAACACTGGAAAGTACTTTGGAGATCCTTATTCCGCAGATCAACAGGAAGGAGGCTAGAATTCGAAATAAAGTTCCAGCTGAGATGGTGGTTTCTTTTAACGCGGCCTATATGGAAAGTGTACTATTAAATTTNCTAACCAACGCACTTCGTTACACTGAAAAATCCAGAACTCCTGAAATTATCATTACTGGCTATCAGCAAAATGAGCGGTGGGTACTTGAAGTTCAGGATAACGGTATTGGGATTGATATGGAGGCTTACGGTGAGAAGATTTTCGGACTCTATAAAACATTTTCCAGTAGAAAAGACGGTCGTGGTGTAGGTCTCTTTATTACAAAAAACCAGGTAGAGGCTATGGGTGGTTCAGTTGATGTGGAGAGTACTCCGGGAGAAGGGACAACTTTTAAAGTTTTTTTTAAATGATAGATAAGATAGCAGTGATAGACGATGATGAGGTCTATCAAATGATTATTAGCCGATATATAGAAAAATCTGGGATGTTCAAACTGGCGGAATATTACCAGTTCCCTAAAGAGGCGCTGAAGTATTATAGTGACAATAAAGAGAATTTACCTTCAGTGATGTTGCTGGATATAAATATGCCATTAATGGATGGCTGGCAGTTTCTGGAGGCGTTGCAATCTAAATATCCTGAAGTTTACGATCATACAAAAATTTACATCGTGACTTCGTCTATCGCATTTTCAGATAAAGAACGATTTGATAATTTTCCTGGATTGGCAGGTTTTCTATCGAAACCTTTGAATGTAGACAAGCTAAAAGAAATAGGAGGGGGATAAAATAAAAAAGTTCGGTGTAGGGACCGAAACTTTATAATGCTTGAAGAATGTTAACTAAGCTGCTGAAGTAATATTATAGTGAGAAAGAATAGTTTCATAAAAGAAAATGCTCTTCTCATCCTTCTTAAGACAGGATTGTAAAAATCTTTCCAGGTCCATACATTCAAATGTGATGTTCGTGTATTTCTTCTGACCAACAGGTAATTGTAATTCGATAGTTTGCTCGTCATAGTTAATCTGCACATTCTTAGCTTCAAAATACTTCTTTACGATGGCTCTATGCATTAATTGAAAATTCGAGGACTCCTGATTTTTGTTGGAAATACTGTAAGAAATGAGATTTTTAACCTCGTCAATTAACTCCGGGGTAGTAAAATTGTTCATTATAAATTGGTGTTAGGTGTATTGTTGTATGATTTACAATGGCTAAATTACTACTAGACAGGCTAAAAGCTGTTAATAAAAATCTAATACTTAGCTTATTAATAAATTTTTAACCTAACTGTAAATTTGTTACCAAAAATTTTAGATTAAATATCTAACACCATTGGAGAACGCATGATACTACCAGCTTCATCGAGAATCGAGAGATTGTAAAATGAGGTTTTGCTTCTTTTGAGGTAGCCTGAAGAGTAATGAATATGTCCAAACAAATGGATTTCAGGCTCCACATAATCTAATGTTTTCAACAATTCTTCGCAACCCAGCCTTTCACCCGAAGCAATTTGATCCATGATCCCGTATGGAGGGGTGTGGGTGATTAGTACATCTGTATCTTCCGGGATTTTACCCCAGTGTCTTTGCATCGCCAAACCTCTTTCTCTATTGAATGCCCAGTTCTCCATTCCGGGAGTTACCGGAGATCCCCAGAATTTCTTTCCCTTAATGATCAATTCCTGGTCAAGGAGTACTTCAATACCTTCAGGAATTGTTTTCAATAATTCCCTTTTTTCAAAATAGAAATCATGATTCCCGGGTATAAGGATCTTGTAAGGATGNGGTTGTTCATCCATCCATTTCAGAAAATTATTGGTTTCNTTCCGGGTGCCACCATCTGTACAATCCCCGGCGTGAATAAGCACATCGCCATCGGGAATGGGTAAATGATGATGTAGATTATGAGTGTCTGCAAGACAAACGAGCCTCATGTTAATTAAATTGGTTGAGTTTTAGATAAAAAAAATCCGTTGATGCAAATCAACGGATTTAATTCTTCTTTCTCAATTATTATTCTTCATCTTCCGATCCTAACTGGAGCATTTCTCCATTAGCTGGTAAGACTTTGTTAATCGTTTTCAAAATTCCAAAGGCGACGATCGCAGCAGTTACTACGAAAAATATAAATTTAACCAGTAAACTTTCACTGATTACAAGACTGTAAAACCCGAGAAATAACTCGACCATTACAAATAAAACTTTTACACCGACCTTTAAAAACATTTTTTTCTAATTATTACACTACAAATATAGCGTGCAATAAGCTTAGCTTGAAAGTTTAAAATTAAGTTTGACGAATATTTAACTTTGGTAACTTCTGGCTCACAATCTTTTAAGTTAAATATTCTTAATTCGGCCAGAATCATGCCTGCCGAATAGTAAATTGGCTCACCTAAATCCTGTTAAATTGAAGAAATCAAACAAAATTGCTGTTGNAGNTTTGATCGCAATTGGAGTTCTGGCTCTCATTTTAGTGATAGCGAACAATATTCTGGANAGTAANATCAAGAAAGGAATCGAGAAAAATCTGGATTCTGCAAATGCGGTTTATGAAAAGGTCGATGTAAAACTTTTAGATCGTTCTGCGGAAGTGATTAATGCTGCCATCAGTATTCGTGGTAAAATGTTGGAAGTTGACACCATCAGATTAAATGATATCGAGATCCTTGAGTATTTAACTAACAAGAATATCATCATTGGTGATCTGAAGATCTCTAATCCTGAAGTAAAGATCTTCAAACTTCCGAAGAAAGAGAAGGATACGTCCTCTTACAAAAAACAGAATGGTTTTAAAAATATGATCAGGATCAAGTCGGTTAAAGTTTCCGGCGGAAGCCTGAAGATCTTCGAAAAAGATAGTTCCACTCATAGATTTTATTCAAAACTTCGNGATATCAGCATGGAACAGGTGCGAATTGATTCAACCTCTCTGAAGGAATCAGTTCCTTTTAATTATGATCTTATCCTTCTGAATATTGATAGTTTATTTTATGACCTGAATGATCTTCAGAAATTATATGTTGGCGATCTTGTAATTAAAAATAACGATGTAAAAATTACCGATTTTCAGCTTAAACCAAAATTTTCCAAGATTGAGCATCAGCAGAATATTCGTAAGGAAACCGACTGGTATGATCTTGAGATCGACAGTATTGGAATGCAGGGCCTTACCTGGAGCCTGCAAAACGATAGTCTGAAAATTGGAAACTCCCTAACGCATATAGATCAATTCGATTTCGTGATCTACAGGGATAAGTTACAGCCAGATGATAATAGTATTAAGCCTTTATATAGTCAAATGCTTAGAGAAATGCCTGTGCTATTGCAAATTGACAGTATAAGTCTTACTAACGGGTATCTGAAGTACGAAGAAAAGATACATGCAGATCGCGAGCCGGGAACTGTAGATTTTTCTAATATGAATTTTCAGATAAGTCAGATCTCCAACGTTAATTTGGATAGGGAAGATTTCCCGGAAACCAGGATCAAGGCTCAGGCAGATTTTATGGAAACTGCTTCTCTGGATGTGAATTGGTCATTTAATATTGCTGATACCCAGGATCGTTTTAATATAAATGGGGAGCTTGGCAGGATCGCTGCGGAACAGATCAATGAATTTATGAAACCTGCCATGAATGTGCAGGCTCATGGAGAAATTGANGANCTGTANTTTAATTTTTCAGGTGGNCCTTATTCNGCTAAGGGNGATATGCGCCTGGAGTATAAGGATTTTAAGATCGAAGTACTGCAGAAGGATGGAAAAGAGAAGAACAAAGTGGTATCTGCACTGGCGAACCTTATCGTAAAGNATAAAGCGCAGAATANTAAAGCNAATCACAAAGATATTACTGTAGACAGGGACAGAACTAAATCCTTCTGGAACTATCTCTGGAATATGATCAAGAATGGAGCTTTGAAAGCATTTATTTAAATTCTAAAGGTTACTACCGGCCTGTTAGCGTGATTAACCAGGTCTTCGCTAATACTTCCATTGAAAAAGTGTGCGAGACCCTTACGACCATGAGTTCCAATACCAAGCAGGTCTGCTCCCCGCTTACGGGCGAAATTTAGAATGCCTTTTTCTACACTAATGTCGTTGTATATATGAATATTGGTTTCCAGCTCGGGATATTCTTCGGTGAATTTCAGCATTCTTCTAGTAGCTTCCGCAGTGCTTAAAAAATCGTTGGGCGTGTTTACGAACAACAGGTGCATTTGCGTATCGATAGCACGCGCAAATTTCATGGCCCTGGAAAGCAGGTCTTTTTGATCTGATGTTGCGTCTGTAGCAAATACAAAATTTTCAATTCTGAAATCTGGGATCTCGTTTTTGATGACCAGTACAGGAATTTCAGAATTACGAACGACCTTCTCTGTGTTGGAGCCAATGAACATTTCCTGGTAGCCGCTGGCGCCATGTGAACCCATCACGATCATATCGCAATTCTTCTCCTGGCTAATTTCAATGATTCCTTCGAAAGCCCGGTGGAACTGGACGGTTTCATGCACCTTTATTCCTTCAAGATAGTTTGCCGCCTTTAATTTGGAAAATCTTTGATGTGCAAGCTTCATAAAAAATAACGCCTCCGGAACGTTCTGGCTACTGCCGTGCACCGGGTCGATCAACATCATTGGTAGCTCCAGCATATGGAGTAAATAGATCTCGCTGTCGAATTTTCGGGCTAGTTGTGCAGCGACTTTAAGAGCTTTTTCGGCCTGATCGCTGAAATCGGTGGGAACGAGAATATTTTTCATAATTCGAAGTAATAGATTGAAGGTGAAGTCTCTATTAAATTTACGAAGAATATTTCATTTCCTCTGGCGTTTTTATACTTGAAAAATATTGCTATATTTGCAGCGTTGAAACTAAAATTTTGGTACAGCGAGGGGACAGAAGTCCCCTCTTTTTATAAACATATGCTGAAGGATAAAGTAGAAAAATTAGCAGAGCAGGTCTTTGAAGAGAATAAGAACTTATTTTTAATAAGCCTTGACATAAACTCCGCTAATCACATAAAGATCGTAATAGACGGTGATGAGGGAGTTTCAGTAAATGATTGTATTACAGTAAGTCGCGGGATCGAACATAATCTCGACAGGGAAGAGGAAGATTTTTCACTGGAAGTGACTTCTGCAGGGGTTTCTGAACCTTTGAGCTTACCAAGGCAATACAGAAAAAACATAGGTCGCAGGTTGAAGGTGAAAACTGAAAATGATAAATTTGAAGGAGATCTTNTNGCTGCAGACGAAAAAGANATCAAGCTAGCCTGGAAAGCCAGGGAGCCCAAGCCGGTNGGTAAAGGGAAGGTCACAGTTGATAAAGAGGCAACATTGTCTTATGANGAGATTGTGGAAGCGAAAGTTAAAATAACATTTTAATCACAAATTGATATGGAAAATATCGCGTTGATTGAATCATTCTCAGAATTTAAGGATGATAAGCTTATAGACAGGGTTACGCTTATGGCGATCCTGGAAGACGTTTTCAGAAATGCTTTGAAGAAAAAGTATGGAGAAGACGATAATTTTGATATTATTGTAAACCCTGATAAAGGAGATCTTGAAATCTGGAGAAACCGGATCGTTGTTGCAGATGGTGAAGTTGAAGATTCCAATAGAGAAATTTCTCTTACTCAGGCCAGAAGGATCGAACCCGATTTTGAAGTTGGTGAAGATGTTTCAGAAGAAGTGAAGCTTATTGATCTTGGAAGAAGAGCTATTTTGGCGTTGCGTCAAAACCTGATCTCTAAGATCCATGAGCATGATAACACGAATATTTATAAGCAGTTTAAAGATCTTGAAGGAGAAATTTATACTGCAGAAGTTCATCATATCAGGCACAGAGCAATCATTCTCCTTGATGACGAGGGCAATGAGATCGTGCTTCCTAAAGACCGCCAGATTCCCTCAGATTTCTTCAGAAAAGGAGAAAACGTACGTGGAATCATTGAAAGCGTTGAGTTAAAAGGTAACAAGCCTACCATCATCATGTCCCGAACCGCACCAGGTTTCCTCGAGAAGTTATTCGAGCAGGAAATCCCTGAAGTGTTTGATGGTTTAATTACTATCAAAAAAGTAGTTCGTGTACCTGGTGAAAAAGCGAAAGTAGCAGTAGATTCTTATGATGATAGGATCGATCCTGTTGGTGCCTGTGTGGGAATGAAAGGTTCTCGTATTCACAGCATCGTTCGTGAGCTTGGAAATGAAAACATTGATGTGATCAATTTCACCAATAATGAGCAGTTATTCATCACTAGAGCCTTGAGCCCTGCGAAGATTACCAGCATTAAAATGGATGAGGAAGCTAAAACAGCTGAGGTAATGCTGAAGCCGGAAGAAGTTTCCAAAGCAATTGGTAGAGGTGGTCACAACATTAGACTGGCCGGGCAATTAACCGGTTATGAGATCGATGTTTACAGAGAAGGTGTTGAAGAAGATGTGGAGTTAAAAGAGTTTACAGATGAAATTGAAGATTGGGTGATTGCCGAATTTTCGAAAATTGGTCTGGATACTGCAAAGGCTGTACTAGAACAGGATGTTGATGATCTTGTGCGTCGTACAGACCTTGAGGAAGAAACCATTAAAGACGTTATGTCGGTTCTTCGTTCAGAATTTGAAGAATAATATTTTTTTAATATAGAATACATTAAAAGAGGTTAATTTAGAGGGCAATTTATGGCAGAAGCGAAAACAACGCGATTAAATAAAGTTCTACGTGAGTTCAATATCTCGTTAGACAGGGCTGTGGAATATCTTACTTCCAAAGGCTACGAGATTGATGCACGTCCAACTACCAAGATCTCGGGAGAAATCTACGAGGTGCTTTCTGACGAGTTCCAAACCGATAAGAGTAAAAAGGTTGCTTCCAAAGAAGTAGGAGAAGAGAGAAAGAAGGAGAAGGAGGAACTTCGCAAGGAAATAGAGGAAAAGCGTAAAGCTGAAGAGGTGAAGAAGGAAGAAGTTTCTACTTCCCGAGCTAAGCTTGCCGGTCCAAAAACGGTTGGTAAGATAGACCTGGACAAAAAACCCGGAGAACAAGCTCCTACGGAAGAAGCCTCTAAAGAAACTGAAGAAGTAAAAGAAACTCCAGCTGAACCTGTCAAAGAAGCGGAGAAGACTACTAAAGAAAAAGAACAACCAGCAAAATCTGCAGAGAAGCCAAAAGAGGTTCCTGCGGAAAAACCTGCTGAGAAAAAAGAAGCTCCTGCTCCTAAAAAGGAACAAGCTCCAGTTGCTAAAAAAGAAGAAGCGAAGCCAGAAGTGAAAACTGGGGCTAAAGCTGAAACTGAAAAAGCTCCAGAAGCTACCGAAGAGAAGAAGGAAGAAGGTTCTGATACAATCAAGACCAACTACACGAAGCTTGACGGACCTAACTTCACCGGTAAGAAGATCGATCTTTCACAGTTTAAGAAACCTGTAAAGAAAAAGGACGAGAAGAAAACCGAATCTAAGGACGAAAAAGATAAACGTAAGAAACGTCGTCGCCGCATCAGTAAAGATGTTAAAGGTGGTGGTGGAAACAGTCCGCGCGGTGCAGCTGCCAAAAAAGGCGGAAGAGCAAGAAGTAAACCGATTACAAAAGAAGAGCCAACCGAAGAAGAAGTACAGAAGCAGGTACGTGAAACTCTGGAGAAACTTCAGGGGAAATCTTCCAAAGGTAAAGGTGCTAAATATAGAAGACAGAAAAGAGACGAACACAGGCAACGTTCAGCAGATGATCTTGCACAGCAGGAATCTGATGATAAGATCTTAAAGGTAACAGAGTTTGTTACGGTAAGTGAAGTTGCAACCATGATGGATGTTCAGGTAACTAAGATTATCTCAGCATGTATGTCTCTTGGAATGATGGTAACCATGAATCAGCGTCTTGATGCTGAAACATTAACTATCGTTGCTGAAGAATTTGGCTATGAAGTTGAATTCACCACAGCAGATGTAGAAGAAACTGTTGAAGAAGTTGAAGAGAATCCTGAAGATCTTGTAACCAGAGCTCCTATCGTAACTGTAATGGGTCACGTGGATCACGGTAAAACATCCTTGCTGGATTACGTTCGTAAAGAGAATGTAATTGCCGGTGAGAGTGGAGGGATCACGCAGCATATTGGTGCTTACGGAGTTGAGCTTGATGGCGGACAAAAGATCGCATTCCTGGATACACCTGGTCACGAAGCCTTTACGGCAATGCGTGCTCGTGGTGCACAGGTAACAGATATCGCGATTATTGTGATTGCGGCAGATGATGATGTGATGCCTCAAACAAAAGAAGCGATCTCTCACGCACAGGCTGCAGGAGTTCCAATCATCTTCGCGATCAACAAATCTGATTTGCCAACGGCGAATCCAGAAAAGATAAAAGAGAAACTTGCTCAAATGGATCTTCTTGTAGAAGACTGGGGTGGTAAGATTCAATCACATGATATTTCGGCAAAAACAGGTGCTGGTGTGAAAGAATTACTTGAAAAAGTACTTCTGGAAGCCGAAATCCTNGAATTGAAGGCGAATCCTAAGAAGCTTGCTAAAGGTACAGTGGTGGAAGCNTTCCTTGACAAAGGTCGGGGTTATATNGCGACTATTCTTGTACAGGCTGGTACTCTTAAGATCGGAGATTATGTACTTGCNGGTAGAAACAGCGGTAAGATNAAAGCGATGCATGATGAGCGNGGTCACGAGGTNAAAGAAGCCGGACCATCTACACCAGTCTCNATTTTAGGACTTGATGGTGCTCCTCAGGCAGGTGATACCTTCAAAGTAATGGAAGATGAGCGTGAGGCAAAAGATATTGCTGCACGAAGAACTCAGTTACAACGTGAGCAAAATGTTAGAACTCAGCGTCACATAACGCTTGATGAGATTGGTAGACGTATCGCACTTGGTGACTTTAAAGAACTTAATATAATCCTGAAAGGGGATGTGGATGGTTCAGTAGAAGCGCTTACCGATAGTTTCCAGAAGCTTTCTACGGAAGAGATTCAGGTGAATATCATCCACAAAGGAGTTGGTGCGATTACTGAAAGTGATGTATTATTAGCTTCAGCATCAGACGCGGTGATTATAGGATTTAATGTTAGACCTGCAGGTAATGCCAGAATGGTGGCCGATAAGGAAGAAATTGACATCCGTAC
>FUFK010078395.1_pt1 | contig 13835 bp, 10 predicted proteins | sample 1021851 | NCBI WGS metagenome assembly FUFK01 (sample SAMEA51879418, study PRJEB19060) | metagenome | reverse complement strand
TTAAAAACTAAACATGTGCCGTTATTACAATATCTTTTGCCTGTAGGCTTTGGACCATCATCAAATAAATGTCCGTGATGTCCTTTACAATTTTTACAATGGTATTCAGTTCTTGGATAACCAATCAAGTTGTCAGTTTTTGTTTCAAATACATTCGGAAATGATTTAAAAAATGACGGCCACCCTGTTCCGCTATCAAATTTCATACTAGAATCAAATAATTTGATTCCACATCCAGCACAATGATAAGTGCCTTCTCTTTTTTCATTATTTAAAGGACTTGATCCTGGAGGCTCTGTGCCCTCTTGTTTTAATATATAATTTTGTTCTGGAGTTAAATTACTATCCCAATCTTTACTTTTCATCTTTTACTTTGTCATCAACGCCGTAAGGTTTGAATGTGCCTTTGTTTCCAATTTTAATTTCTTTAGCAGGNATTCCTATNACNGTTGCATTTTCTTTNACATCNTTAACNACAACNGCGTTNGCAGCTANTCTTGCATTGTCTCCAATTTTTACTGGACCTAAAATTTGAGCACCTGATCCTATTACAACATTGTTTCCAATCGAAGGGTGTCTTTTTTCATGCCTTTGTCTCTCGCTATCGATACTNGGTGAAATACCTCCTAATGTAACGGCATGATAAATTGTAACGTTATCTCCAATTTCTGAAGTTTCACCTATCACTACTCCCATTCCATGATCTATAAATAAATTTTTTCCAATTTTTGCTCCTGGATGTATTTCAATCCCTGTAAAAAATCTTGCTGTTTGAGAAATAATTCTGGCAATTAAATCAAATCCTGCAACAAAGAAAAAATTTCCTATTTTATGAAAAAATACAGCTTTCACACCTGGGTAAGTGAGAATGATACTCACTAAAGATTTTGCCGCAGGATCTCTAGATTTTATAGATTCTAAATAATCGATCATACTATGTATATAATGACTACTTGAAAAATTTAAAGAATTATTTATAAAGTCACAAATTATGAGCAAACCATTTCACTTAGCTATCCCAGCAGGTAATTTAGATACCGCTATTGATTTCTATAAGAACGTTCTTGGATGCAAATTAGGTAATGGAGAAAAAGATAAGTGGATTGATGTTGATTTTTGGGGCAATGAACTTACTCTACACAAAACTGAAACTAAGCTTCCAAGAGAGAGACATGACGTAGATATGGGAAAAGTTCCTGTTCCTCATTTTGGAGTTCATTTAACTTCAGATGTATTCGATAAAATTAAGAAAAATATAGAACAACACGATAAAGTTAATTATCTTGATAATCCTTACACTAGGTTTAAGGGACAAAAAGAGGAACAAGAAACATTCTTTATAGAAGATCCACACGGTAACGTTTTAGAGCTTAAAACGATGAAGAATTAGTCATTGACTAGTATTCATTAAACTTGATATAATTATCCTATAGCGCCGAGTTAATACAAATTGCGGGCGCTTAACAAATCCAGCTAAAGCGTTAAGTCTCAGACCACCGCTTTAGTCGGTGGTTTTTTTTTAACAAAATTAAAACCGGGTATTTGAACTGTATTGTACACCTGACATTTCGTCGAAGTACTAAAAAAGGAGAAAAAAAAATGAGTAAAATAAAACATCCAGAAACAATAGGTNTGCATGGTGGNGAATATAGAGCTGATCCTGCAACAACATCTGTAGCTGTACCAATTTACCAAACTACTTCTTATCAATTTAAAAATGCAGAAACAGCTGCAAATTTATTTGGATTGAAAGAATTTGGAAATATTTACACAAGAATAATGAATCCAACTTGTGATGTGTTAGAAAAAAGGGTTGCGGCTTTAGAAGGCGGAATGGCTGCTGTAGCAGTNGGTTCTGGTCAAGCTGCGTCNGCTTTNTGTGTTCAAAACGTTTGTCAGGCTGGTGATAATATTGTTTCTTCAACAGATTTATACGGTGGAACAGTAAATCTTTTCAAAAATACATTGAGGATGCAAGGTATCGAAGTAAGGTTCGCAGATCCTGCTGATCCAAAAAACTTTGAAAAATTAACTGATGAAAAAACAAGAGCTTATTACGGTGAGTCTTGCCCTAACCCTTATTTAAGAGTTTTTCCAATTAAGGAAGTTGCTGACATCGGTAAAAAACATGGTATCCCATTAATTATCGATAACACTGCGGCACCTGTAATTTGTAAACCTTTAGAACATGGAGCGGCAGTAGTGATGCACTCTTTAACAAAGTACATCGCTGGTCACGGTACATCGATTGGAGGAATAATAGTTGATAGTGGAACTTTCGATTGGGTAAAAGATCCAAAGAGACAACCTTTGTTTAATGAACCTGATCCAAGTTACAATGGAGCAGTATGGGGAAGAGATGTTCCNAAACTTACTGGAGCAAATATTCCTTTCGCCATCAGAGCTCGTGTAGTTTTATTAAGAGACTTAGGGGCTCCGTTGTCACCATTCAATGCTTTTCAAATTATACAGGGACTTGAAACTGTTGCATTGAGAATGAAGCAACATTGTTCTAANGCTGAAAAAGTGGTTAAATTTCTCGAGTCACANAAAAAAGTGAANAATGTAATTTATCCAACTAATCACCAAGGTGAAATCAGAGAAAGAGCTAAAAGATATATGAAAGGTGGCTATGGATCTTTAGTTGGTATGGATTTAGGAACTAAAGAAGCTGGTGCTAAATTTATAGATAATTTAAAGCTGCTTTATCATGTTGCAAACATTGGTGACGCTAGAAGTTTAGCAATTCACCCAGCATCAACAACTCATAGTCAATTGAANGACAAACAGTTGGCTGAAGCTGGTGTAACACCTGGGTACGTCAGATTGTCCATCGGTATTGAGCATCCTGACGATATTATTGCAGATATTGAACAAGCTTTAGCTGCATAATTGCTTTGTGAATTAGATTTGCTTGACGTGACAACATCTTCAAAATAAGATTTCATATTATTTCTATGAAATCAAAAGCTAAAGTAGTCGTAGTAGGTGGAGGTGTTGTTGGCGTCAGTACGCTTTATCATTTAGCCAAAAANGGATGGTCAGACGTAGTTCTTATTGANCGAAAAGAGCTCACATCTGGTTCGACTTGGCACGCAGCNGGTTTATTGCCTTTATTTAATATGAGTTATTCTGTTGGTCAACTTCACAGATACGCTGTTCAACTTTATAAATCTTTAGAAAAAGAAACTGGAAAAAATGTTGGTTTCAGTGTGGTCTCAAATATACGATTAGCTCAAACTCAAGATAGGATGGATGAATATCATCAATACGCAGGTGTAGCGAAAACAATTGGAGTTGATGTAAAATTTTTAAAACCAGAACAAGTAAAAGAAATTTGGCCTTTATGTAATATAGAGGGTTTAGTCGGAGCAATTCAGCATCCAGAAGATGGGTATATTCAGCCAGCAGATTTGACACAAGCTATGGCAACGGGTGCAAGAAATCATGGTGCAGAAATTTATAGAAACACAACTGTCTCAGGAATAAAACAAACTAAAGACGGCTGGGTAGTTCAGACAGATAAAGGGGATATCACTTGCGAACATGTAGTTTCTTGTAGTGGTAACTTTGCAAGACAAACAGGAAGAATGGTAGGATTAGAAGTTCCAGTTATGCCAGTCGAACATCAATACATAGTAACTGAACCACATCCAGAAATTCAAAAAAGAAAAAAAGAAGGCAAACCAGAGATGGGGGTTTTAAGAGATAGCGATAACTCTTGGTACATGAGAGAAGAAGCTGGCGGATTATTACTTGGTCCTTATGAAAAAGGCGCTCCATGTTGTTATGTCGATGGACCTTCAAAAGATAGCGAGTATGAATTATTTCAAGAAGATTTAGATAGATTAGCTCCACATATAGAAGGAGCAATAAAAAGAGTGCCAGCATTTGGAGAAGTTGGTGTGAANAAAGTTTATAATGGAGCAATAGCTTACACGCCTGATGGAAATCCAATTGTTGGGCCTGCTTGGGGTTTAAAAAACTTTTGGATAAATGANGGACATAGTTTTGGTATTACAGCAGCAGGTGGTGCCGGATGGCAATTAGCTGAGTGGATTATAGACGGAGAACCAACAATAGATATGTTAGGTGTAGAACCAAGAAGATACGGTGCTTACGTAACTAAATCTTATTTAAAAGAAAAAAATGAGGAAGCTTACGCAAATGTATTTACTGTTCACTATCCAGATGAAGAGCGTGAAGCTGGTCGACCATTAAGACAAGCGCCTTGTTATGATAGATTAAAAAAACTAGGAGCTGTTTTTGGTCAAAAGTTTGGATGGGAAAGAGCAAACTTTTTTGCAGAAAAAGGAGAGAAACAAGAAGATGACTGGTCATTTAGAAGATCTAAATGGTTTAAAAATGTTGAGCGTGAATGTAAAAATGTTAAAGAAAATGTCGGACTGCTAGACATGACCGCATTTGGAAAATGTAGAATCAAAGGTCCTGGAGCTGAAGAGTTNTTAGATAAACTAGTTGCTAATAAATTACCAAAAAAAATAGGAAGAATTAATCTTTGTCACGCATTAAATACAAAAGGTGGGGTTCATTCAGAGTTTACCATAATGAGAGAAGCTGAAGATAGTTTTTATTTAGTTTCTGCTGGTGCATATCAAAGACTTGATCACGATTGGATACATAAATGGATGCCAGAGGATGGTACTGTTCAATATGAAAATTTAACAAATAGCATGGGNGTATTAGTAGTAACCGGCCCTAAAGCAAGACAGTTAATGCAAAAGGTTTCAAGATCAGATTTTTCTAATGAAAGATTTAAATGGTTAAGTGCTCAAAATATTAATATTGGATTAGCGCCTTGTAATGCTATGAGAGTAAACTTTGTGGGTGAATTAGGATGGGAATTGCATCACCCGATTGAGTATCAAAATCATATTTTCGATCAACTTATGGAAGCAGGAAAAGAATTTGGTATTAAGCCATACGGTATAAGAGCTATGAATAGTTTAAGAGTTGAGAAATCTTACAAACTAGTGGGTACAGAATTATCAATTGAATATTCTCCTTATGAGTCTGGTTTAGATAGATTTATCCATCCTAATAAGGGAGATTTTATAGGTCGTGCGGCATTAGACAAATGGAGAGCAAAAGGCTTTTCAAATAAATTGGTAACTATGGAGATTCATGGTGTTACAGATGCCGATGTTTTAGGAAATAATCCAATTTACGATAATGGATCAGTAGTTGGAAGAGCTACAGGTGGTGATTTTGGATTTAGATTAAACAAATCTATAGCTTTAGGAATGGTTAAGCCTGAGCTAGCAAAAGTAGGAAAAAAATTAAAAATTGATATTCTTGGTAAAATGCATGAGGCTTCTATAGTAGAAGACTCTCCTTACGATGCCGAAAATAAATTACTCAGAGCTTAATGAAAATCTTAGTAGCAGTTAAAAGAGTTATTGATTACAACGTTCAAATTAGAGTTAAAGAGGACGGCTCTGGTGTCCATACAGATAATGTAAAAATGTCAACTAATCCTCCCGATGATAATGCTGTGGAAGAGTCAGTAAAACTTAAAGAATCTGGCAAAGTAAAAGAAGTTGTCGCTATTTCAATTGGTGAAGATAAAGCACAAGAAACAATAAGAAAAGCTCTTGCAGTNGGNGCTGATAAAGGAATTCANGTNAAAGCNGATAACTATATAGAGCCNTTAGGAATAGCAAAAATATTAAAAAAAATTGTNGAAAAAGAAAAACCGGATATGGTTTTTTTGGGCAAACAAGCTATTGATGATGATTGTAATCAAACTGGTCAAATGTTAGCTGCAATGCTTAATTGGCCTCAAGCTACTTTTACTTCTAAAGTAAATTTAAAAGAGAAGTCTGTTGAGATAGTTAGAGAAATTGATGAAGGACTAGAGACAATTGANGTNAATTTACCAGCTGTAGTTTCTTGTGATTTNAGATTAAACGAACCAAGGTTTGCNTCTTTACCGAATATNATGAAGGCAAAAAAGAAACCAATGGAACAAATAAATGCAAAAGATTTAGGNNTNGATCTTACGAATAGAATTCAGCAAATAAAAGTTGAAGAACCGCCTAAAAGAAAAGCTGGAATTAAAGTTGCAAACGTTGCTGAGTTAGTAAGTAAACTTAAAAANGAGGCTAAAGTATTATAATGTCAGTATTATTAATTGCAGAGCATGATAATTCAAAATTAAAACCATTTACCCTGAATGCTATTACAGCTGCATCAAAAATTGATGGTGATGTTCATGTTTTAGTAGCTGGGGCAAATTGTGAAAATGTTACTAAAGAAGCGGCGAGTGTTCCGCTTGTTAAAAAAGTTTTATGGTGTGACTCGCCAAATTATCAAAATTATTTACCTGAAAATTTAGCACCTTTAGTAACAAAGACTGCTGAAAAATATGATCACATCGTAGCATCTGCAAATACGTTTGGAAAAAATTTTATGCCAAGAGTAGCTGCTGCGTTAGATATTTCACAAGTAAGTGATATCATTAAAGTATCAAGTCCTGATACTTTTATTAGACCTATTTACGCTGGGAATGCTTTTGCTACAGTCAAAAGCAATGACAAAAAGAAGTGTGTAACAATAAGACCAACTTCTTTTGATCCTGCTGAAAAAACTGGTGGCTCTGCACAAGTTGAAAAGATTGAAGCTGTTGATGTGCCGAATACATCAAAATTTATTAAAAGAGAAGAAACTAAATCAGAAAGACCTGAACTTGGAACTGCAAGAATAGTTGTTTCAGGTGGTAGAGGATTAGAAAGTGGAGAAAATTTTAAATTAATTACAGATATCGCTGATAAGCTTAATGCTGCTGTTGGCGCATCACGAGCTGCTGTGGATGCAGGTTACATAAGTAACGATCACCAAGTTGGGCAAACAGGTAAAGTTGTAGTCCCNGATTTATATATTGCTGTAGGAATCTCTGGAGCAATTCAACACTTAGCTGGTATGAAAGAGAGTAAAATAATTGTCGCAATTAACAAAGATGGTGAAGCTCCAATTTTTAGTGTTGCAGACTATGGTTTAGAAGCAGATTTATTTAAAGCTCTTCCTGAGTTTTTAGCTGAGTTGAACAAACTGAATACTATCCAAAAATAATTAGTTTGATATAGTCATTTCATGGCAAGAGAAGCAATGGAATATGATGTGGTTATCGTTGGTGCAGGTCCAGCAGGATTAACTACTGCGATTAAACTTAAACAACTCGACCCGAATTTAAGTNTTTGCATACTTGAAAAAGGTTCCGAAGTTGGAGCGCATATTTTAAGTGGAAATGTATTTGAAACTAAAGCTCTTGATGAGTTAATTCCAAATTGGAGGAATGAAAATGCTCCAATTAAAACAAAAGTTTCAAAGGAGAAGTTCCTATTTTTAGGTAAAAAATCATCTTTAAGTTGGCCTACTTGGCTTTTGCCAGCAGTACAAAAAAATCATAAAAATTACATTATTAGTCTTGCTAATTTCTGTCGTTGGTTAGCAGAACAAGCTGAAAAATTGGGTGTAGAAATTTTTCCTGGATTTCCAGCAAGTGAAGTTCTTTATAACGATGATGGATCTGTAAAAGGTGTAGCTACATTAGATATGGGTCTAGACAAAGAAGGTAATAAAAAAGATACCTATCAAGAAGGTATGGAATTGCATGCTAAAGTTACTGTTTTTTCAGAAGGTTGCAGAGGTCATTTAGGAAAACAATTAATTAAAAAATTTAATTTAGATGATGGAAAAAACCCTCAACAATACGGTATCGGACTTAAAGAAATTTGGGAAGTAACTGAACAACAACATCAAGAAGGTTTGGTTATGCATACAGCAGGCTGGCCATTAGATAGCAAAACTTATGGTGGAAGTTTTATTTATCATGCAGAAAATAGGCAAATATATTTAGGCTATGTAATAGGTTTAGATTACCAAAATCCTTACCTTTCTCCTTTTGATGAATTTCAAAGATTTAAAACACACCCAGCGATAAGAAAAATGTTTGAGGGTGGTAAAAGAATTTCTTTTGGTGCAAGAGCTTTAATTGAAGGTGGAATTCAAAGTTTGCCTAAAATGTATATGCCTGGAGCATTGTTAATAGGTTGTGATGCTGGAACCTTAAATATGCCAAAAATAAAAGGTTCTCATACTGCCATGAAAAGTGGAATAGTTGCTGCAGAAGCAATCGTAGAAAATATCAAAAATAAAGCTGATCTATCAATTTACGAAAAGAAATTTAAAGATAGCTGGGCATATAAGGAATTACATGCAGCTAGAAACGTTAAACCAAGTTTTAGTTGGGGATTGATATTAGGTATAATTTTTACAGGTATCGATCAGATTTTATTTAGGGGAAAATTGCCATTCACTTTAAAGCATAAGCATGCAGACCATGAAGCTTTAAAACCAGCAAAAGAAATGCCTAAGATTGAGTACCCAAAACCTGATGGTAAACTAACTTTTGATAAGACAAGCTCAGTTTACTTAACAGGAACAAATCACACTGAAAATCAACCTGTCCATTTAAAATTGAAGGACCCCGAATTACCAATTAAGTATACACTTCAAAAATATGATGAGCCCGCTCAAAGATATTGCCCAGTTGGAGTGTATGAAGTCCAAAAAGAGAAGTTTGTTATTAATTCTCAAAACTGTATCCACTGTAAAACATGTGATATTAAAGAGCCTTCTCAAAACATCACTTGGGTTTGTCCTGAGGGTGGCGGTGGACCCAAATATGGCAATATGTAAATAATTCTTGTTGCTTTTGTATTGGATTGGTCTATACGGCTGGTAATGTACAAGATCATAAAAAATTCATGGGCTCTTTTCACCGGTTTTACAATTATCATTATTTCTCACGGATTTCAGGGAAACCTTTTAGGAATTAGATCAGTTTTAGAAAATTTTAATTATATAGCAACTGGAACAATGATGTCTGGTTATTTTGCTGGTTTTTTTGTTGGGGCTTACATCATACCTAATCTGGTATCTAAAGTTGGACACATAAGAGTATTTGCAGCATTTGCTTCNATGGCNTCATTAAGCTCTTTAGTGCATGTAGTTTTTGTTGATCCTTTGNTTTGGGTACTTGCNAGATTTTTAACTGGATTTAGCATGATAGGTATATTTGTTATCGTTGAAAGCTGGTTAAATGATAGAGCAAATAATAAAACTAGAGGAAAAGTATTATCTTTATATATGTTTATCACTTTTGCTGGCCTTGCTCTTGGAAACCTGTTGCTTAACGTCAGTAATCCAAAAAACTACGAGCCATTTATCTTAATTTCTTTATTATTTTCTATAGCTTTAATTCCAATACTTTTAACAAAAAGAAAACCTCCTAAATTTAAAAAAACTACCTCAATAAAAATTAAAGAGTTATTTAAAATCTCCCCTTTTGGTAGTTTTTCTATGATTTGCACTGGCTTTATATTTGCGCCAATATTTACGCTTTTATCGGTGTACGCAATTACAATGAAGCTTTCTATATTTGAAACCTCTTTGTTGCTTGTTGGAACAATGTTAGCTGGAGCTTTGTTTCAATGGCCGATTGGATCTTTATCAGATAGATATGACAGAAGAATAATTATTATTGGATCTTCAATTGCAGCCTCGATATTTGCTATTTTTGCTGTAATTGTTTCAGGTGCTGGTGCTTCTATACCAAATTTATTTGTCGAGACTACAGTAAGTTTTAATTATTTTTCAACCACAATGGATAAAACAAAACTCTTTTTGTTTATTATTCTTTTATCTGGAACTACACTTCCTCTATTCTCATTAAATTTGGCTTTAGTAAATGACCAAATACCTAAAGAAAAATTCGTTGCNGCAGGAGGAGGTCTTAATATTATTTTTGGAATAGGAGCGATAGCAGGCCCAATAATGTGCTCGGCGTTGATGAATTTACTTGGACCAAACGGATTATTTGTCCACTTTTTAATTTTCTTTATTTTAATAATTATTTTTGGATTATACAGAATGAATCAAAGAAAATATGAAGATAATCCTGACTCAACTTTTACACCNTTACCAACNAATATTACTCCATTGGGAATTGAATTAGATCCAGANACAGGTGTTGATTTGTCTAATACTGAAAATAAAAAAAATTAATTTAAACTAGCAGTATCTTTAAGTCTTTGCTGAAAATAATCTTCAAAAGATTTATTGCATGTAATAATATATTTATTTCCTAAATTATATATTGAGCACTCAATTCTTGCTATTACAGTCTGAGCCATAGTTGATTTTGGAAATTTTTCTTCTCTTAAATCGAAATGNGTTAATTGATTTAAAAAGTAGTCTTTATTTTCTCCTTCAATTTCAAAATATACTTGTCCATAAGAATAATCAGANGCAAGCATATTCTCATTAGTATTAATCGATGATACCAANTTTAAAATTTGATGATGTTCTTTTTTTTCTGTTAAAATTAAACTCCACTGATCAAAAGAATTTTTTGCAAATANATAATTTAAATCNTGCTTAATCTCCAAGTTTTTTGATGGGGGTTTAATTGAGGTTTTCTCCTCTATTGTATTATTGAATTTTTCAAGTCCATTCCCTCTAATTATTATTTGATGATAATCTTTTTGGGAAACTTTAACACCAGGAATTGATAATATGTTTGTCATGAAGTTAACCTTTTATTTTCTGGATCAATAAATACTGGATTTACTATTTCCACAGGAATATTTTTAGTCTTTCCCGTGGCAGTGACAAAAAATTTCTGCCCAAGTAAATTTTTACCACCTCTTATCATAGCAAGACCAATTGAATGATTTAAATTTGGACTGTGATAACCTGAGGAAACATGTCCAAGATATTTAATCGGATTTGTAATTTTTTTTGGTAACTCGTTTAATTCGACTATATGTTGTCCTTCTTCTATAATATCTTTTTTATTGATCGGTGAAAGACCAACAAGTTGTTTTCTATCTTCTCTAGAGGTATCAGGACGAGATAGAGATCTTTTGCCGATAAAGTCTTTTTTATTTTTACCTATCATCCAATTATAATTGAGGTCTATGGGAGTTACTGTTCCATCAGTTTCTTGACCAATAACTATGTAGCCCTTTTCTGCTCTAAGTAAATGCATAGTTTCTGTTCCGTATGGAATTAAATTAAACTCTTTACCACAAGAAAATATTTCTTCCCAAAGATCTAAGCCAAATTTGGGGGAGATATAAATTTCATAACCTAATTCACCTGTAAAGCTAGCTCTCATAATTCTGATTTTAGTTTCTTTATAATCAAAGTTTTTAAAAGTCATAAACGGGAAAGCATCGTTACTAAAATCAATATCAGGAAATACTNTCATCATAATTTCCCTNGTTTTAGGTCCGCTAATGTTAAATGTAGAAAACTGNTCAGTAATAGAGTTTAAATACACTTGTAAATGAGGCCACTCTGTTTGCAAATATTCTTCCATNTCNGCAAGTACTTTTGGTGCCCCGCTTGATGTAGTCGTAGCTATAAAATGCTGATCACTTATNTTNCAGATTATCCCGTCATCTTTTATCATNCCATCCTCACCTANCATCATAGCGTATCTAGATGTCATTGGTTTCATTTTTGAAAATGCATTGGTGTACATTAAATTCATAAATTCCAAAGCATCTCTTCCTTTAATTTCNATTTTCCCTAAGGTACTACCATCTAAAATTCCAGCATTTTCTCTNAACATTTTTGACTCTCTTTGCACTGCTTGATGCATGGTTTCGTTTTCNCTTGCTTTAAAATACCAAGGTCGTTTCCANTGNCCTACATCTTCGAAAACAGCATTATTTTTTAAATGCCATGAATGAATTGAAGTTTTTCTTTCAGGATCATAAAATTCGTAAGTACTTCTTCCTGCNATAGCTGCAAANCTTAGTGGTGCATAAGGCGGTCTATAAGTAGTAGTNCCAACCTCTGATATTTCTTTTTTTANCATCTTTGAGACTATCGCAAGTGAATTAATNCTACTAATTTTACCTTGGTCNGTTCCCATACTATTTGTTGTNTATCTTTTTAAATGTTCAATACGATCAAATCCCTCTGTTATAGCCTGTTTCAAATCTTTNGTTGTNACATCGTTATGNAGGTCAATAAAAGATTTTGACCAATTAGAATNGNTNTTCTTTTTCGTTTCCCACAATTCCTTAATNGAAAATTTATTTGGNACGTTTAAGTTAATATCTAATGATACTTTTTTTGTTTTAAAAATTGANAGTTTTTCATTAATTTCATCACATAACTTTTTAAAACTATAATTTCCACTTGTTGATCCTAAGGTGATGGTTTTTTGAAAAGGTGTATCAGGTTTAAATGAAAGTATATTTTTATCCCATTTAACCAAACCTTTTGATTGTGTAAATAAATGTATATCAGGATTATATCCACCCGAAACACATAACATTGAAGACTTAAGCTTATTAAATGATTTTCCTTGTCTAATAGTAATGGTTTCTACTTTTTTATTGCCATCACATCCTTCTATTTCTGCATCACTAAAAAATGGAATTTCTTTATCTTTTAAAATTTTTTTTATTTCAGTCTCAATATTGTCTTTTTTTCTAGAGTCAACGTAAGCTTTTGGTTTGCAACTTAAACTAATTAACTTTTTAAGCAGGCTTAATGAGGACGAATTATTTGTAAATATAACTGGTTCCTTTTCAGGAACAACACCGTATCTATGAATATATTTTTCAAATGAAGACGCTAACATTACTCCTGGCAAATCATTATTTCTAAAAGAAATAAATCTTTCTATATGNCCNTTGGCTATTATNGTGTTTGAAGTNCTGATTTTGTGAAGTGTAAGCTCTGATTTATTTAAATCAATTTTTTTNCCAGCAAACTTATCTTCTAAAGCTATAAGATGATTTGTAAANTTATATGTTGTTACNAAAGTATTTTTTAANATANTAATATTTTTTGAATTTAAAATTAATTCNTCAGTTTCACTTATCCACTCTTGAGGGGTCAAACCATTTATGGTTTTAACTTTATTTGAATTTTTTAGTACGCCTCCCAAATAGCTATCTTGTTCGATAANCAAAACTTTATATTTTGTGTTTATAAATTTTTTNGCTGCAGCTAACCCGCTCAACCCTGCCCCTATGATAACGACATCTGTATTGTGATATTGGTGGGTGCTTTTAGATCTGAAATTTTTTGGTGGTTTACCTAATCCNGCTGAACGTCTTATTAAAGGTTCATAAAGATTTTTCCAAAAACCTTTTGGACCCATGAAAGTTTTGTAATAAAAACCAGCTGAAAATATCGGTGAAAAAATATTATTAATTGCTCCAAAATCATATCTCAAGGACGGCCATCGATTTTGGCTTGAAATCTCCATTCCATCATAAACTCGTTTAATCGTTGCTCGAGTGTTAGGCTCATTATGTTCACTTATTATCTGAACCAATGCATTAGGCTCTTCAATTCCACAAGTATATATTCCTCTAGGTCTATGATATTTAAAACTTCTACCAACTAATCTGATGTTATTTCTTAAAAGCGCAGAGGCAATAGTATCACCCTCATAAGCTAGATAAGTTTTGCCATCGAAGGTAATTTTAATTTGTTTGTTTGAGATATATTCACAATTATTGTTTATAGCTGACATACTTTACTTCTTTACTGAAAAATTTCCTGATCCTACTGATGGCTCNCCAGAGGGTGATTTTAAAGTNTTTTCAAANTCGCTAANATCTGGCCTTTTTTCATTNACTTTATAAATCTTTAATATTTGATCGGTAGATGTGTTTCTTACTGCATTAAACCATTTTTTACAGCCATGAGAATGAACCCATCTCTCATAAAAAATTCCTTTCGGGTTGTTTCTATAGAAAACATACTCTCCCCAATCTTTA
>FUFK010052450.1_pt1 | contig 13837 bp, 14 predicted proteins | sample 1021851 | NCBI WGS metagenome assembly FUFK01 (sample SAMEA51879418, study PRJEB19060) | metagenome | reverse complement strand
ATGAATATTTATTCTAGATGCTTCTCTGTAAGGTAAGTTATTTTCTGCTGGTGCTACTCTTACCACAAATCGATCCCAAAAAGTTTCACCTTTATTATATCCAATTTCATATAAAAAGTTTGAAAATAGTTTTCTGAAATCTTCATGGTTTTTTAATTTTGATACAATATCCTTACTTATATCCTCAGAATTTTTTAAATAGTGTATTTTTTCTATTTCACCATCATAAATAACTTGTACTTTTTTTTTTATTTGTGTGACTAATTCATTAGATGTTTTTGATTTTTGAAATACAAAAATTTTTCCATTGAAAATATTTTTTTTAAATTCTTGAAGATTTGAAATTTTTTCTATTGGTGTNAACATTCACTTTATATCACCAACATATACTCCAAGAGCTAAAGCAGTTTCAATCAGAGGATCAGATCTATCCACAACTTTATAAGTTGAAATTCCTTCACTAATTGGAACATCGACAACTTTTCTATCTTTCCAGGCAACCATTCTTCCAAATTTTCCTTTAGCAATTAAATCAACAGCATACACACCAAACGCACTTGCTAAAATTCTATCACGTGGAGTAGGGGGCGCACCTCTTTGAACATGCCCTAAAGAAGTAACCCTGCATTCTATGTCAGTGCTTTTCATTATTTCCTCTGATAAATAGTTTCCTATACCACCAAGTCTTTTTTGACCATCGGCGTACTCAATAGTATAGCTTTTTCCATTTTCTGTTTTTACTGCCTCTGCTACAACAATTAGAGAGTGCACAATTCCTCTATTTTTCATTTCTGTTAGTTTATTAACTATTCCTTTTATGGAGTAATTTAATTCAGGAATTAGGATTACGTCAGCTCCACCAGCTATACCAGCATTAATGGCTATATGCCCAGCATCTCTTCCCATAACTTCTAAAATCATTGTTCTTTGATGACTAGCAGCAGTTGTTTGTAAGTTATCAAGTGCTTGAGTAGCAACATTTACGGCAGTATTAAAACCAATNGAGCTTTCAGTAGCCCCAACATCATTGTCAATTGTTTTCGGTATGGCCACAATATTTAAATCACCCCTCTTAGCAATTTCAGTTAATATCGACATACTTCCATCACCTCCTATAACAATAAGTCCATCAAGCTCTAACTCTTTGTAACCATCAATAATGTCTTGAGATCTATCTTTATATTCACCATCAGGCATTGGAAATTTAAAAGGATTACCCTTACTCGTTGTTCCCAAAAATGTCCCTCCTTGTCTAAGAAGAGAGCCGCTAAAAGTTTGATAATCTAATGGAACATAAGCTACAGGTCTTTGCATTAATCCAACTGTACCATCACGAATTCCCATAACTTCCATCTGGTATGTATTTTTTGCTCTAAAAAATATCGATCTTACTGCTGCATTTAAACCACCACAGTCCCCACCACTTGTTAGAATTCCAATTTTTTTCATTTAAAATTTATCTGAGTCCCACAACCATGCTGCTCCTCGTACTCCGCTTGAGTCACCATGAGTATTTCGCAAGATCTTATTTCTTACTTTATCACTAAATGTATATTTGGGAAGTAGTTTTGGAATATTTGAATAAAGTCTTTCAATATTAGACATACCCCCACCTAAAATTATAACATCAGGGTCGACTATACCAATCATGACAGCAATGAGCCTAGCAAACCTATCCTCATATAAGTCAAATTCTTTTTTTGCACGTTCGTCTCCATTTAATTCTAAATCTACTATTTCTTTAGTTGTGAAATTTGTTTTATATTTTCTATTGAAAATATTAGTAAATCCAATGCCAGAGATAAATTGTTCTGCACATAATGGTCTGCCACAATTATCAACTGGACATTTCAAATTTAAATCCCACTCCTCTTTACTAGGGTAGGGTAATGGTTGATGACCCCAATCTCCTGCAACCTGATTTACACCCTCAACTACTTTTTTGTTATGAACAAAAGACCCCCCAAAACCAGAACCAATTATCACTCCCCAGACAGTATTATAATTTGCACCAGATCCATCAATTGCCTCTGATAATGCAAAACAATTTGCATCATTCATTATTTTGATTTCACGATCTAGACTCATTTCTAGGTCTTTTTTGAATGGTTTTCCATTTAACCAAATACTATTTGCATTTTTTATCAAACCATTTTCTTTAGAGGAAGACCCAGGTATCCCGATCCCAACTGAATTTTTAGAATTAGTGTTCTTATCAAATTCTTCAACTAAATTTTTTATTGTATTAACACCACTTTCATAATTTTTTTCATAACCTGACCTTTTTCTAAGAATTTCTTCTCCTTTATCATTGATTAGAATACCTTCAATTTTCGTTCCACCGTAATCAATGCCTATTTTATAATTCATAATTTAGATAAATATTTAAAACATTATATGTTTTTGATATTTCATTAAAATCTTTAATTTAATTAGAAATAACACTGAAACAGGTGTAAGTTTTTTTCTATGAAAAAGAAGATTATAAATTGGGGAATTCTAAGTTCGGCAAAAATCGGTTGGGAGCATGTAATACCCGCTATTCTAAAATCTAAAAATAGCAAATTAGTTGCTATTGCAAGTCGCAATACATTACGGGCTAAAAAATTAGCACAAAAATTTAAAATCGACAAAAGCTATGGCTCNTATCAAGAGCTTTACAAAGACCAAGAAATTGATGTTATATATAACCCTTTACCCAATCATTTACATATCAAATCAAGCATCGAAGCATGCAAAAACAAAAAAAATATCTTATTGGAAAAGCCTATATCACTAAAAGCGACAGAAATTGACCCTTTAATGAAATACGCTTCTGAGAATAAAGTTGTCATCAAAGAGGCTTTTATGGTTAGACATCATCCTCAATGGCAATGGGTGAAAAAATATATAAAGTCAGGAAAATTAGGATCAATATCAAGCATTTCAACAGTATTTTCATACAATAATAAAAATCCTCAAAATATAAGAAACATTAAAAAATTTGGAGGAGGAGCTATTTATGATATTGGATGTTACCCCACTGTAATATCAAGATTTTTGTTAGATAAAGAACCAAAGAGAGTTGTTGGGTTAGCAAAAAATGATAAAAAATTTAAAACAGACATACTTTCATCTGTAGTTTTAGATTTTGGAGAAATATACTCATCTTTTATTGTTGCAACTCAAAGTACATTTTCTCAACAAGTAACAATTTTAGGTACAAAAAAAACTTTGATAGTAGAAAATCCTTTTAATGCAATTGCAACTAAGCCCACAACAGTAGTTATTTACAATGGAAAATCTATTTATCGTAAAGAAAATACAATAAAAGTCTTCCCAGCAGCTGATCAATATGAGCATCAAGTTACAAAATTTTCTAATGAACTATTGAATAAGACTAAAGCAGATTATGACTTAAAAGATGCAAAAAAAAATATGAAGGTATTAGATGCAATATTTGCGTCTATAAAGAAAAATAAGTGGATTAAAATTTAATCTAATAAGTTGGATAAAAAATCAACTAGTTAATGAGCACTAGATGGAGCCCAAATATTTATATCTCCTTCTTTTGCAGCTCTATTAACTTCTTTGATTTCTTTTTTTGAAAATTTTAAATTATCAAGTGTAGCTAAGTTTTCTTTAAGCTGTTTTACGGTTCTAGCTCCAATTAAAGCAGAAGTTATTGCAGGATTATTTAATACCCATGCTATAGCCATTTGGGATAGAGATTGATTTCTTCTTTTTGCAATTTTATTGAGTTCATTAATAATTTTAGTATTTTTTTTCGTTATTAAATCTTTGCTGAATGAGCTATTTTCATTAACCCTTGAAACTTTGGGAATTCCTTTCAAATATTTATTAGATAAAAAACCTTGGGCTAGTGGAGAAAAGGCGATACAACCAACCCCTTTTTTTATGAGAGTTTTTGTTAAATCTTTTTCAATCCATCTATTGATTAATGAATAAGAAGGTTGATGAATTAATAATTTGATTCCTTTGCTCTTTAAAATTGAAATCATTTTATTTGTCTTATTGGAGGAGTAAGAAGAGACACCAATATACAGGGCCTTACCAGCTTTATAGATACTTTCTAAAGCATCAGCTGTTTCCTCAAGAGGTGTATTTGGATCAAAACGATGAGAATAAAATATATCTACATAATCCAGTTTCATCCTCTTTAAACTTTGATCGCAACTAGCAATTACATGTTTTTTTGAACCCCATTCACCATAGGGTCCATCCCACATATCGTAACCTGCTTTAGACGATATAATTAACTCATCACGGTATTTTCCAAGATCACTTTTCATGACTTTTCCAAAATTAGACTCAGCACTGCCATAAGGTGGTCCATAATTATTTGCTAAATCAAAATGAGTAATTCCTGCATCAAAAGACTCAAAAAGAATTTTTTTAGACTCTGAAGCCATTCCATTGCCACCAAAGTTATGCCATAACCCTATTGACAAGACAGGTAGTTTTAAACCACTATCACCACAGTTTCTATAATGCATTTTTTGATAGCGATTTTTGTCTGAAATATATGGCATTTTTAAAGTAATTCCTCTTTGTATGGCATTGAATTTGCTGCTCCCTCCCTTGTAACAGAAACACCTGCCACAAGATTAGCAAACTCAATAGCTTCTTTGTAGTTTTTATTTTGAGAGATTGCCACACTTAAAGCCCCATTAAATGCATCTCCCGCACCTGTTGTGTCAACTACTGGTTTTTTTAAATTAGAAGCAGGTACTATAAACTCCTCTTTATTGTTTTTAAAATAACAACCATTTTCTCCAAGTGTAATAATTATATTCTTTATCCCTTTATCTAAAAAAAAATTTCCTGCTTTTTTACAGTCTTCCTCATTTTTAATTGATTGACCGTAATAAAAACTCGCTTCCGTTTCATTGGGGGTAAAAAAATCAAAATATTGAAAGTTATCATCGGTTATTTCACTGGCGGGTGCTGGATTTAGAATTGTTGTACAATTAAAATTCTTTGCTTTTTTTATAGCATAGAGTGTTACCTCTTTTGGTGTCTCTAACTGAGTTAAGAAAACATGAGAAGACTCTATTATATTTAACTTTGAGTCGATTAACTTTTCATCNATTGTACCAGCAGCTCCTGGAACAACATTTATTGCATTTTGCCCAGTTTTTTCATTAATCAAAATACCTGCAGCCCCAGTTGATTCATTTTCAGAGATAACCAAACCATCATAATTTATTTTATCTCTCTCATATAAAGAGATTGCAAGATCGGCATAGTTATCTTTACCTACTTTGCTTATAAAAGATACATTACCCCCAGCTCTTGCTGCTGCAATCGCTTGGTTAGACCCCTTACCACCTGGTCCGATAATATATTTTTTTCCTAATATTGTTTGACCTGGTATTGGAATATCATTTGCAAAAAAACATAGATCTGCAACGAATATCCCAAATACACAAATACTCACTTATCTAGTACCCAAACAGTACCATCAGGTTTGACAACTCCTTTAGTTAAGATAAAGCATCCAAATGGTCTAGTTTCGTTTGTTGTTATTATGGCAAATGCTTTCTTGGCTTCATCATAAAATTTAAACCTCTCAATAGATGAAATTTTCCAATGTTCTCCTGAGATTTTCTTAGTTATGTCAATTATTTCTTGGTGAACTTCATTTAACTGATCTGGATTTCCATCAATTTCCATCCTTTGAATAGGAGAGTCAACAAAGCTATCTAGAGGAAATACGGAGAGTATAGCCTCGGCAGCTCTTGCAGCATTTACACCATCAATACGATGAACTCTGGAGTTCATCGAATAGGCGGGAAAATTTGAGTCACATAAAATTAATTTATCTCCATGNCCCATCGCTCTTAAAGTATGCAAAACCTCTGGACTAAGAATAGGATCAATTTTAATAAGCATATAACATAGAACTAAATTAATTCGTTAAATTCAACTTAATTAATTAATCTTTACTGGTTTNGATCTTAGTTTTCCGACAGTCTCTAGCTCTGCTTTTCTACATAACTTTGGAGGGAGACCTTTATTTATTAGTTTTAAATCTTCAAACACTATTTCGCCCATTTCATAAAAGACAGACTCTAGAGCTCCCGCTCTGTGTGCTGAGAAAAGAATATTTTTAGATTTACGTATGGGATCATTTTTTTTTACTGGCTCCTCAGGAAATACATCTGTTGCAACTTTTATTTTTCTTTTTTTTGAAATNTTTAGTAGGTCTTTAAAATTCACTACATTAGCCCTACTTAGAATTAGTAAACAAGAATTTTGTTTCATCAGATTCAGTAGCTTTTTATCAATCATATGTTTGTTTTTTGTNGTGATNGAACTNAGAACATATATCACATCTGATTTTTTAAATATTTCATTAAGAGAATTAATTTTACAATTATTATCNTCAAGCAACTTGCTTGGAAGCCAAGGGTCGTATGCAAGAAAATTATTTGTGAAAGGCTCTAACAAGGGTTTTAACTTTTTGGCCANATCTCCAAAACCAATAAAACTGACAGTGTTATTCTGCAATAAACTAGAATTNATATTACTTTCCAATCCATATTTTTCTTTATTATTAATAAAATCTATATGTGATTGATGAATTTCCCTCTTGAGAGATAAAGTAAAACCAACTGCAATTTCAGCAACTGTTTGAGCAAAAACAGGAGCAGTGGAGAGAACATAGATACCATTTCTAAAACAATACTCATAATCCATATTGTCCATGAAGTTGCTCTCAACATTGAATATAGCTTTAAGTTTTGCTGCCTTTTTTAAAATTGAATTNGGAAGGTNAGGTTGTCCAATTATAAAATCTGCTTTTGATATNTTGTTTTGATAAAAATTTTTTTTATTTTTTATTGGNGCNTNAATAAGTTTGAAATTTTTTTTTAAATAAACAAGCTTATCTTTAGAGAAAATAAGATCCATTTGTCTTGGAAAAGGATCAACAATTATTGTTTTCATTACTTGATTATATCAATTATTTATTTTTTTGATAATCTAAGTTGAAATGAAAAGATCTGAAATAAATGCTGCAATATCTGAAGCTAAAGATATGATCGATAGATATTCGTGGGTTCTACCTAAATGGGGCTATTGGTCTAAAGAAGAGTACAACAATAATCCTAACTTAAAAAATTATTTAAAAAATCATCAAATGGGCTGGGATGTTACTGATTTTGGTAAAGGCGAATTTGAAAAAAAAGGTATNACCTTGTTTTGTATAAGGAATGGAATACAGGGTAATAACGATGACAAACCCTATGCAGAAAAGTTATTGTTTATGAGAGAAGGTCAAGAAATTCCTTTTCATAGCCATAAGGTAAAACTAGAAGATATAATTAATCGGGGAGGNGGGGAATTAGTAATTGAATTTTTAGAAGTCGACTCAAATCAAATTGAATTAAACTCTAAAATTGATGTTCTTGTTGATGGTGAAATAGTTTCCNTTGCACCAAGAGAACCCTTAATTTTAAAAAGAGGTCAGAGCGTCACTGTTGAAAGAAACATATATCATAAATTTTACTCAGCTGAGGGTTCAGGAATGGTTATGGCAGGAGAGGTTTCTCAAGTCAACGATGATAATAAAGATAATTATTTTTTAGAAAGTGTAGGAAGGTTTACTGAAATTGAAGAAGATGAAGTTGCGATACATCCTCTCTGGAATGAAATATAATGCAAAGAGGTATAATTGGCCTTGGAATGTGGTGTGTAGATACCACGTACAAAATAGATAATTTACCTGAGAGAGGTAAATTAGAACCAATTTCGAATACTTTTCAATGCGTAGGTGGAGGTCCATCAAATGTTTTNACAGATTTAAATTCTTTAGGATTTAAACATCCAATGTACGCAATGGGATCAATTGGACTTGATACAGATGCATCAATTATAAAGAAACATTGTAGAAAAAATAAAATAGAGACTAAATATTTGATTGTATCAAAGCAAATTTCTACTTCTCATACCGTTTGTATGTTTGAAAAACAAAAAGAAAGAACTTTTTTATATTATCCAGGGGCAAACAGCTTACTTGANAAAAAACATTTTAAAATTAACCAATTAAAAATTNCACCTAAAGTTCTTTATGTCGGATATATTACACTNNTAGGTAAANTGGACAAATTTGATGTNGACAAAAAAACTCGNTTATCAAAAGTTTTAAAAAAAGCTAAAAGTAAAAATGTGATAACAGTTTTAGATTTAGTTTCAAATAAGCACCCTAAATANAAAAATATTATTGAAAGCTCATTGCCATTCACCGATTATTTGCTTTTGAATGAAATTGAAGCAGAGATACTATTTAATAAAAAAATTTACGACTTCAATAAAAAACTTAATCAAAAAATCTTAACTAAGTTAATTAGTAAAGTTTTCAAAAAGGGTATTATTAGAGGAGTTGTTATTCATAGTCCAACTGAGTCGCTCTATTTTGATAGATCAAAAAAAATCTATACTAAATCAAAGGTTTTACCAAAAAGCAGAGTAATAAATTCAGTTGGAGCTGGAGATGCTTTTTGTGCAGCGTTTATATTTGGAATACATGAAAATTGGGACATAAAAAAAACTCTCAAAAAGGCTCATGCAGCTGGGACATATATGATGAAAGTTAATGCCTCTTCTGGAAATTTACCCAATATATCTAAATTATAATTTTAAAACTTTTTCAGTGATCTCAACATCTTTTAAAAGCTTCCTGTCNGGTATGAGTTTATTTTTCTTTAATTCAGAATGGTAAAGTTTAACAGCATCCTTAGGTTTAATGTTATTTTCAACAACTTCTCTCATAATTTTTACTAATAAGATAGGATCTTCAGCTAAGTTAATTTTTCTACCAAACAAAGCTACTTTTGCACCATATTGACTGGCTTTTTTAATTAATTCAAAACAATCTCTTGTTGTGCCCTTGCTACCCCCAAGAATNCCAACAATAAGATTTTCAGGATCGAAGCTGGCTAGCTCCTCCATTGCTTTTGGACCATTGTAAGCTATTTTCAAAAAAAGAGGTCTCTCATCNTTAGTCTGCCCAGCTATTGCTTTTATAATGCAATCGTTAANGTAATCACCCATTTGTCTTATGTTCATATTTAGATCAATNGGGGAATTNAATACTTCTAAAAAATGTTTNAATTTATATTTAGAAGCNTCAATTCTANACTCTTTATAGGCATTTAACATTGCAAGGTCATAGTCAACATTATTNGAAAANGTTANAGAAAATAAACCAAGGTTAACTAATTTACTTACTTTGTTCATTTGAGCAGACCGAAAAGGTCTNGGNTTAGTTTTTCTATAATTTCCATTTCTCATCAGCCAGATATCAGTCGTATCATTCATTCTAATAGCAGGTGTAATACTTGAATTTTTAAATAAATTTCTTTTTACAAGATCTTCACCAACTGATGCAGACATCAGCATAATATCTACTAAATTAGATTTAGTCATCGATATCATTGCATTTTTGTAATCTACTAGGTTTTTATATCCTTTTAGTACTTTTCCATTTTCATTTCTTTTTGATCCAGGTGTTGTGATACCCATTGCTAAATCGCCATCTTTAGCATCTGCTATAATGAAGTCTCTTGGAGAATATTTATTATTTTTTATTCTAAGAATTTTTTGATCTAAAGACTTNTTCATAATTTGATTATACTCAATTCTANAAATAGAAAATAGTTTTATTCTCTATATAATATAAAAATGTATTTAGGTATTGATCTTGGTACTTCTTCGATGAAGTGTTTGCTACTTGGAGAAGAACAAGAAATTTTGTTGAGTGTCAATAGTGAGGACATACCATTGTCCACTCCTCAAAATGGGTGGTCAGAACAAGATCCATCATTTTGGATAAAAGCTTTAGATCAGTGTATCAAACAAATTGTTTTAAAATTTGATTTATCGCAGATCAAAGCTGTATCTTTTTCCGGACATATGCATGGTGCAACTTGTATTGATAAAAATCATAAGGTCATAAGGCCTTGTATACTATGGAATGATACACGTAGTTTTAGGCAGTGCAGTCAAATTATGGCTGACGAAACTGTTATGGATATAGCTGGAAATATAGCAATGCCTGGTTTTACATCACCAAAAATCTTATGGATGAAAGAACACGAAAGTGAAAATTTTAATTCAATTGCAAAGGTTTTATTGCCGAAAGACTATTTAAGGTTTTATTTAACAGGAGAGTTTTTTAGTGATTTGTCAGACGCAGCAGGCACTTATTGGTTAGATGTAAAAAATAGAACTTGGTCTAATAAACTTTTAGATATTGGCTCAATGGATATCTCGCAAATGCCTAAAACTTGTGAGGGGACAGATCAAACAGGCGTAATTAAAAAAGAGATTGCAGAAAAATATGGTTTTAGTAACTCTTGCAAAGTTTTTGGTGGAGCAGGAGATAATGCTGCAGCCGCTGTTGGATTAGGGCTTTACCAAGAGGGAAATGCTTCATTATCTTTAGGCACTTCTGGTGTTATTTTTGGTTCAACAAAAAACTTTTTAAAAAATTATGATGATGCGATACATTCCTTTTGTCACTGCTTACCTGAAACATGGCACCTCATGTCAGTGATGCTCTCTTGCACCTCAAATGTTAATTGGTTTATAAATAATTTTAATTCATCAATTGATGAGATTAATAAAGAGTTAAATTCTGTTTTAAATAATTTTTCTGATGTAAGTAGATATCCTTATTATCTTCCTTATCTCACTGGTGAGAGAACACCAATTAATGATCCTCATGTAAGAGCAAGTTTTCACGAAATGGGTATAGACACTAATCGAAATACATTAATCTATAGTTTAATAGAAGGTATTTCTTTTGGTTTGTATGATAATTATTCATCCTTAGTTAAGACAGGTATAAAGTTAGATAACATCTTTGTAATAGGAGGTGGTTCTAAAAATGACAGCTGGATACAAATACTTGCTTCATTGATGGAGAGAGATTTATCAATAACTGATGCTTCAGACACAATGGCTGCTTTTGGAGCTGCTAGAATAGCATTTCTTGGTTACAATAATTTAAAACCAAGTGAAGCCCTTAGTCTTCCAAAAGTCAAAAAAATTATAGGTAAAAATGAAATTCAAACAGGTATCTTAAAAGACAGATTTTTAAAGTGGAAAAGCTTTTATTTAGGAAAAAATGTCTAGCAACCAAAGAATAGAATTCCCTGAATTAGTAAAAAAAATATTAGAGAATGTTATAAAAATTAATCAAAGTCGTTATTTTATTGCAATTTCAGGAGCACCAGCATCTGGAAAAAGCACAATATCTGAAAAATTAAAGTCAGAACTAATATTAAATAGCCACAAATCAAGTGTTCTTCAAATGGATGGTTTCCACCTTGATAATAATATACTTGAGGAAAAAAAATTAATTGAGAGAAAAGGGGCACCAGAAACATTTGATGTACTAGGTTTATTAAATTGTTTATTAAGATTGAAAAACGAGGGTGAAGTAATTGTCCCTATCTTTGATAGATCATTAGAACTATCAAGATCATCTGCATTAGTCATATCTGAGAATACAAAAATTATAATAGTAGAGGGTAATTATTTATTGCTTGATCAAGAACCATGGAGAAAAATTCATAATTTTTTTGACACAACTATAATGATTGATTGTAATAAAGATATTTTAGAAAAAAGATTAATTGAAAGATGGGAGAGTTTTGGACTATCTAATGATCAAATTAAAAATAAAGTTTATAAAAATGATCTTCCAAATGGATTAAATGTTATTAGTAAAAGTATTTCTGCTGAATTTAATTTAATAAATTAATTTTGAGGTGGTTGCTTAGCACCTGTCATATATGCGACAGCATCAGACATTTCATGTTTCTTAGGGTCAATTACACATAATCGAGTTCCAAGTCTATGAATGTGTATTCTATCAGCTACTTCAAAAACATGAGGCATATTATGTGAAATTAATATGATGGGTATTCCTCTAGACCTCACCTCACCAATTAACTCTAAAACTCTTCTACTTTCTTTAACACCTAGAGCTGCAGTAGGCTCATCCATAATAACGACTTTAGTTCCAAATGATGTTGCTCTTGCAACTGCAACACCTTGTCGTTGACCTCCAGACAATGTTTCAACTAATTGATTTATATTTTGTATGGTTAATAGACCAAGATCAGACAGTCGTTTTCTAGCTTCATCTGCCATTGCTTTTTTATCTAAAAATTTTAAAAAACTACCCATAAAGCCTTTTTGTCTAATTTCTCTACCTAAAAACATATTATCAGTTATTGATAAAGCAGGTGAAAGTGCAAGGTTCTGATAAACAGTTTCGATACCTAATTTTCTTGCTTCTATAGGTGATGTAAAAGTAACATTTTTACCATCAAGCAATATTTCACCGCTATCTGGTATAACAGCACCACATAGCACCTTAATTAGTGTAGATTTTCCAGCACCATTGTCTCCAATTACTCCCAAAACCTCACCTGGATAAAGCTCTAANTCAGCACTATCAAGTGCAACAACTTTACCGTATTTTTTTGACAANTTCTTTGCTACTANCACTGGCTGCATTACGCTGAGACCTTTCTTATCCATTGATCTATTCCAACCGCCACTATAATAAGACAACCTAAAGCAAATCTTTGCCACAATACATCAAGACCTGCTATGGACAGACCTGAGCTAAATACTCCCACAATCAAAGCCCCAAATAAAGAGCCAATAATAGTGCCNCTTCCACCAAAAAGAGAAGTTCCACCTATCACAACAGCTGTAATGGAGTCTAAGTTACCTTCATAAAAAGATGTTGGAGATACTGAACCAACTCTACCTATTGAAACCCATGCTCCAATCGCAACAACAAGTCCAGCAACAGCATAAATTGAAACTAACATCCTGTCAGTTCTAATACCCGATANCTCAGCAGCCTCCTTATCATCGCCAATTGCGTAAACATGNCTCCCCCAAGCAGTTTTATTGAGTAAAAACCATAGAAAAACAAAAATACCAATCATGAGGAACGCACCGTAAGTGAATACAAAACCNCCAAGATTNATTCTTTCNCCCCAAAAGTGNAGAAGAGGAGCATTTACTTCAATATCNGAGCTTCTNATAGATTGAGATCCAGTAAAGAANATTACTAGTGCAAAAAATATATTCCAAGTTCCTAAAGTAACTATNAACGGNGGCAATCTTAAGCGGGTTACCAGTAACCCATTGAAAGCACCTGTTGCAATACCAGAGATAAACCCTACTGCTATTGCTGGGAGGGTTGGAANTCCCATTTCAACAGAAAGCTTACCCATNAANACTGATGCTAAAACCATCATTGCNGCAACACTTAAATCAATTCCAGCAGTTAATATTATNAGAGTTTGAGCTGCTGCAAGAATACCGACAATTGTAACTTGTTGTACAATCAGAGATAAATTAAAAGCAGAGAAAAATTTTCCTCCAGCTATGAAACCAAATGCAATAACGCTTAATATTAAAATAATAACAGGAACTATTGTTGGATTACCGTGAAGAAAATGTTGAATTTTTTTTAGTGTAGTTTGTTCACCTAAATCAAAAGAGTGATGATCTTGATCTTTTTCACCTATATCAGTTGTGAATTTAGGTTGATCTTTTAGATCTTTAGAAATGTCGTCAGAAACTTTATTCATTTAAAAAATATCATGACTTCAGGGCAGAATAATCTGCCCTGAATAATAAAATTATTGGATTAACCCCAACATCTATCCATACCTTCTTTGACACTAATTGATGGAACTCCGCTAGCAGCATCATCTGTAACTAAGTTCACACCAGTGTTAAAGAAGTCAAGACCTGGAGTATTTTCAGGCTTTGAACCATCTTCAGCCCAAGCTTTAAT
>FUFK010065380.1_pt1 | contig 13842 bp, 13 predicted proteins | sample 1021851 | NCBI WGS metagenome assembly FUFK01 (sample SAMEA51879418, study PRJEB19060) | metagenome | reverse complement strand
GTTGGAGAAAAATATAATTTTCTCTCTCCAACATTAAGGAATTGGGTTTTTAGAGCTCTTAAATTTATCATATATTTATTAGGTGCAGTAAGTGTGCTTGAGCTTTGGGGTATTGATGCAGCTTCAATAATCGCAGGTTTAGGACTATTCTCAGTAGCATTAGCACTTGGAGCACAAAACTTCTTTAAAAATTTGATTGGTGGACTTCTTATAATTGGCGAAAAACGATTCAAGCAAGGCGACTGGATAAGTGTTGAAGGTGTTGCAGAGGGTTCAGTTGAAAGAATTGATTTTCGAACAACTCTTATCAGAAGATTTGATAAAGCTCCAATTTATGTTGCAAATTCAGTTTTAAGTGATTCAGAAATTATTAATTTCTCAGAAATGCCCTTTAGAAGAATAAGGTTCCATGTTGGCTTAATTTATCAAACAACGCCTGAAAAAATTCTAGCTATCAGAAAGGATGTTGAAGAATACATTGAAAAAAATAAAAATTTAGTTGATGCAAAAGATCAACCATCGACTATTAGAGTTACGAATTTTAATGATTCAAGCATCGATATGTTGGTGAACTGCTTTACTAAATCAACGCAATGGCATGACTTCTGTGTAGCAAGAGAAGAGTTACTATTAGAGATTATTGAAATAGTTAAAAGAAATGGTTCAGACTTTGCTTATCCAACGCAAACAATACATTTAGAAAAAGATTAATGCTGTGATTTAAGGTACCTATTTCTTGGTATCTCATCTAGTGAAAGTAATTCTATATTGTACTCTTCTCTTAAATGTTTAAGTGGAGTACTTAATACTTCATTTGGAATATCATGATAATTCCACTTTTTTGTCATCTGAAGACATTTTTTGATTACTTTTAATTTTACTGGTGCTAGTGATAAGTAGATCTTCATTATTGACCACCATCCACCATATTTACCAATAATGTCATCTACAACACTTTTATATTCTGGATCCTTATAAAAACCCCATATGCGTGACCAGCTCCAATGCGTTCCCCAAAGTGTATAGCTATCCAGAAGACTTTCTTCTTCAATTGATGTCCCTAAGCCAAATAAAACATGAGTGTAGTCATGTTCTTTGAAGACCTTAGAGTGTGGATTGTCTTTTTTTTCGGCTAGTGCTTCAAATTCTTTATTTATTGAATAAAACTCCTTAAGACCTTCCTCTAATGTTTGCATAGAGTCTTGTTTTTGAAAGTTGTACATGAACTTATTATATCAAATTGGAGCGACTGACGGGATTCGAACCCGTACCAAAAGCTTGGAAGGCTTTTGTGCTAGCCATTAACACCACAGTCGCATAGAGCTTTATTATAGTTATATAAGTCGCATTATAAAGAATTTTTAAAGAAACAATTGATTACTATAGTTCACATATATCTATTAAAAGTATTAAAATTTAAATATTGAGGATATATATGAAATTTTTTACAACGTTACTTCTATTAGTCTCTAGTCTGCTTTGCTCTGACACATTAATTCATGCTGGCAAATATGTAGATGTTATAAACGGTAAAGTCATAAGTAAGTCATCAATTATTATTGATGAAAATGGAGTCATAAAAGAGATAACTTCTGGATATAAAAATTCTAGAGGTTATGAATATTATGATCTTAAAGATAAAACAGTAATGCCTGGTCTGATGGATATGCATGTTCATTTTGGTCAGGAGTATCTCTCAAAAGCAGATGCACCCGTTAAGGTAGAAAAAGAATACAGCGCTATAGCTGCTGTAAAACATGCAAAACTAACATTAGATGGTGGTTTTACAACTGTTCGTCAGGTTGGTGATAGTGGTTTCATTGCAATATCTTTAAGAGATGCTATTTCCAAAGGTGACGCAATAGGTCCAGAAAGAAGAGTATATACATCTGGAAAAAGTTTAGCCACAACAGGAGGTCATGCTGATCATACTAATGGCAGAGCTTTTGGAGATTATGTCTACCCTGACCCTGAAAGTGGTGTCGTAAATGGACCATATGAAGTTTTTGCTGGTGTTAGACAAAGATATAAAGATGGAGCCGATGGAATAAAAATTACAGTTACTGGTGGAGTTTTGAGCTTAGCAAAATCTGGCGATAATCCACAATTTACTCAAGAAGAGGCTAACGCAGTGGTACAGGCAGCNAAGGATTATGGATTTTGGGTCGCAGTTCACGCACATGGAGCTGAGGGTATGAAAAGAGCTATTAGAGCAGGAGTTGATTCAATTGAACATGGAACTTATATGGATGATGAAGCAATGGATCTTATGATTGAAAATGGTACATATCTTGTGCCTACCATTTCTGCGGGTGAATTTGTAGCAGATAAATCTAAAGTTGATGGTTTCTTTCCTGACATAATTAGACCAAAGGCAGCAGCAGTAGGACCACAAATAGGTGGAACTTTTGGTAAAGCTTATAGAAGAGGTGTAAAAATTGCTTTCGGAACAGATGTAGGCGTGCAAGCTCATGGAACAAATTGGAAGGAATTTGTATATATGAAGCAATACGGAATGCCTGAGATGGAGACAATTATTTCTGCGACTATTGAAGCTGCAAAGCTACTTAGAGTAGAAGATGAATTAGGCTCTATTGAAGTGGGTAAAATTGCTGACATCATTGCTGTTTCTGGTGATCCAATAAAAGACATTACATCTATGGAAAATGTTGTTTTTGTAATGAAAGAAGGCAAAGTATACAAAAATAATTGAAAATNCTTAGAGTNATATTAGGGAATCANCTTTTTCCTATTTCCCAAATTAATTTATCAAAAGATGTGCCTATTTTTATGGCTGAAGACAGTGGCTTATGTAGTTATATAAAACATCACAAATCTAAAATAGCTCTGTTTTTTTCGGCGATGAGGTCTTATAGAGATCAGCTTGAAAATAATAGTTACAAAGTAATTTATTACGATGCAAATAATGATTTCTCAACATCATACTTTGATAAATTATTGAACGTAATAAAGAGTAATAAAATTAAAAAAATTGAAATTTACGAAATCGAAGACAAACCATTTGAAAAAGATTTTTTAAAATTTTGTAAAACAAATAATATANAAATAAATTTTCTTCCAAGTCCTATGTTTATTGATTCCAGGGGTGCATTTAAATATTTTTTAGGTGATAAGAAATTTCATTTACAAGCTAATTATTACAAACAAATGAGAAAAAAAATGAATCTACTTTTAGAGGATAATAAACCGATTGGAGGTAAGTGGAGCTTTGATGAAGATAATAGAAAAAAGCTTCCCTCTGGATATGAAATACCGAAGCTTCCAACTATTAAACCCTATAAAGAATTTAGTGAAATAAGTAGTGTTATAAATATTAATTTTGCAAATCATCCAGGCGAATTACATTCTTGGATGCCTCATTCATATGAACAAATTGTTGAATGGCTAGAAATATTTTTCAAAGAGAGATTTAAAGAATTTGGGCATTATGAAGATGCTATTGATAAAAATGAACACTTTATTAATCATTCTGTATTAAGTAGCTCATTAAATTTAGGCCTAATTACACCCAAAGAAGTAATAGATAAATCTATTGCTTATGCTAAAAAAAATGATATTCCTCTCAATAGTCTTGAGGGATTTATAAGACAAATTATTGGATGGAGAGAATTTATAAGAGGTATTTACCAAAATTATGGTGATCAAATGGTCAAATCGAACTATTGGAATCATAAAAATAAACTAACAGCTGCTTGGTATGATGGTTCAACNGGTATAGAACCCCTAGACNAAGCTATCAAAGGGGCACAAAAATATGGCTATACACATCATATAAATAGATTAATGATACTTTCTAATATTATGAATTTATGCAATATCGATCCAAATGANATTTATAAATGGTTTATGGAAATGTTNATAGATTCATCTGATTGGGTNATGGTGCCCAANGTTTATGGCATGGGNACATTTGCAGATGGNGGTATTTTTGCAACAAAACCATATATCTGTGGCTCAAGCTANATTCTAAGAATGTCTAATTTCAAGAAAGGAGATTGGTGCGATATTGTTGATGGATTATATTGGAAATTTATAGAGGAAAAGAAAGATTTTTTNATTACTAATCCNAGATTATCATTAATGATAAGAGCTNTAGAAAAGCTTAANCCTGATAGAAAANAACATATNTTTGAGTGTGCTAATAANTTTATTAANAAAGTAACACAATGATANTTTTAAAAGATGAAGGNCTGTACTGTCCTGAAGGTGATTTTTTTATTGATCCNCTTTTNCCTTGTAAGAATGCTGTTATAACACATGCNCATGCTGATCATGCACGNCCAGGNATGAAAAACTATATCTGTACACCAGAGACATCNGAAATNATGAAGTTNAGAATNAGCAATGACCTGCTCATTAAAGAAGTTGAATACAATAANGANATANAGATTAATTCAGTAAANATTACATTTATACCTGCAGGCCATGTATTGGGTTCTTCACAAATTAAAATTGATAATGGGAGTGANGTAACAATTATCACCGGTGACTATAAAAGAGCCAGTGATCCAACATGTAAGGCTTTTGAAGTTCATGAATGTGATACTTTCGTTACCGAGGCTACTTTTGCTTCGCCAAATTTTAAATGGCCATGTGTAAATACAGAGATAGATAAAATAATTAATTGGCACAAAGACAATCAACAAAAAAATATCAACTCAATTTTATTTTCATACTCATTAGGAAAAGCACAAAGAATAATTAAATTGATAAAAGATAAGTGCAATATTAATTTTTACGCTCATCAATCAATAAGATCAATCAATAAAATCTACATGAAATATGGTATTCAAGACCTTGAAACAAAAACATTGAATACAAAAAAAAGCGTTATTGACGGAATAATAATTACTCCTCCTGGAGCGAGACGATCAAAGCAACTTAAAAGTTTTATGCCCTACTCTACTGGCTTCTGTAGCGGATGGACTCTGAATAGTAAGAGAGATTTCGATAAAGGATTTACAATTTCTGACCANGCTGACTGGAACGATTTAATAAAAACAATAGAGCAAACCAAAGCAAAAAAAGTAATTATCATTCATGGTAATGGGCCAATGCTACGAAAATATTTAAATGAAAAAGGTATTACCGTATCTAACTTTACAAAAAATAAACATGAGGATAGTACATTTCAGCTATCATTATTTAATGGATAAGAGACCTGAAGATAAAGCTATGCAACTTACCTATTCGCTTGGAATGGTTATAGCCATTGTTTTATGCATATTGATATTTTTTAGACTTTTATATTTATTTTTAAGCTGATATTAACTTATTAAAATAATTCTGATCCACATTGCCTCCAGAAATTGTTATTAGCGTATTTTTTCNNGATACATCAATTTTTTTTGATAATACAGCGGCTAGACTAACGCATCCACTGGGTTCTGCTATTATGCCAAGATCTTGATGAAGAAATTTCATTGCTTCTATAACTTCAGTGTCTGTAACAGATAATCCTTTTTTACAATTCTTTTTATTAATAGGAAATGTAATTTCTCCGGGTATTTCAACTTCTAGGGCATCGCATATTGTATTATCTCTTTTTTTTAGTCTTGTTCTTGTCTTATTTTTAAGAGAAATTTCAGTATCATTACAATTAAACGGCTCAACAGGATAAATTAATGCATCAGGAAAAAAATGTTTGATAGCNATACCAGTTCCAGCNACTAACCCTCCTCCAGATGTACAAGATAATAAGATATCTAATTTTATATCTGAGGATAAAAAAAATTCTGCTACCTCTAGGCCAAAACTTCCCTGNCCAGCAATAATATCCTCATTATCAAAGGGTTTGACTAAAGGGAAATTCAGTTCCTTTGATAATTTTATTGCTATCTCTTCTCTGCTCTCTATATGTCTTTTGTAAAGAACAATTGTTGCACCATTTTTTTTTGTTTTTTCGATTTTATTCTTTGGCGCATCTTCAGGCATTACTATGGTAGCTTCCATATCAAATATTTGAGCAGCTTTAGAAACACCTTGTGCATGATTGCCTGAAGAAAAAGCAACTACACCATTAATATTATTTTGTTTTAGTTTGCTTAAAGCAGATAAAGCTCCTCTAATTTTAAATGATCCTGTAAGTTGTTTCGTTTCATCTTNAAGAAAAATATTTGAATCAAATTTTTCATTTAGAACTTTAGATGTATGTATAGGTGTCTTTACAATATATGGATTAATTCTTTTGTAAGCATCATTCAAATCATCAATCGATACCATATAAACAGTTTAATATATTTAATTAATTCTTATAATTAAATTATGAATTCAAAACAAGCATTATCTACATTTGGTCGATCTGGAAATCCTATGTTTTCAGACAAAACNTTTAATGAAAAAGTAATAGATGTATCTATTCCTAAAATGACATTACAGGGAACTGTAAATAAAGTTGGAATAAGCTTACTGCTAGTTCTTCTAACTGCATCATATACATGGTCACAATATTTCTCATATGGACCACAAGCAATAACTGGTTTTATGATCGGTGGAAGTATAGTAGGTCTTATATTTGCAATAATTACTATCTTTAAACGAACCTGGGCTCCTATAACTGCGCCCTTATATGCTCTAGCAAAAGGTTTTGCCCTTGGTGGTATATCAGCTATGTATGAATCTCAATTTGGTGGCATCACAATACAAGCTGTTACTNTAACTTTTGCAACTATGTTTGGTCTTTTATTCGCTTANAAAACAGGAATTATTAAGCCGGATAGAAATTTTTTATTAATGGTTTTTGCAGGTACATTCGCTATTTTTGCCTTGTACTTAGTTAATTTCATAATGATGTTTTTTGGTACTTCTATAGGCTTTATTCACTCAAATGGGTTGTTTGGAATTGGTTTTTCATTATTAGTGGTGTGTATAGCTGCTTTGAACTTAGTTCTTGATTTTGATTACATAGAACAAGGAGCAGAAAATGGTGCTCCAAAATATCTTGAATGGTACGGAGCATTTTCATTAATGGTTACTCTTATCTGGCTATATTTAGAGATACTAAGATTGCTTGCAAAACTAAGAAGCAGATAATGGAAATATTTCTTTTAATACTTTTAGTAATAATACTAATAGCCTCTTACCTGCTCTTTAATGTTAGAGCAGGTAAAAAACAAACAAATAGGGATGATAGAATTAAGTGGCGACACTAATCTTTTCTGCTTCTGAGTTTGTAGCACTTTTCTACTTCGCAAGACAATCTTTCCCATCTTTCAAATAAAACATCTCCATTGGGATATTCAATAGTCTGAATAAAGGACATCTTATCTCCCATGAAATTTGGCATAAAGCTAACTTTGTTATTTAACGAATTTGAATCTGTAGAATTANTTATATATTCAACTAATGTGCCATTATCGAGCTTATANAAACCTTGATTAAAACCTGCCTCACCTTTTTGATTGTAAAAGCTTACAAAATATGTGCCATGATAATTTCCATCTACATACCCTTCTGTATAGACCTTGATAGGCGAAGGATTTCTGATATCAAAAAATTGGCCATTCCAAGAAGATTCAACTAACTTCCAAGCGCCTGGAAGATCTTTTTTCTCCGCTCCGTGGGAAAACACAAAAATTGAAATAGTGAAAAATAAATAAATAATTTTTTTCATATATGTACCTCTTTAAATAATTTAACTTAAAAAAAATTAAAAATCAGAAAAAAAGTGGAGCGAGTGACGGGGTTCGAACCCGTGACCTCAACCTTGGCAAGGTTGCGCACTACCAACTGTGCTACACTCGCTTAATTGAAGTAAAATGTTAACTCTGAAGACTTATGCATTCAAGAGGAAATTTTTGAAATTTATATTTTCATTTTTATTAACAGTTAGTTTCTCGCTATCTTCTGAGGATTACTACAGATTAGGTCTAGGATCTTGCCATGATCAAGATATGGAAATATCAGCTTGGGAATCATTAAAAAAAGAAAATTTAGACAGCTTTTTTTTCCTTGGAGATAATGTTTATGGCGACATTCCTAGTGGAGAACTAGGAAGATTAATTAATGCNTATGANACATTTAAACAAAATAAACCTCAATGGTTCAATGAAGTTGAGATTTTCACTATTTGGGATGATCACGATTATGGTATGAACGATGGTGGNGGNGATTACAAATATAAAGTTGAATCACAAAAATTATTTAATGATTTTTGGAATATTCCACAAAATGATCCAAGAAGATATAGAGAAGGCATATATTTTAGTGAATTACGGGATATAAATAATTTAAAGGTCCTCATCATTGGTCTTGATACGCGTTATTTTAGAAGNAATTTAGATAAAAAAAATGGAGCATACCTACAAAACAAGTCAGAGGAAGCAACTATTCTAGGTGAACAACAATGGAGTTGGCTTCAAAAACAAGTAGAAGTTGAACATGATCTTCTAATTATNGCTACATCAATACAAGTTCTTGCTACAGAGCATCGTTTTGAAAAATGGTCGAATTTTCCAAATGAAAGAGAGAAATTACTAAATTTATTGAATAGGTTAGATTCAAATGTATTGATTATTAGTGGCGATAGACATAGAAGTGGAGTTTATCAAAAGGATGAAATATATGAATTTACATCATCTTCCTTAAATGTTGGCATTTTCCCTCAAAGTGAAACTGATACATTGCTCAAAGGAAAAACATATCCCGAAAATAATTATGGAATTATTGATATTTATCCAACAAAGCTAGAAATTAGTATAAAAAATGAGAACATGTCAGTACTTGAAAATTACATAATACCTATTAAATAATTAGCGATTCGGCTATTTGTATAGTTATAATAAGCAACTTATGAAAAAACCATCACGTGAAGAAGCAATGAAAGCAGTGACTACTCTTATAGAGTGGGCTGGTGACGATCCAAAAAGAGAAGGATTGGTTGAAACTCCAAAAAGAGTTGTTAAAGCTTATGAGGAGTTTTTTGCTGGTTATGAGCAAGATCCAGAAGAAATCCTCCAAAAAACTTTTAAAGAAGTTGAAGGATATGATGAAATGGTTCTTGTTAAAGATATAGCAGTTGAATCTCATTGTGAGCATCATATTGTGCCCATTTTAGGAAAAGCACACGTAGCTTATATTCCTAATAATAGAGTTGTAGGTATAAGCAAACTTGCAAGAATAGTTGATGTNTTTGGTAAAAGACTTCAAACACAAGAAACAATGACTCAACAAATTGCAAATACAATAGAAAACGTTCTGAAACCAAAAGGTGTTGCAGTTGTTATAGATGCATCTCATCAATGTATGAGCACAAGGGGAATACACAAAACTGAATCATCAACTGTAACAAGCTCTATGAGAGGGATTTTTAAAGAAAATCCAACTACTAGAAATGAATTTCTGAACTTTATAAGACTTCCAAAGTAAAGTTGTCCAAATTAGAAATTGTATTAGCCTCATCATCTAAAATTAGAAGAGACATAATTTCAAATTATGNTGTAGATGTAATTTTTTATAATCCCNAAATTAATGAAGAGCAACTNAAACAAGATAATCTAAATTTAAACCCAAGGTCATTAGCANNATTATTAGCTAAATCAAAAGCANTAAGTCTTGCAGANAAATTCTCTGAAAAATTTATCTTAGGATGCGATCAGATATGTATATTTAATGACAAGATAATGAGCAAACCCCTAAATGAGGATAAAGCTATTTCTAATTTAAAAGAACTTTCAGGCAATATTCATAATCTTTTTGGTGCATATTGTGTCACTAAGGGAAATGAAATAATTATCGAGCATCAAATTGAATGTGAAATGGAAATGAGAAATTTAACTGACAGTGAAATTGAAGAGTATGTTGCATTAGATAAGCCTCTTGAATCATGCGGTGCATATAAATTTGAAGCAAACGGATTTAAACTATTTAAAAGTGTCATAGGGAGTTTAGAAGCAATAAATGGCCTACCCTTTGCTGATTTAAAAGAATTAATTGATGCCAAAATATAAAATTACAAAGACATTTGGACATGATAGTGGTTATTCATGTGCTTTTAGACAATGGAATGCGAAATCAAATTGCTCAAAGATTCATGGGTACAGTTTAGGCTTTGAAATCAATTTAATTTCACACCAATTAGACGAAAATAACTGGGTTTTTAATTTTGGTGATTTTAAATTTCTAAAAAAATGGCTTAGAGATAATTTTGATCACACACTATTAATTGCAAAAGACGATCCATTTAAAGAAAAGTTTTTAGAATTAGATAATTTAAAAATTGCGAATGTTGTAGAGCTTGATGAAATAAGCTGTGAAAAATTCGCTGAAATGACTTATAAATTCATTTTCAAACATTTTCAAGAACATAAAATAGATGTTGTTATAGAATCTGTTTATGTATCAGAGCACTCTGGAAATAAAGCAGGTTTTTTTGGGGATTAAATGTTAAAAATTTACAACACTCTAACCAAAAAGAAAGAATCATTTATACCAATTGATGAAAACAACGTTAGGTATTATTCATGTGGGCCAACGGTCTATAANAATATTCACATTGGAAATGCTCGTGCTTTTGTCTGTGCTGATTTGCTAGCTAAGGTTTTAAAAGGAATATATAAAAAAGTGACATTTGTATCTAATATTACTGATATAGATGACAAGATTATTGAAGCCTCGGTAAAAGAAAAAATTTCTATTAAAGAATTATCTAAAAGATATTTTGAACAGTATAAAAAAGACACAAAATTTTTAGGGATAGATGATCCCGATAATCAACCCTTTGCTACTGACTTCATAAAAGAAATGATCGATTTTATAAATGTCTTAATAGATAAGGATGCTGCATATGTTACAAATGGAAATGTATTATTTCGAGTAAAGAGCTTCAAAAATTATGGAATTTTGTCGGAAAGAATCATTCAAGAACAAGATTCAGGTTCTCGAGTCGATGTAGAAACTTATAAAGAAGATCCAAATGACTTTACACTTTGGAAGCCTTCAACTGATGATGAGCCAGGATGGGATTCCCCTTGGGGTTTAGGACGCCCTGGATGGCATCTTGAGTGTTCGGTTATGTCAGAAATAGTATTAGGCGTACCATTTGATATACACGGTGGAGGCAACGATTTGAAATTCCCTCATCATGATAATGAAATAGCTCAAACATGTGCATATCACAGTAACGAATCAGCAGAATCATTTGCAAAATATTGGTTTCATAACGGTTTTTTAAATTTAGATAATGAAAAAATGTCAAAATCACTAGGCAATGTTGTTTATATAGATGATTTAAAAAAGAATTTTAAAGGGAATGAGATAAGATTAGCATTATTATCTACACACTATAGGCAGCCCATTCCATGGAGCTTGGAGTTATTAGAGCAATCAAAAAATATTTATCAAAAACTCAATCGTGAATTTAAAAAATATAATTTAAAAGAATTAAAGTTTTATAAGGATTCAAAAGTCGGCAAAGCTTTGCTTGATGATTTAAATACCCCTTTAGCTATAAGAGAAATGCAAAGATTAGTTAGTTCTAATGATAATGATTTAGAAGAAAATATTTCTACCTTTAAATATATATTTGAAGGTTCTGATCAAGATTTATCTATCGATAAAAAATTATCTAATGAAATTGAAAAATTGATTGAGGAGAGAAATAATGCAAGGAATAACAACGATTATGAAAAAGCAGACAAAATAAGAGATAAACTTAGCGAAATGAATGTAAAAATAAACGATGTTAATGGAAAGACAGAATGGGAAATATTGTAGTTAATTTACCAGATGGAAGTGGAAAAGATCTTCCAAAGGATAGTAATGGAAATGATTTAGCTGCTTTAATTGGCCCAGGATTAGCCAAAGATGCTGTAGCAATGTCAGTTAATGGTGAACAAAGAGATTTATCTGATACTTTAGCTGATGGCGATAATGTATCAATTATTACTATAAAAAGTGATGAAGGCCTTGAGATCATGAGGCACACACTTACTGCACAGGTTCTAGCGCAAGCTGTAAAAAATATTTATCCAACATCAAAATTGGCAATTGGACCTACTATTGAAGATGGTTTTTATTATGATTTCCTTTTTGAAAAACCAATATCATCTGAAGAGCTACCAAAAATAGAAGAGGAAATGAGAAAAATAATCTCAAATAAGAGCGAAATTAATAAAACTTTACATGATAAAAAAGATGCTATATCTAAATTNAAANANTTAGACGAAGGNTTTAAAGCATCAATTATTGAGGAAGCTGAACAGAAGAAAGACTTTCAAATTTACGAACAAAAAGAGACTGGTTTTATTGATTTATGTCGTGGCCCNCATCTTCCATCATTGGAATATATTGGAGAATTTAAGCTTACAAAAATTTCGGGAGCTTATTGGAAAGGTAATTCTGAAAATGAGATGCTCACACGAATATATGGAACTGCCTGGAGAACAAAAAAGGAACTTGATTCCTACATTGAAAAAATGCAAAAAGCTGAAGAGGTTGACCATAGAAAGCTAGGTAAAGAAATGGATTTATTTCATTTTCAAGAAGAAGCTCCGGGGATGGTTTTTTGGCATCCAAAAGGATGGAGTATCTATACACAATTGCAATATTACGTTAGAAAAATGCAAAAAAATGCTGGATATAGTGAAGTGAATACTCCTGAGGTNGTTGATAGAAAATTATGGGAAAAATCTGGGCACTGGGATCAATATAGAGAAAATATGTTCATAACTGAAATTGATGAGGAGCATGCCAATGAGAAACGTACAAATGCATTAAAGCCTATGAACTGCCCTAATCATGTTCAGATATATAATCAAGATATTCGGTCTTATCGTGATCTCCCTTTTAGACTTTGTGAATTTGGTAAATGCCATAGGTATGAACCATCAGGAACTATGCATGGCTTGATGCGTGTAAGGGGTTTTGCTCAAGATGATGCACATATTTTTTGTACAGAAGATCAAATTGAAAGTGAAACAGCAAATTTCATTGCTTTACTATCAAAAATGTACAGTGACTTAGGTTTTAATGAATTTAAAATTAAATTATCTACTAGACCAGAAAAACGCGTTGGTAGTGATGCTAGTTGGGATAAAGCAGAAAAAGCTCTTCAAGATGCAATAGAAAAGCTTAATATCGANTATGAAATTGATGAAGGTGATGGAGCTTTCTATGGTCCAAAACTTGATTTTGTCTTAACAGATGCAATTGGCAGAAAATGGCAATGTGGAACTTGGCAAGCTGATTTTAATCTTCCTGGTAGATTTGACTCAACATATGTTGGNGAGGATGGTGCAAAACATACACCTGTCTTATTACATAGAGCCGCTTTAGGGTCTTTTGAACGTTTTATTGGCATATTGCTTGAAAACTATGGTGGTAATCTTCCTTTATGGCTCTCACCTACTCAAGTTGTTCTAGCAACAATAACAGATGAAGCTAAAGCATATGCAGATGATATAGAAAAACAATTATTAGATCTTGGTGTCAGAGTAATATCTGATAAAAGAAATGAACAAATTAGTTATAAAGTGCGTGAACACAGCAAATCTAAATCTTCAATAATTCTTGCTCTCGGTAAGAAGGAGGTTGATGACAAAACTGTCTCTGTTCGTAGATTAGGAAGTGAAAAAACAGAAGTTAAAAAATTAGATGCTTTTGTTAAGTCTCTAGTAGAAGAAATTCAAATACCATAGTTGGAATGNTAAAAATTCTTAATTATTTCTTGATTGTCCCTATTAAGCTTTATCAAATACTTTTATCGCCATTAATTGGACCAAGTTGTAGATTTACTCCAACATGCTCTAACTATGCAATTGAAGCAATTAATAAACATGGCCCTTTCAAAGGATTTTGGCTAGCAATAAAAAGAATCTCTAAGTG
>FUFK010063133.1_pt1 | contig 13842 bp, 12 predicted proteins | sample 1021851 | NCBI WGS metagenome assembly FUFK01 (sample SAMEA51879418, study PRJEB19060) | metagenome | reverse complement strand
TTTATCTGCACAACAACAATCAAATACTATTTCTTACAATGGTTTAACACAAGGTTTGTTTAGAGATGCGGCCCAAGAAAATGCAAGAATACAATTTAATGCAAAGAATGATAGACAAGTCGAAGAGTTTTTCGCAGAGCTTGACGCACAGGTTGAAACAGCAAATGCAAATAGAGTGTCTGCTATGTCACAATTCAATGCAGGACAAGTAAATGCACAGGCACAGTTTAACTCTACGTTAAGAGATGCAAGAGATAAGTTTGATGCGAATATGCAATTTGCTATAGATCAATCGAATGTGAACTGGAGACGACAAGTAAACACAGCAAATACTGCAACACAAAATGAAACAAACAGAATAAATGTACAAAATCAATACAATGCCAGTCAAAATGCACTAAACAATCTTTGGCAAAAATACAGAGACAACGCATCTTGGAACTTCCAAAAATCAGAATCATATTTGCAAAGACAACATGAGATTGGTATAATGGCTATGGAGTTTGCTAACTCTGAAAAGATATATGATAAGCAACAAAAAGATAACTTTGCTGCAGGGGTTGGAAACTGGATAGCACAGTGGATGAACAACAGTAAAAGCACATAATAGGTATAGTAATGTTAGATTTAGCAGTGGCAGTATTTAGTTACGCTTCAGATTTTTTTGGTAGTGACGACAGACCTCGTGATTTACCTGAAGTAAAAAGAGGAGAACCAAAATCAAAGGCAGATAGTTTTTTAACCTCTTCATCTACAATAAAAGATTTAGCAGGAGCGTATCTTGATGTAGGAAAAGAACAACAGAAGCCTGCCTTTCAAGTTGCTGAACGTAGACCAACCAGATCTGTAAGTCAGCTTACTAATCCTAGAAGTTTTCAACCTTTAGGAAACATGAGATTTATAACTGGTGCAGAAAATGCTGATATACAAAATGCAATGAGAGTTTTAGCAAATGCAAGAAATAATCAAGTTGCACAAGTTATACCGTATAGTGCTATAAACTACAAAGGAGGTCCTGCACCAAATATTTCAGTTGGATCTACAAATTTAGCATCCAAAAAAATTAGGAATGATATAACATGATGGACATAAAAGCACCTGTTGGAAGCATAGAAGCAAAAGATGATTTTGCTCCTGCACCTCCCGGTCACTCTTTAACAGAAGATAACACTAAATGGGCGTGGGGTAAACCACAACAAATTGTTGACCCAGAAGTTGCATTAGAACAGGCTATAAATTCTATAAAACAACCAAAGATACAACTTGAAATGGTAAAGTTGTTGCTTGTTGGTGCATCAGTGGAAATGTTAGTTGAAGGATATTTATTACAAGCATTTCACGAGGGTCGTTTTGGGCCTGATGTTGGACTGTTAATAAAAGCACCTTTGTCTTTTTACATAGCTAGTATAGCAGAAGAAGAAAATATACCCTATAGATTTTTTGAAAACGATGATGCTTTAGAAAAAGGCACAATGGATGATGAGATGTTCTTGATGATGATGAAACGTAACAATCCAAGTATGTTTAATTATATAAGAGAAGAAATAAACAAAGGTATAAGAGAGGGTAATTCACCCAAACCTGAAAACTTTTTAAATGCAAAGAAGGAAGATAAGTAATGTTACTTGCAGGATTGACAGGATTTCTTAATGCTGACGCAGAGGATATGAAAACTAAAGCTGCGGCAACAAGGGCTGCTAACGCAGAAGCTATAAAAGAAACAAAAGGATTTAAACGTCAAATAGCGTTGGATATAATAAAAAATAGAAGTAGTAATATATCTGAAATTTTAAAAGCAGTGGCAAAAGGTGATGCCACAATGTCAACCGAATTATCAAATCAAATTAACGACTACAGAGCGTGGGAGCAAGATCTTGCAAAAACTGGGAATATCAATACGCCTGCACCTTATGTAAATTTTGCAGCTATAGATTATGTTAACAGTGATTATAACACTATATTCAAAGATGCTTCAGGTAAAAAAGTACGTTTTAAAGCAGATTTAAGAAAAGGTGATATAAACGGCTACAGATCATTTATGTCAGAATTAAATTCTAATTATCTTGCAGCAAAGAGAAGTACAGGCCCAGATGGAAAAGCAGGGAATTATTTTAAAGGTATATCAGATGAAAATCTTGCAAAGATGTATTCAGAGTATTTAACAGGTTTATCTTTTGTTAGAAGTGCTGAACGAAAAGATCAAGGTGAGGGATTTACAGGAACTAATTTTTTACCAGATAATGAATTTACTGATAATCTACCAACACCTTTTTATGGAGGTACAGCTTTAGCAAATGAATTAATATCTAGAGGGCAGAAAACAAAACAACAAATAGAAAAAGAAGTAAACGCTACTATTTTAAACACCGAGAAAAAAATAGAAGGTGAAACAATTACAGCAGGCACTGTAAAATTACCGAATAATAAAATATCAGCAAAAACTTTTACAATACCGAAAGAGTACAGCAACGCAGCAGATACATTAGCTACAGCTATGGACACAACAAAGGGTGATTTGTATAATGAATTTGCAAATAAATTTTACAATTTACCGGGTGTTTCAGCAGAGAAAGTTCAACAAGTTTTTACAGCGTCTTTGTACTTTGCTCAAAACATACCAAATATAGGACAATTAAGTCCAAGTAAAGCAGTAAGTTATGGAACTGCCGAAAACATAGAAAAAATGAATCAAGTAATAAATGACTCCAATTTATCTTTTACTGAAGTTGTTTTTGCGATAGCACCATACATGGATGTATCAAAGCATATAGCAGAAAAATTGCCACGAGGACAAACAATAGGTATGATAAAAAAACCTGTGGATGAGTCAACTCAAAGTTATGCAGGTAAAAAATTTGCAGGAAGAACTGCTGATAAAAAAGATAGAGAAAAAGCATTTCTCGAAGCAAAAAAGAATTTTATGGCACAAGAAGCTGTTCAAATAGCTCTTGGTAAATTTTTACAAGAAAGAATGACTTTATCTGAAGCAGAGGGCAAAGGTGTAAGAACTGAGTTTGTTGCAAGTTTTATTTCAAAATTAAGAGCATTAAAAGAGGTTGCTTTAGATTTTGGATCTGCTGTGTTTGAAAATAATAATCTAAGAATAGACACAGGAAAATTAGAGGTAACTAGTGGTGCTAACGATGATAACACTGCAGAGAACGATAAAACTTTAACACAAGGTTATTTAAATGAATTGAAAAATAGAGCTATAAGAGATGCTATAGCGTACAGTGGTGGTAATCAACTAGATGAAAAGGTTGCAAGATTACAAGCCATGAGAATAACTCTTGCATTTCAAATGGCACGAGCTGCAGACCCATCAGGTCGTTTATCAAACCAAGACATAGAGCAGCAGTTTGTAAAATTAGCAGGTAATTTTGGTACAGAAAAAGCAGCGTTGTCAGGAATACAAGTTGCAATAGATGAGTTTAAAACTAAGGCTGAAGAGAACAAACTTATATTTGATTTTGTTAAAGATGGAGACGCATCTAGAGTGGAGACTTTTAAAACAATAGATGCTCTATTTGTTGTAAATGATATTCAAAGAAAAGCTAAATCAAATAGATTACTTGGAGCTACAAAACCGTCTGCTATGAAGAGTACGACAGGTATTGATTTAACTCAAAAAAAACCTGATGGTTCTGATTTATATGTAGACATGGGAACTCATGCTATTGAAACTCAAAATTATAATGCTGTTAACAAACAAACTGGAAAAATAATACCACCAGAAGAACTTAAATCTTTTATTGAATCAAAAGGTTCGGAGACTGCAACCCCATGAGCGAATTTATAGAAACCATACCTGAAGAGACAAAACCTGTAATTACTGGTGAAGAGGGTGTAAAGCCTAGAGCCGACACGATTGTTCCACTGCCGAGTTTACCTAAACGCAGTGGTATAGTCACACCATCTGAAGAGATTGTCCGTGAACCTATCGGAAAAGGTATTGTTGGTTTAAAAGAAACAAAGAAAAAAGCACCTATGGCAGGACTTACAGACAGAGTTCCTGTTGCGACTGATAAACGTGGACAACCTATATTCGGAACTTTAGAAGAAGAAGGAGTAAAGGATTTAGAATTACAAAAAAATCCTATGCCTTTTGAAACATTTAAAGAAAAAGTTTTTAGTGGAGAAATAACAAGAGCATCTCCGTCAGGATCGCCCTATGTTTTAAAAAATATATCAGATATATTAAAAAAAGAAAATATAGATCCAAAAGTAAAATCTCGAGCAGAAGCAACTTTAAGATCTTTTTACAATTACTCTTCATATAAAGATCCGACACTAGGATACGATCTTCCTTTTGGCGTAGACGAAGAATTTAAACCTAAAAAAGGAGACAATCCTAGATTAGATGCTTCCAAAGAAGAGTTCTTTAACATGAAGAAAGATTTTCTTAATGTTATAAGAGGAAAAGTTGGTAAGTTTGAAAATGTAAGAGATCAACAATTAGTTGAACAAAAACTTTTAAATAGGATATCTACAGGTAATACTGCAAAATCTATGTTACGAGTTGCAGTAGAAAGAATAAATGAAATACCTCGTGCAATACCTACTATATTACCGTATGCAAAGTACATATTTGATTACGCAGCCATGCCTATGTATACCCCTGAACTGTGGGATGCAACTAGAGAACAGCGTGAAAAAACAGTTCAAGAGATGAAAGAGGTTTTAACAGACTCACTCAATATGCCTTTGCTCATGGATGTCATGAATGAAGCAATAGTTGAAGAGCTAGAAGTTGATTTAAAAAATGGTGATATTACTCAAGATAAATTTGATGAACTTACAAAAATTACGGTGGGAGAAAAAACTTTTACAAGACAATTTGTAGATGAAAACTTGGCTGTAGAAATATTAGATAAGTCTTTTCAACAACTTAGTGATAATAAAAAAATAGGAATATACTTATTTGAGACAGCCGTACCTGTTGGTGGAGCTAATTCAGTTACTATTAAATTGAGTGCTGCAGCAGCTAAAAAAGGTATGAAAAATATACGAGAACAAGTAAAAAAATCGTTTTTACCAAAAGAATCTCAAAGACTTTTAAAGTACAACGATATAGAACTTTTAGACGAATTAAAAAATTTAGAATTAGCAAGAAATTTAGATTTAAAATTTATGATAGAGGGCATAAATGTAAAATCTCTTGGAAGAAGTATGGAACTAGATTTAGTTACTAAGAACGCCAAAAAACTTAATGAGCAAGCTTATTTAGCAGGAGTAAAATACAGGTCTTTAATAGCAGACCCTAACGCAACAGAAGCTTCAAGAACTTCAGCTTTGCGAATGTACAGAAGATATTATGCACAACAAGTGCAAGATAACATAAAGTTACGTTCATCACCTGTACTAAGAGAAGGTATAAAAGAAATAGCACCTCTCACGGCCGCATTATATGTAGGGCAAGAATATTTAGGTGTTGATGGTATGGGTGGAGATACTTTTACAGGAGAACTATTAGGTGTTGCTTTTTACATGTTGAGTAAAGGAAGTATGTCACTTATCACAGGCAGAGTTGCAAAAGGTTTAGATGGGTATGGTGGCAACCTAGTAAACAACGGAGCAAAATTATTTGAAGATATCACTGGTTGGCTTTACACAAAGACAGGCGGTGATGCCATGCCTAAAGGATGGTTAGCAAATAGAAGTCAAGAAGATTATGAAAGACTACTTGGTAGAAAATTAAAACCTAGTGAACAAAGAGGTTTTGATTGGACACAAAAATTAGTAGGGTATATGGGAGAAGAAAATGCTACCATAGTTATGGAAAATTTAAAAAGAGATTTTCTAGATCGAAGAGCAGTTGCTGATATATTTCCTGAAGTTTTGGCTGAAGGTCAAAAGGGTTTAACAAGTGATGAAGCATACAAATTACTTGCAGGAGATGTTGGTGAAACATCTAGATCACAATGGTTGCAAACTGCCGTTGTTTTTGGTCAAAAAAACTTAGGTGCGTTTGATGGTGCTAATCCAAAAGCTGTACAACAAATAACAGATATGCAGAAGCAATTAGAAACATCAGCCGTTGCACAGTCAAAAACTTTAGAAAGAATATTAGAAGCAGCAAAAGAACAAGGAATAGATCTCACCGATAATGAAATCGTTCAAAAGTACATAGAGCAAGTAAACGGAAGAGTTAAAAAAACTAGAGATTTTAATGAGCAGTTTGCCATAAGATTAAAAGAAAAACTTGATTTGTACATAGATCAGATTGAAAAAAATCCAAGTTCCTCTAGCAAAGCAGGGTTCATACAGCAATTAAAAGACGCAGATTTAGATTTAGAAAAACTAATAGACGCATCTGCATTTGATGAAATAGCTTCAATAGATAGTCAAATACAATCTAGTTATAAAAATTTAGCAACTAGTTTAAAAGTAGTAAAATCAAACAGAAAAAATATAGCTTTAAATCAAGATCAATTTGCAAATACTGCAGAAAAATTTATAGGAACTACTATAGATGGTAGATTAAGAACAGCAAGAGTTCCGTTTACTGAATTAGATAAACAGATCGAAGAAAGTGATAATTTTATTGATATAGGTCGATTAGTTCGTAGCCTTGTTGATGACAGTGAAGAATTTAAGGACAAACCTTTATCATTCTTTTTTTCAAAAGACAGATCAGGAACACAATTTTTTAACAGTCCTTTAAACAAAAGATTACGTAAATCTTTTATAAGCATGGCAGAAAGATCTTTAGCAAAAATGCCGTCAGGACTAAGAAGCAAAATTGAAGAAATAGCAACAATTAAATTTGCTGACGATGGTAGTCCTAATCCATTATTTATAAATGAAGATGGAGATTTTGATGCTTTTGATTTAGTTTTAAAATTAACAGACGAATCTAAAAATGCTGAACTTGGTTTAGGAGAGTTTAAACCTTTTGCAGCCAACGCTTTTGAAGTAAATGCCGTTCGTTCAGCATTTAGAGATTATGCTTATAAAATTAAAGATAGAGATCCTGAATTATCTAAAACATATATAGAAAGAAAAGATGAGTTGGATGCCTTGTTTGCAGAAAAAATGCCACAACAAGCAGAAGCATACAAAAAGGCAAGGACAGGTTATAAAGCGATAGTTTTTGACGATCAAGATTTGACTAATGATTTTAACAAAATACAAAGTGGTGTAGAAAGAATAGATGAAAATCCAGAAGGATTTAATTTTATATATTCAGGGAATAAAAATCCTAGCGTATTATTTGATGGCATATCAGATTTAGCTACAAAATATATAACAAGTAATGGTGATGCTACTTTTCTAGGTAATTTAAGAAATCAATTTAAATTAGAAGCAAGATCATTTCAAGATAAGACAGACAAATTTGTTCCTGTATTTGATCTAACGACTCCTACTGGTGTTGAAAAATTTAATGTTTTTAAACAGTTATTACAAGAAAAACTATATTTTAAAATAGGTAGAGAATATTTTGACGTTGACACTAAAACACTAAGAAGACAAAGAGAGAAACTGATAGCACAGAGAGAAGGAGGTTATAATTTTGATAAACAAGCAGATCAAGAGCTTTTGAAAGATATAGATAACGCATTTGTAGTAGATATAATAGATCCCCAAGAAGGAAGAATACCAGTATCTATAAATCCTCTTGCTGATTTAATAGAGGAAACAAAAGATATATCTGTGGCTATTGAAAACAGTTTTGAGCTTCAGACTAAATTAAAAAACTTTGTAAGTGAAACAAAAATAAAAGTAAATAGCACACGAGAGACTGTAATGGCTGTTCAAAAAGCCATAGAAAGAGACTTAGATTTACTGTCTAGAACATTAGGTGATCGCACATTTGAAGCAACACCATCAGGATTTAATAATTTTTTTATTAAACATATTATAGGTGGAACTCCAGAAAGAATAGCTAAAGATAAACAATTTATAATAAAAAATACTAAACTATCTGAAGAAAGAATTGACGAACTTTATGAGTTTATGACTGGTAACGGTATGTTAGAATATGGAGGTAGAACCACGGTGGATGGTAATACTTTTAAACCAATTCTAGCAAGTGGTGACAATGTTTATGAAGTATTTGCTACTCCTGCTAAACTAATTAGAGCCATAGAAGATAATCCAAACTCAAGTGCTGTGTTAAGAAATATAATGTCACCTCAAATATTGTCCAACGTCAGCAGATTAATGAAGTTGGTCAACAACAGAAGAAAATTATCTTTGACAGACCCTCTCGCACAAGCCAATACTAATTTAAGAAAGATAAGTCAAAACGAATTAGCAAGTAGAGGTTACAACATTGCAAGAGATATGGTTTCTCCACTTTATGTTACTACAGAATTTGCACTTAGAATAGCTTCACAGCACGGTATAAATGTTATGAACCTCGCTGTAACTAATGAAAAAGCATCAGAATTACTAGTGATGATTTTAGAAAATCCAAGCACTCTCACTAAAGCAGATATAGATTTAACTAATGAGTTGATTACAAATTTTGTGGTTCAACAACTGGCAAGACAAAATGTAGTGTTGCCTGACTACACACCAGAAGGTTTAGAAGCTTTAAGAGAAGAGCAGGCAAAAGATAAAGGTCCTACAAAGGATGAACTTAAAGAAACTGCACGAGAAGTGCTAGGTAGATAAAAGGAGAAAAAGTTGAAACAATACAATAATGGGCAGCGCCCAACTAAAATGTATGGTGGTGGTATGGCTATGCCACGTAAACCAATGATGATGGGTGGACTTGCTGAAAAGAACAGAACTCAAAGTTCAGCTATGCCTAAAGCACGAGATGCTATGGGTATGATGACTCAAGAAAAGAAATTTGGTATGGGTTACAATCTAGGTGGAGCAATTAAAAAGTTTGAAAAGAAAAAGGGTGGTGGCAAACTTGTTGGCGGCCAAACTAAATTAGATAAAAACAAAGACGGAAAGATATCAGGCGAAGATTTTGCTTTGTTGAGAAAGTCTTAAATATAATTCCGTGATCCACTCATTATATCATCACCACATTTCCTAAGATAACGAAGCAGTGATGCAACTTGACTTGTGCCACTGTACATAGGCAAACCAGTATTCAACTCTCGTTCGAGATCGTCAGGTTTGACTGCTTCGTAATTCATCTCAACATTCCCCTCTTTATTTAAATATACTTCCAACAAAAATAATTTTGCTCTAGTTTTTGATTTCATGGCAAGGACTCAACTTATCTATGCGTAGATTGTAGCAATCGGCTTTGAACGTATAGCCGTTATCTAAATCGACATCCCCTTTTCTATACAGAGTGGCTTCTTTGTAAAAGTTTTGCTTGGAGATGCCACCAAGAATCCAAGCCTTACTCATATCTGTAAGTATGCGAACAAACACATACGCATCACAATCTTGTTTAGTTCCATGCAACGCTACAGAACAATCATAGTTGGGTAACGGTTTGGTGTTGCAACGTTTAGTCTTAACATCTATACGCATCCCATCCTTAACTAGATCATAATCGTATGTATTTATTTGCTTTGCATTAATACTATCAGCAACGACTAACTCACCTATCGCACCTACAACGTTGCTAGTGCCACCTGTAATACTTCCCTGCAATATGCCCACAGTAGAAGCTTTTTCCCTCGCACGGTTCATATAATCGTCATTGATCGGTATCTCTATCATTAGCTTGCACTCAAGTCCACGACTTCACAGGCATCTGCAGTGCATGCTAACTCACGAGATCCACTTGTATTATCTTCCTTTTCATACATAGAGAACTTAGTCCAGTCGAGTGATGTTGGCACACGCCCATTCCATTCGAGATATTCATCTGCATCTATGTCCTGATAAGGAGCTTGTTGATAGGTGTGATCGGAGAACGGTAGAAATGATACCCCTGATGCAATATCGAAGTTATCATACAACCATGCACCCACTTCCATCCACTCTTCTTCCTTTACAGAAATAGTAACGGATGGTTTGTGTTCACACCAGTTAAGTGCATAGAGTTTCCATAACTCTAGTTGCTCTATTGCACCCATCTCTGTTCTAGTGACTGCACCACTAGGAGATTTCATAGGAAACGAAAACACAGTAACACTATCAGGTTTTGTGATATCAGCTTCAAAAGGTATGCCTTCTTCTTTCATAAACTGTGTAAGTGGATCTTTATTATCTCCACGTACAGTTCTTATATAAAATGGATTGTGTCTAGCGTGTATACCTGACGCTGAATCAGTGAGTTGAGATACTGTACCACTTGGCTTTACACATGTGATAGCTGTGCTTCTTGGTATGCCAATAGCATCTGCATACTCTCTGTTTGTATCGATTGCAACTTGTTTCATTTCTTGTAACCAAACCTTTGAGTCCGTCATTCCTGACAAGACATTGTGATCCATGATACCAGTTAATGATACACCAAGCAACCTTTCTTCTTCTGTGTTTGTTTTCCAAACTCTACGTAAATATTTTAGATCTGTAAGAGTAGACTGAAATGTACCCAAGATTGTTGCAACTCTTACCTTAGATCGTAAACTCAATAAGTCATCGCCCTCACGAACTACAACCTCTGACAGATTACAAAACTGATATGGTCTAAGTATAATCTCACTACATGGGTTAGTACCCCACATGTGACCAGTCTGCCGTCTACCATTCTTTGCAACTTGTTCATCTGCAGCCTTACGGTTAAACATGCCACGTTCACCTGACTTTGACTCATACAAAGCTAACCACTCTCTCATGTAAGTTTCCATAGCAGGCTTGCCTTTGTAAGCCACAGAGTTGTTTGCCAACGCTCTTTGACCGTTTGCGTTCCACCACTCTCCTGCTTTTGCATGAGCCATTTGATCATCGTTCAAGTTAGATAAACTAATCAGTGCAGATCTACGTACTCCACCTACAACGACAACCTCTCCAACTTTGCACATAATATCGTGACACTCTACTGGAAATAATTTTCTTCCCTTTGCGACCTTGAATTTATCAATAGTGAACTTAAATAAGTTAACAAGAGGGTCAGGTCCTGATGCTCTCCCACCCATAATCTTCAGCTTTGCACCTGCAGGGCGTATCTTAGATANATCCCAAGACGGTATCATTCCTGAATAGAGTAAAGCCACAAGCTCACGAAATGCTTTTGCCCACCCTGCTTTACTATCATCCACAACAATCACTACATCAGACTCTTGCATGTTCTCACTNATGATAGGTAACTTATCAACGTTCTCTCGTTCAACAGAGAAACCTACACCAGTGCCACACATAAGAATGTACATAGCTTCATCAAAAGATCTTGGACTATCTACTGGNAGATAACTACAGTTGTAACCACAGACGTTATCTCGTTTCAGTGCAGGTCCTGCAGTCATCAATGCTCTCATAGATGGCATGACACTAAGATTAGTTATGTANTCATCNATGGCGTGTTTATCGCCTTTTTTCATTTTGTAGTTATGCTTTTCCAACAAAGCTTCTTCCATAAAATCTACATATCGAGATACTGTTTCACCCCAGTTCTCTCTTCTTCCTTCTTCTTCAAGCCAACGAGCATACCTAGATTTATGTATGAACTCTTGATAGGATGTTGGTAGCATATTAGACATTATCTTATTCCCCTTTTTTTATTTCTATTAGTTTATTTAAATACCATCGTGCTTTCTCTAAATCCTCTACACCATTNTTGTATGGGTATCTGCACAGATACTTCATAATGTTTCCTTGTAGATAAAATTCAAATCCATCTCCAGTTACAGAAGCTATCACATCTATAGTTTCTATACTNGNTGNATTGTAATGTGGTGGATGGTNAACCATATTACTCATCTCTATATTATCTGATTGCAGATTAGCCTGCTCTTCTTTCATTCTTTTCCTCATNTACTCTATATGTCCTAACATTACTTNTTCTTAAAATCAACTTTAATAACATTATCTTTGTATTTTATTTTCTNACCTTCTTCATCGAGTANCTCACCAAATATTCTTTTGCTTGTNTAGTTAAANGCAAGCTCTGACATNCCAAANTTAAATACCTCTTCACTTTTACCAGTNAGTATTCCNACAAGACCCTCATGTATAACTGATCCAACACTGTGATCCGTNTCGTTTTCGTANTTGTTGCCAGTTGTATCGTATGCGTGCATCTTAAATTTATCATCGCCTACATCGGTAAGTATGATGTANTAATGACCTTTCTTTAAATCCATTTTCTTTACAAATTTTATTATCTCATCTTCATCCATTTTTAAACCACTCCATAGGTATAGACTTCTCTGCCCACCTGAAGTCATGCTTGTTACACCAATCAGCATAGGTTGTTCGACTACCTTTGTATATCTTNTTTCGTGCGTTCATAAANACAAATCGTATATCAAGATCTTTGTGTTGTTGTTTTACCAAAGCCATNTTNACTCTNTCTGCTTTGTCNAGATGACCCTTTGCTTCTATATAAATATCACTTTCAATTAAATAGAAATCAGGTGTGTAAGTTCTTGGTTTAGGTATNTACAAAAACTTNTTGGACTCATACTCAAACTTAACTTTGTTATCAGCCAAACCNTTTGCAAGTTGTAACTCAAANCGTGATCTAAATCGTAATCGTTTCATATATTCTTTTTCAACCCNAGTGATTGTAGCCGTTTTTTTACGTACCCTGCCAGTTTGGGGGATTGTTTTTCTAAAATAGGTATTTCTNTTGTCAAGTGAAGTATCGGAAGGCATACTACTTTACCCTGATCNCTAACGTAACGTATTGTTTGAAATTCATTTTCTACCTTTACTATATCTCGTTGTTCAGTAAGAGAGGTGAGAGTTCCATTGTCTGAAAAGTTTTCACGAAGAGTAAGGGGAATACCTCTTTCATGTTGACGTAAAAAAACAACGTCTCTCCCACCCCCAGTCTCCACATGGGAGTCTATATAAACGTGGTACAAGTCCTCGTTTAATCCTAAAAGATCTATGTGAAATTGATGTACATAAATAATTGACATTACAATGCTTTCTTCTTCAATCTAGANTACCACACTTGTGGTGGCTGTTTAGCCTTTGATGTTATNTTATCATGCANCACTGCATTTTTCCAACAGTGTGCTTTGAAACTACACATNGTACAAGGTTTGGGCAACAANTTGTTACCAGTTCTTACTTCTTGTCCATCTTCTTTGTATGTTTCAAACACATCTTTAAACGGTACTTTAAACTCTAATGACTCATCAGTCAGTATCTTAATTCTTTTCTTAGCATCNGCTAAGTATTCTTTTCTATCATCTGCTTGCCATTCAGGTGCTTCGACAACAGCAACTTCTCCACTTGATTTGTTTATGACTATCCAACCACCAAACGGCAACCCAGTTGCTTCTCCATACANATGACCTTGCATAATATANCCAAACGGATCATCTTCNTTTATCTTNTCATATCCACCGTAGCCAGTGTACTTAAATTTAAATGCCCACTCACTTGCAGANTTTACATCCCAAACTTTCTCTTGTCCAAACTCATCACGTATAATTAAATCTAACGTGCCACTTACATCTGTTCCATCTATTGTAAGCTTAACTGCTTTCTGTTTAGCCACGATATCAACGCCTGCTTGTTCAAGCACAAGCANNGCTATAGACTCNACTATATCNCCAAATAAAAATGTAAATAAAAGATTGTATTTTGTTTCTTGTTCAATGCCACGCTTCTCTAGTAATTGTTGACAGATTGGTCTGCCCAAACCTGACATTCTTATCTTATAACTTTTCTCTTTATTTAGCTGTACAGTCACAGCATCTTTGCACGACTTTGCAAAGTCCAAAACGGCTTCAGGGGGAAGAGTTACTTCCCCCCTACTAGCACGTTCCATATAGTCTTGGATTTTAAACTGGAGTAGCATTGAAA
>FUFK010073445.1_pt1 | contig 13844 bp, 7 predicted proteins | sample 1021851 | NCBI WGS metagenome assembly FUFK01 (sample SAMEA51879418, study PRJEB19060) | metagenome | reverse complement strand
AATTCCAAAGAGAGTATCTGTATTAATTTGACCAAACGAACCTGTTGAGGATGATGAACCACTTATAAGGTTTCTTGTTATCTCAAGGTCTGGTTCATTACCACTATTGCCTGTATAAAATCCTATTGTATTTGTGGAAAATTGAATATATGTATCGGGATCGTCATTATGAAGTATAGCACCATCTACTCCAATATGTCCAGCTACCTCTAAATTGTATGTAGGATTTGTAACTCCGATGCCAACATTGCCTGAGCCATCAATAACCATATTAGTTGCTGAATTATCATCATCATTGAAATAGTATCCACTTGTACCACCTTGAAATACTAATATATTTCCAACACCTCTTATTGATTGTGGTGCGGTGTATCCACCACCATTTTTGAATATGATACTTGAGTCGGTTTTCACCATACCAAAAGAACCTGTTGAGGTTGCTGAACCACTTATGTTTCCAGCATTATCAATCCTCAGACGCTCTGTGCTTGTAGTTTGAAAAACAATGTTTCCACCAGCCGAAGGGGCATTTATTGTATGTGTGTCTCCAGTAAATGAAGTTGTTGATGATGAAAATCTTAATGCTCTGTCGTTATTGTTGTCATCACCACCTACTCTAAAATATTCTCCAGTTGCTCCAGCAGCTACTTTTAAATATCCGCTTGTAATATCAACATTTCCACTTGTATCTATGGTAAACTCTGGAGTATTAGTACCAAATGTACTTGATTCAGCCACTTTAATTGCAAAACTTTTATTTGCTCCTCCTGATATTAAGACNCCACCATTTCCACCATTTAATGAAGCATCTATTCCAAACATAGCCCCATTGGATGTTGACCTGACTGCAATATATTTATCGGCAAGTGTTGAATCACCAAAAAGTGCAACATTTCCATTACCTACCGTTTTAACATGACCAAAAGACGCAGTCGATGTTGACGAGCCGCTTATATTTCCACTACCTGTAATATGAGTCACATTTTTGATTGAATTACTATCTAAATCTAAATCTTGTGTTGCAGTATGATTACCTAAGTTATCTGCACTTCCACCACCACCACCGGCACCTACTTGAGAACCACCTACAAACAATTTGCCTGCTACATCAATTCTACCGAATGAAGCAGATGAAATTGATGAACCGCTTACGTGCCCACCGAATTCTGTATTTAAGGATTGGTCGATTGATATTGCTACGGCATCATCACTACCTCTCATCAATTGAAATTTATCAGAATTGTTACCACGATTACCAACGAACCATTTTTGATTTGAACCATTAAATAATTCTAAACCTGCCACACTATTTGATGCAGCTCTTAAATTTATATTAGCATGATCTGTTGATTCTAAGCTCAACAATCCTCTTGCAGCTACATGAGTACCGTTAATATGTAGGTGTGTAGCGGGACTTGCATTTCCTATGGCGACATAGCCTGTTGAATCTTGTATACGAAACTCTGTACCAGAGGCGATATCTGCATTTTGTGATATTGAGAAATCCTGTTGACTTGTTATACCAGCATACCAATCATCTGAAGCATTTTTGAAATGTACTGCGGCATTTGTTGTACCGCTTCTTTCTATTCTAAACTGATTTGCAGATGATGATGATAAATGAAGTAATACTGCTGGACTTGTGACTCCGATGCCGACATTTTGAGAACTATCAATAGTGACAGCATCAACGCCATCACCTGAACGAAGTTTTACTGTTCCGCCTGAAAGTCTTGATTGAATAAATAATGTCGCCGATGAATCCTGAAAAGTTATCGATGACCCGATGTTATCATCAGGTGAACCAAAAAATATTCNACCAAAACTCGACGCAGGAGTGAGAATTGATATTCCAGCATTACCGCTATTTTCTATTACTAACTCATCTGCGTCTGCATGAGCAGTTACAACTCCAGCTAAACCATTGGATACATGCAATTTACCATCTGCACCTGATATTCCAATGCCAACCTTACCATCTTTAAAAATAGTCATTGCTGTTGCATTAGTTCCAGCATTCGCCGTTTGAAATAGCATTTTTCCGCTATTATCAGCACCATCTCTTGAAACCACTAAAGCACCAATTTTGTTATTACCAGAACCTACATTCCAAAAGTTTACCGAACCTAAAGCATCATTAGCATTTACCTCTGAACCGAGTATATCAATAGCAGCTCTTGAATTATCTGCCTGACCACCGAATATTGCTAAAGTTGTTGAATTAGAACTGTAATTTGTAGCTGTTGTTCCAATGGATACATGACCTGAACTATCTATACGTACTTGTTCAGTAGTATTTGTGTGAAGCGTCATAGCATTACTACTATGGTCATACGATACTCTTCCCACATTTTTACCATCGGCATCACCAAAAACATAATGTGAACTACCAGCAGTACCTGCTATCGTATAGATTGCTGATATATCCGATGTATTAGCATTATTTTGAAAAATAGCCAAATCACCTTGTTCAGGATGCATTGTAGGTAATGAACCAACTCCATCAGCTACTCTGAATCTTGGTTGAACAGTTGAACCACCATTTCCGACATTTAACCTACCAAACGAACCAGTTGAAGTTGCTGAACCACTTACATTACCCGTACTCGTTAAGATATCATCAGTAAATAATGCCTGTTTAGCCTTTATACCAGTAAGTTGACCATTAGCTGCTAAGAATCTAAATGTATTATTACTACTTCCTGCAGAATCAATTCTTTTAACATCTGCAAGTGAACCTATTGCAAAACCATTTGAACCCTCAACATTTAATAATCCTTTTATTCTACTATTTCCAGCAGATTCAATCGAACCAAACGAACCAGTTGAGGTTGCTGAACCACTTATATTACCAGTCGCTCTGAAATCACCATTTACAGCCAACTTTTCGGCTTGAGATGTTGTGAATCCAACCAATACACTACCATCACCTCTGACTCGAAATCTACTTGAGCCAGCGGCATCTACATCAAATAGTATTGTTCCACTTCCATTACCATCACTATGTATTTGTAGTCCATGTCCGCTTGTTGCCTGGTCGTTTTCTACGAGAGCAGCATAATCACTTGATACATTTGCGTAAGCATGATATGAAGTNTACTNNNAGGACTTGNNGTGCCNATNCCNACNTTNCCANNTGATGTAATAACCATTCTCTGAGCTTCACTTGCATGGTATGTCCAAAATTGTAGNTGTGAATAACCGTTGGTATTACCAGAAGCAACTGACCTAATTCTTGAGTTGGCTACACCAGCAGAAGATGCACCAGCAGCATTGAAAAAATGATATTTCTGTTCCATTTCCATCAGCATCACTAACATNATTATCAATTATTAATTTTGCANCTATAGCACCACTTGAACCATCAGCTATATGAAGTATACTTTCAGGACTTGTNGTGCCGATGCCAACATTACCACCCTCTATCATTCTCGCTACAGTACTTCCACCAACTCCAAAGTTTATATAACCAGTTGTAGCATTGTTTATATCAGCTGCTATTTCTAAACCAGCATTACCACCACCAACAATTGAATGTCGTAGATTACTAACATCCCCATCATCAAGAAAAATTGCAGGTGCATTTGAACCTATTACAAGATTACCCTGATATACATTTGACAGTATAGACCTACCAAGTCTTAAACCACTACCGGTTACACTCAATGAGCCTGTAAACCGATGTGTATCGGCAATAGTATCACCAAAAATTGTTGAACCACTTGAAAAACTTGATGTGATGTGACTTACTGAAGAACTAATTACATACCTTCTTGCAATGACATCACCAGTAGCTCTTATATCACCGATAACATCTAAATCAAATTGGGGATCAATTCTGTTTATTCCAACTTTNTNTGCAGAAGAATCAACATATAATACGTTAGTATCAACNGCTAANTTACCACTTATANTNGTATTTTTAAGTAGACTAATNGCAGATGTTGTCAAACTAACAACTTTAGTTCCACCACCAGCATATAGATCCAAATCACCAGTTGCAATTATTGGAACTGTGGTTGTAAAAGCACTTGTTGATAAGGTTATCTCATCAGCACCAGCACCTGCATCTAATACTAAATTAGTTCCGGCACCAGATTGTAATGTTAATGCTCCGGCAGAAAATACAAATCCACCACTTGCTACTTGAACATTTCCATTGAATATCGCATTACCACCCTCTGACATATCCAACTGTAGTGCAGTTATTGTACCACCACCATCGACTCCTTTAAATAATATATCATTATTATTACTTATTGATTTTATAACTAAGTCCGAAGAAACTCTACTTATCCTACCAAACTCTGTTCCACCATCTTGGAATCTAATCTGTGCCCCATCAGCATCAAGTACCATATTACCTGAAGTTGTAATATTACCACCACCAACAGATAATTTTCCAAACGAACCAGTTGAAGCTGCTGAACCACTTATTTTACTATCTGCGTCTATATGTAGAACATCAATATTTGTTCCACTCGTATCAGCAACGGAAAAAATCCAATTACCAGAGTCTACATCACCATTATTAGTCGCTCTAAGCCTCGCAATAGGATTTGAGTTAGTGTTGGCTCTATCATTCATAACCCTAATTTCACCAATATCTGATGAACCAGCCCCTCTATCACCAACTAATTCTAATATACCAGTACCTGAAGAACCGTCACCAAGAGAAAGAACTGTCCGACCACTACTGGTATCTCCTAATGGAGCAGTTCTGGTAACTAAATCACCCCCAATCAGTAAATGACCAGCTTCTAACAATCTCATTCTACCAGTAAGTGTATCGTTATTACCAGTTGAAAATAAAATACCGGCTTTCTTTTGTCCGTAATTTTCTGATTTAGCTGCTATTTGAGCATACTTATAAAATACGTCTGAATTTTCTCCAAAAAAATCTATACCAACACCTATACCTCCAGACTGAGTACCATCGGACTTATGTTTTATATTTAAAGCAGTTGAAATATCATTAGTCTGTGAATCACTTAGATTAATATTGACTGCACCAATACCGTTAGTTTCTAAATGCCCAAACGAACCAGTTGAGGTTGCTGAACCACTTACATTACCAGTAAAAAATGAATCTCCAACAACATGAAGTTTTTGTCCTGATTGCGGGCTATTTGTATTTATACCAAGTGTTCCTTCACCTGAAACTCTTAGTATAGTAGAATCGTCTTTATCAGCAATCTTAAATGGTGAGTCTGTACTGTTAGTACCGGCTCTTACATAAAGACCGTAATTACGACCAGCGGTTGATTCGTTATTTCTAAAATAAGCAAACCATTGATTATCAACTTCAGAAACGACTTGAAAAGCAGCAGGTGGTGATAACAATGTATAGGTTTCAGAATCATTGACTATTGCAATACCCTCTGTTGTGCTTTTTATAGTTTGTCCGCCAAGCATCAACCTTCCAAAAGAACCTGTTGAAGCTGCCGAACCGCTTATTAAGGCATCTCCACCAAATATAACTTGAGTTTGAGATGAATTACCAATTACGGTTTGGTTATCTGCTGTAGCAGCGGCATCATGTCCAATTGCAATTTGGTTTGTGGCTCCTGTGCCAGAAAAATCAGCACCTTGACCAATTGCAATGTTAAAGTTACCAGTTGCAACAGTATCGCCAGCAGTTCTACCAATACCAACATTCCCGATACCTGTACTAACTTGTTTTAATGCTCTATAGCCAACAGCAGTATTACCTGTAGAATTTCCTTGTGATAAATTTTGATATCCAACAGCTACATTCTGGTCTCCTGTCGTTACTTGACCGCCGACTCCATAACCAACAAAGACATTACCAACACCTCCAGTTGTGAGATTCTGTCCTGTACCTCCGTATCCAATTGAAAAATTATTAGTACCTTTTGTGAAATCAAATTTGGCCATCCCATCGGTTGAAACCAATTCTAATACACCAAACGAACCAGTTGAGGTGGCTGAACCACTTATGTTTCCCTCTTTAGCTATAATACTTCCTGATACTAATAAACTACCAGAAGCATGTCCTGGTTGTTGTCCAAGAGTCATCATATCAATGATTGCTTGATTGGAATAACCAGCACCAAATTTCATTCTACCTACCGTATCAACCCAAAAACCAGCAGCACCTGGATTATCTACAGCTTTGAAGGCATAATCTGTAAAACCAGCATCTTTTCTTACATAAACTCTACCGGAACTATGAAAGAACCCAGCAGTGTTAGAACCAAATTTTATTTGTCCACCATTTGCTGCATGCTCTAATTGTATATTTGATAAATTAAAATTACCATTCAACGCAGTGATTGCTGTTGCATTTCCATTCTGTGGAATTAAAAGTTGTCCAAACGAACCAGTTGATTGAAATGAACCACTTACGTTACCAGAAGAAGTTATATGATTCAGTGCAGCATTACTTCCAGATGTTATTACTTTTTTCCAACTTGGCATTTACTTTACTCCTAATTGTGGTTGGTTACTCTTTTTGAGCCCACTTCCCATAAGGGCCAACATTAAGATTTTTGAGTATTTATCTGAATTATTTCATCATACTCTTTTTTCAATTTCTCTGTGACTTTGATAACCATACCAATGTCACTACCTTTATGACTTGTATTTGCAATCATTTTGATTAAAAATTCCAAATCCTCTAATTCAAGTGGATGAACATAAGCTTCCTTTCCTACTATGTTTATTCCACCTTTTGTTTTTAAAGCCATATAAAACCTCTATAATTAACCTGTTCTAATAAAGATATCCTGTGTATCGGTTTCTATCCACATTTCACCGACACCATACTCACCGTCTGAATCTGATGGTGGGTTTGAATTTAAAGTTATTGTTCCAACAAATTGATTAGGAGTTACTGCTACAGCATTTGATGCTACTGTTTTTGCGACTGCCCATCTTTGTGAATTTATATCATGATAAAAAGCTGAACCTGTATTTGCTGCCGAACCACTTTGTACTACCAATCCAGCATCAACATTAGAACCCGCAGAACCGGTTGCTGCAAATATGAATTGATCTCCAACTGCTAAATTAGTTGTTGATAAAGTTGTCGTACTTCCATTTACAACCAAGTCACCTTGTATTGTTGCATTAGTACTAACCGTTAAGGCACCTGTAATATCTACACCGGATGTATCCACTCTCATTTTTTCCGAAGCACCTGCATCGAACACAATGACATCATCTGCAGTAAAATCTATTGTTGTATCACCTGAAGCTCTACCAACAATTAATCCTGTATTAAAAATAGTTTGTATTGTAGTCTGTGCAGAATCTAATGCAAATGTCACAGTATCATTTCCTGCATTTGTAGTTATTCCTAAACCTGTAGATTCAGCGAGTGTTAGTGTGTCGGAGTTACTATCTGCTACTATATTCGATTGTCCAGAGACTGCTACTGTACTGAAAATATTACTACCTATTGTTGAATTTGAACTCAAATCTAACGCATTACCGTCACCTAAGAAAGTACCTTGAATTTTCGATCCTGTAATAAATCCAAATGAACCGGTTGAAGTCGCTGAACCACTAACATTTCCCACTCCGTCTGGTGTGGATAAAGTGTTTTGTTCAAATTTCCAATAATTTGCATTACCTGTTGAGTTAGAAAGTTTGAGAAGGGTAGAAAATTGTCTTAATTCTACACCCAAAGAAGAATTGAATCTCAACTGATTGTATATTTGTCCTGGGTTACCAGGTATTCTTTGGTCTAAGACTAATGGATTGCCGGACAAACTCTGTATTGTCGGTGTGCCAGAAGTCTCTATTAAAAAAGTAGCACCCTTTTGAGTGAGATTGCCTCCAATTTCTGATGCACCTGCGGTTTGTAATCTACCAAAAGAACCTGTGGACGAGGCAGAACCGCTCATATTACCACTTGCAGTTACATGTCCTGTAACACTTAACCCACTACCATCAAAGGTAAGATTTGCTTCTGCATTCATTGCATCAGTACCAGTAGCCGTAACAATTCTATTGTTAGAACCATTTGTCATAAAGTCGGATACATCAACTGAGATTGCGTCTGCTGCAACATCTATACCAGTTCCTGCACCAATCGATAATGCTAGTGTTCCATCACCTGTAGTTGCTGCTAAACCTGAACCAGCTAAATCACTAGCTGCTTCTACGGCAGGGCCACTAGTACCACCTATTATTAAACTTCCATTACTCGTTAAGGCAAGTGAACCCACTGCATCAGTTCCACTATCTTGCGATATTAGAACCGCTTTATCCGTCAAAGACGATGCACCAATACCACCCTGTGCTACTGGTAACGCAGTGTCTAATTGCAAAGAAGCGAGTTCTGCAGCCGAACCACTTACAATTACTTTTTTCCAATTTGCCATTTTACTTCTCCCTAAATGATATCATCTAATTATAAATATCAGTTTTTAAAATTATGAATCGAATCCAAGATACCATTCATCATCTGTACCGTAATAAATTCCTCCAGCTTGTGCAGTAGGTGGGGATGATTGTCCATTTAATACTAAAAATCCATCACCAACTCTAAGAACCAATTCATCACTACTATTATGTACTCTTAATAAATCTGTTGCATCACTTGATTTAAATGTAAATTTTGAACCAGTAAAAACATTATCTCCACTTGACTCTCTCCATGTAGTACTACCATATGTAAATAAAGAATTTATATCTAGTGCACCAAATGATCCAGTACCAGAATTAATTTCTAATCTTGTTTCAAGTGTAGTACCTACATATTGATAAGCACTTACATAAACTTCTAAATTGGAAGAAAGTGCACTATCAAACTGAAGTACACCAGTTTTGTAGTCAAACTGGTAATCATTAGTAGATACAATATCACTATTACCTAATGAACCACTATCCAATGATGTCGATTTAAAAACTTTTACACCATAACCAGGTGTTCCGTCTTCTGTATTAGAGTTTGCTAATGAACTTATAGAATATTTAGGTGATATAAAATTACCTTGTTGTCCATTTTGTATCAACTGTGGAGTCACTCCACCAACACTTCCTGTTGGATTCATAAAAAAGAATACATCATTAGCAACATTTGATCTTGTCAATCTCTGTCTGTAATAATATCTCATTATACTGTAGCCGCCTACTTGATGCGTATCTCCGTTTTGACTACTACCACTAAATGGTAAACCACTTGACGGTATAGAACTTGCTTGAGTAAAAACTTCACTCGTACCAATATCCAACACATCAGTAAATGCTTCTTGAGAAGTGTTTAATGCATCACTTGTAAATCTTCTGTTACCTAACAGTCGATTCGATTTTTTTTCTAAATCAATAGCCATTAACTATACCCCAATGTTATACTTGTTACTGGTGATGGGTCATTCTTATACCTAACCACCACATAAAGTTCATCATCTGTTGCATCTAAAAACATACCATCCGCGTTTCTCATCGGAACGGTATAAGTGGTTGATGATACACCACCACCTGTATTTCCATATAAATCTATATTACTTGAAAATGGATTCTTATGGTTATCTTGTGATACTCCACTTTCAATTAAGTTACTTGTGGTATCACTTGGGTCATATATTCTACAAGTAGTTATACTCGTATTTCCACCTGCACTTGTACCACTCTTAAATATCAAACCAACTGCAACTCCATTTGAAGTAGAGTTCCAATTCACTAATGTTTTACCAACATTTACAGTCATACTTGTTTTGTTTCCACTTGTTTTCTGAAATCTTCTTATATAATATTTGTATGTTCCACTACCAAATCCACTTGCAAACCAATATCCATAACTACCGCCTGGATCTACTAAATAGCCAGGTTTAACTTGTAAGTCGTAATTACCTAAGACAGAATCTCCTTCGTCATTAGTTTGAAATGTATCTGTTGTAAAGTAAGAACCATTGAATGCAGTTACATTATTGTTTAATACTATTCTAAAATCTTCACCTGTAAATGTTTCTGTTGTATCTTGCAAAGTATTTGAATCATAACCCTGTGCTCTACTATATATAGCCATACTACCACTATCTGAATTTTGACCAAATAATGTTGCATCATAAAATGCTATTGTTGACGATGTTGAATCAGCTGCAGTATTTTTCCAATTTCTACCTCTTGCTCTAAATGCTAAATTGTAATTCAAAGTATTATTAGCAGTTCTATTCTGTCCTATATTTGTTGAATTACTACTTAGTGAAAAACTAAAAGAAGAACTAGCAACTGCGATATCGGATATATTTGGTGTCTGTCCACTAGTTTTCTTTGTAGTTTTTGTTCTATCGATGATAAAATTAGTTGCTCCGGTAGAAGACACTCCATTATTACTTACAGTAGTCGTTGCATTAGTTAATGAAGTTGAGCCAACACTACTCCAAGTATTTGTTGAAAGACTATTTACTAATACGTTTGTGCCGTAACCAAATGCAGGATCGAATGATTTAGATACTTCAGAATCAAATGTGTAATTATAGGTAGTAGTTAGTAAATATGGAGCTCCACTCAAACTTCTTGATGTAGCCGTAAAAGCAGTTCTGTTTAAAGCAGTAGAAACAACAGCTGTTGGTTGTGAATTTGTAATATCAGTTGGTAATCCACCTGTGTATAGATAAAATCTAGTAGAAGAATCTGAACCATTTTTGAATGTAAAGTTTGATTGACTACCACTCGCTATACCAGCCTTTATTCCATGATAAGCATAGTAACCTGAAGCAGATATGTTAGTGGCAGATGTAGCACCACCAGTGTACTGTCTACCACTCAAAGCTCCATTGACACTAAAGTCACCATCTTGAAAAGCTGATGGTATTACTGCTGGCTGTGATGTTACAATCTTACCTAACGATAATCCATCGCCTGATGTACCAAATGTTGATGTCGTATAATTTACTACAGCATTTCTTGTAAATGTAGAGTTTTCATCTGGAGTACTATCAGAATAGTTATCACTAAAAGATTGTGTAGCCATCACCCTAACTTTGAACTCTGTAGCACCACCACTTGTTAGTCCACCTAAACCAAAGAAGTTACTATTACTACTTACTGATGTTGAACCAGCAGCGTTAGCTGCTAGTGTATGACTGAATGTTCCAAATGTAGCTTGTGTAGTAATATTTGATGACGGTATTCTACTAGCATACGAACCATGAAATGGATTCGTTCCTACATCATCATCGTTAGTTCCTCTATCGCTTGATTGTACCCATCCTTTTAGTTCTAAATAGTTGAGTACGGATTTGTAAGAAGCTGTTTCAGACATATCAATAAATGATGAACCAGTCCAAGCAGCTGATAATCTAGCATTTTCATATGTAGAACCCAATACACCATTTAGTAATGAACTCTTTGAAGTTTCCGAACCATCGTTATGTGTGGCAGTTACACTACCATATGTTTTTGTGTTTGGTGAAGCATCTGATACATCTAATGAATGACTCATAGCACCTGCAATAAATCTCAAAATCTCACTTACATGAGTTGTATTATCAAAATTATTAAAGTAACTACCTTGTAAGTTTTCACCCCAATTATTAGATGTAGGGTATCCGTTTTGTATATTATTTGTAAAAATGGCAGTTGATGATGTTAACGCACTATTTACACTCAACGAACCACTAAGTGTGAACGAACCGGTTAGTCTTGGATTTAATTGCCTACTGTGTATTAGTGCCATACGTCATCTCTTTTTCTTTCCTATCTACCCACCAACTTGAAATAGATTTAGATATTCTTTTCTTATGTTGTGTAGTTTTAGGTTGTTTCATTTTGTCAATCGTATCCATAGTGAGTTTTCTATCTGATTGGGCACAAGATTTACAAACTGAATTATTACCAACTGCTCTATCAAAAGAATCTTTTCTAGAATATGTTAATACTTTCCCACAATCTGGACAAGGTCTATTTTTACGATTCTTCCAATGTCTTTTCCTCATACTAATAAATATAAAGAAATGGTAAAAGAAAGGTGGAATTTAGGAATTAAATTTACCTTGAGCAATTATTTCGTCATCGGTTTCTAAATCGTAACCAATACTACTGTTATCAACCAGTAGTAAAAATGTTGAACCTGCTTGTTTGATTGTCAATGCATCATGTTCCATATACTGACCATTTATGAAAAACAGAAAGTCTTGTTCATTTGTAGATGTAATACCACTAGGTGCAGATGCAGTAATTGCAGTAAAGCTTGCGGTGGAAGGTGCAGTTATCGAAGTTGCTTTTTTCACAAAGTTTTTTCGAAGATAATCATTTGTTGTTGTTGTAGCCACACCGTTNACAGTAAGAGATCCTGTTACGTTCATTGAACCTGTGAACCTATGTGTGTCATCTAAACTATCACCAAATATATTTGAACCACTTGCAAAGGAAGTTGTCATATGAGTAACAGAAGAAGAAACTATATAGTTCTCAGCAATAATATTACCTAATACTACCCAATCAGTATTTACTTGTGCCTTACCATCATCTCTTTGTGATATTTCAAATGATGTAGGACCAATGTGTATTGTACTAGAAGCAGAAACATTTGCAAACTGAACTGTACTTGTTGTGTTAACTGGCTGACCTATACTAAAACTAAAATTTCCTTCTGATGTTCCATCAAATGTAGAACCACCACCTATTGTTACACCAGTTCCTGCTACAAAATTTATTGGATTCTCTAATCCACCACCACCAGCACCAGCTGCTTTTTGAACTGTTATATTAACATCTTGTCCTGTTTTAGTTATTGCTCCTAAATCAATAGATACATCGTCACCTATCAATATTCTTTTAGGTGTAAGTCTTTTTTGAGTTGTAACTACACTACTGAACTCCTCTGGTATAAGATAACCATTCATTGTAACACTAAATGTAGTCTTAATAATTCTTTCTTGATTTACATTAATCTCACTAGCATCAGTATAGTTATCTATTTGTGTTCTGAATTTGAATTTACCGTCTTCTCCCCAATATGAACCTTCACTATAAATTAGTTTTTCTACTATAGAATTCATTTGGTCTGTGTAAGAAGTCCAAATTGTAAAATCATATTGTAGTTTTATGTAGTCAGGCACTGCAACAGAATACAATTCCTTTGTAGGATTTAATCCTTGTTGCACTGAAAATTTATCATATCTGTTTTTATCAGAGTATTTTTTCTGAAAGGTATAGAATAATTTAGGTTCTGTTGGATTGAATTTATCTACAGGTATGTCATTATCTTTTTCAATAGTTGTTCTTTTGAAAGCGATTAGAGGTATTATCAGCTGTTTCTTATTATCATATAAGAAACCATTCTTTTGTACCATAGCCCATCTTTCAGGATTTGCATACATAATAGGTACTTTGATGATTTCATCATTTTCAACGACTTTTGGTTTAATTACATTATTAAAGTAATACATAATCGTTGCATCGATATCCATCAACCCAATTGAAAAGTTTTTTACTTCATCATCATTTCTAGATCTTTTTAAACCACGATTAAAATCTTTTCGTTTAGAACGTGGTATCGGTTTTTCACGAGCCATTAAATACTCCTAACTCTTTCTATTTGTACAGAACTCTTTCTTATTAGAAAAGATGTAGCTACAACTGAATAATTTTGCTCAAACATACCAGCTATCAATTGATTTTCATTTATAGAACCAATTTCAAAATATCCATAGTTCCAATCTATTAAATCACCTATTTCTAATACCATACTGGCATCTATAAAAGATTGTCTTAAAAATGAAAATTCTACTGTTTGTCTATTATCAACACTAAAGTCATCTTGATTATAATCAAAATCAGATGCATTAATTAGACAATTTATCTGAACACCATTCTTATAAATCTTTTTACCATCTGATGCTTCACCATACATATTGGTAGATGATTCT
>FUFK010065108.1_pt1 | contig 13851 bp, 34 predicted proteins | sample 1021851 | NCBI WGS metagenome assembly FUFK01 (sample SAMEA51879418, study PRJEB19060) | metagenome | reverse complement strand
AAAGTATTTTTAGCCCCTACGGCCGTGTAAATCAAGCATATATATACATACATTAGGATCCNTATCTGCATTAAGGGGGGTTGGCGGTCTAAAGACTTTGATTTTTTGGTGTCGCGTTGGTACCTCTATTAGATTAAATGACCACGCGCCACGAACCACGCGCCACGCAAACAAAAAACCCAGCTAGAAAAATTCTAGCTGGGTCTATAGGGAGTACTAAACTTGTATTGATTATTTATTTTTTATGAACTCAATCTTTTTAATGCCTATTCCATTTTTATATGGAATTACTTTATATGGTGTCGGACTTTCAAGCCCTGTCTTTATATGCTCTTTAATGGCAAAATTCCAATCATTAGCCATTAAATAGTTGTACTCTTTTTGAAAGCTTTTTTTATTGCTTTCATAGTTTGGGTTGTCATGTGACAAAGCCCATTTTATTTCTTTTATATTGTCCATATTTTTTATCCTCGCTTTCATGGGTTGACAATATCAAAATTTAAATATAATGTCAAGGAATATCAAAAATAATATGGGATATAAAATATGAAACAAACAATAAATGAGTTTGATTTTAAAAACGAGTTCAAAAAGATCAGACCCGAGAATTTTAGTTATGACGGGTTATCCGTTTTATATGATCATTTGACCCAATATGAACAAGACACGGATCAAGAGTTAGAATTTGATCCGATCGCTTATTGCTGTGAATATACAGAATTTGACAGCTTTAAAGACGTTCAAGTCAATTATGATGTTAAAACGCTTGGTGAATTACAAGATAAAACAACTGTTTTAAAAATACCTAATTCTGAAAAATTAATAGTTCAGAATTATTAAAGTTCCCTGAGCCGTGAGCATTGGTTCACGGCTCATTATTAGAGGGTCACTAGTTGAAATAATATAGCGCTCTCGCGACGGCGGGGCTAGTGACCCTCTAATAATTAGGAATTTTATTTTTATTTTATTTTTCAAGGCACAAGCTAGAATTTTCACGTACAAGCGCACAAGCGGCCAATGATCCATGAATCACGGACAAGCGATCAAAAACTTTGGAACGTGGCTCATGGCTCACGGTGATTTGCAGGATATAACGCGCATATAACGCGGTCAAAATTAAGAAAATCTATATTTTATGTGAGTTTTTTAAAACGTTATATTGTAGGTATTAAAGGCAATCTTGGCAATATCTTTTGTCAAAATTAGACCTATAATCACCCCGTATATATTGACCGCAGCAACGGCAATTAGAAAAATAGTCGGTTTTTTTGCTATTGTCTTTTTTCTTACGGGGTTTTTTTATATCTTTTTTAAGTTGAATATTAGATAACATACTAAATAACCGCCTATGATTAGTGTTAAGTCAAATATCATAATTACATCTTATCTAAATAAGGATCAGGAAATTTCTCATTGTTTTTAATATCTTGTTTAACCTTATTAATTGACCCTTCAATCAATGTTTTAATTTTAATATAGCTTGTAAAATCAAGATTATCCTTCATGGTGTTTAATTCCATTAATAAATCTTTTAAAGCACCTAAACGCCCATATCTTGAACTTGATAATTGATTTTCTTGCATTGGTTTTAATACGTCCATAAATAAGTCGGTCATATTGTACTCACTTTCATTTGTTTGTTTATATCTTTATATGAGGGATATTATTATAATATCCCTCATAGTGTCAAGTGTTAATTTAAGTTTTTATTTTGCAATTTAAGCTGCTTAGACTTATCCCATATAATATTGACGCCAGATAAAATCTCAGTCAATTTATTGCTTAATTGCTCAGGAACGCCACATTCCCAAATTTTATGCAATGACGCTTTTTTATACAGTTTAAGCTCTTTTAACTTTTTGCCCTCAGGTTTATTCTCAACTTTTTGTTGGGCTAAAACTTCCGCCCATTCTCTAAGTTGATCTCGACAGTCCTCAGGCATTATTCCCTTATCATAAGAACTTGTATAATAATTATCTTTATCTTTTTTATTAAATTTATAGGATAATTTTTCTTTTAACCTAACGTCCTTAACTTTGCCGAAAAAAGACACGGCTTGACGCTGGGCTATTTCTAATTGCTCAAAGGCTTTTTGTAAGTTGTTTATGACCTTATCAGCTTTTATTTTTTTNGCCAAATAAGTCATAGCAACTTCAACTTCATCGGCCAAGACCGCCTTTAATTCCAATTCAGCTAAATTGATAATAGGGTCTAATTCCTCATCTACCCTTTTTTCTAACTTAGTGATTTGGTACTTAGTTGGATATGTTGTTTTACTCATTATGTCCTCACTTTCAGTTGTTTATTTATGTCTTTATATTTTTCTTATATCACTATTGACAATGACTTGTCAAGGGACTATATAGGATATTGACAATTAATTGTTTAATTTATTGTCCTTAAAAGAATGCTCTTTATTGCATAGTGAGAGTTAGCTATTAAAAGTCATGCTCCATGCAATAAAGGGCTAATAAAATGAAAGTATGAAATTATATAAATCTAAAAAGTTATTAAACATAGATAACAACGCCAAAACAATTAAGGGTCAAAAATACAAATATATGACCGCAATTCTATATTTAGCTCCACAACGGACAAGCGGTTTTAATGTTTGCCCGCTTGCAAGTGAAGGTTGTATGGCAAGTTGTTTAAATACGGCGGGGCGGGGTCAAATGAATTCAGTTCAATTAGGCCGTATTAATAAAACAAAATGGTATTTTTTAGAGCGTAAAACATTTTTAGATCAAATAAGAATAGAAATTAAAAGACATATTTTAAGATGTAAGAAAAAAGGTTTTAAACCCGCCATAAGATTAAACGGCACAAGCGACATTGATTGGAATATTCACGGCCTATATAACGAATTTCCAAAAGTTAAATTTTATGATTATACCAAAATATACAAGCGAGCTTTAAAGTATGTTAAAAAACAATATCCAAAAAACTATCATTTAACTTATTCATTAAATGAGGATAACAAGGCGCAAGCGCTTGACATATTAAAACGTGGCGGAAATATTAGCGCCGTTTTTAGATCAAAAAAACTTCCAAAAAGATTTTTAAATTATAAAGTTTTTAATGGTGATAAGTCTGATTTAAGATTTAATGATCCAAAAAATGTTATTATAGGTCTATACGCTAAAGGTAGAGCGTTAAAAGATCAAACAGGGTTCGTGCAAGATGTCTAATATATTTTATAACCATTGGTTAAAACGTGACGGGGGTATTTATAAAGATTTAGCATTTATGGGACATAATGAGAGAATAAACTATTTACAAGAATTCATTGAAGATTGTAAGTATTACATAAAAGAAGTTAAAGGTAATAAAAAATTTGAAAAAAACATTATAAGAATAAACAGACGAAGTATTAAATTTTATAATAAATTAATTGATTACATAAGAAAAAACCCAAATATTCCAGTTCATAAAGGTTTTAAAAGTTATATTCACTATTTAGCTAATAATGATGAAAAAAAGATTAAAAAATTAAAAGAATTTGTGCAAGATGTTTAATTTTGTGCGAATAAGTGGGGGTTTTAAGAATAAATTTGTACAAGCCCCCATTTTAAAACTAACAAGCGACAAGCTCAAGCGACAAGCGAGCAGAAAGGATAATATGAAAACAATAGAGTTTGAAAACAAAAAATATACATTGCCGTGTGATGTAGTTTATGATGATTGCGAATTAGTTGAAGTTGTTAATCCATATAGCGGTCAAAAATGTATTTTACCTAGATTTGCAAGGGGTGTTTATGTTGCGATTAAAAATGCAGAAGTAGACGGCAAGCACAAAAAAATGAGAAAATTGTTAGATTGGTTTAGTAAAAACTTCACCGATGAATATTACACATTATTAGATTAACAAGCGAGCAGGAGGGATAATATGAAAGTAAAAGAGTTAATAGAAATATTAAAACAAGCTCCACAAAATATAGATGTAGATATCTTTGATTATTCAACGGAATATTTATTACCAATTAATAATGTATGGATTCCAAAAAAAGAAGATATGAAGGATAATCCAGAAGTACAAATAACAATTAATGAACAAGCGAGCAAGCAGAAAGGATAATATGAAAAAACATAAAATAACTGATTGGACAATTACCGCAATTGTAGAACGACCAAACGGCACTTGGTACGATCATACCATTACTGATTTTCCAGAGCATATTGGAATTACAATAAATGAATGGTTACAAGATTATAAAACAACAGAAGAGGCAGGTAATGAAAAAATATAAAATAACGGCTAGTCAAACTATTTATGCAACATACGAAATAGAAGTTGAGGCAGCCAACGAGCAACAAGCGGAAAAAAGAGCGTTAGCCACATCTATAAATGATTGGGANGATGANCGTTTTGAAAATGGNGATGCANTANNNGTAGATGAAATAGAAGAGGTANAANAATGACACAACGNGATGACGGACACGACTATCGAGATAGNAAGAANAAAGCGCAGGCGTATGAGCGTAAGAAAAAAGTTTTAAACAATTTAGAAATTGTAGACGATGTGTTGTGGCTTAATTATAAGGGTTATGAAATAAGAATAGAAAAATCAGTATTTCATAACAATAATAATTTAGTCATTACAGTACACCCAGATACCGAAAGCGACTACACACATAGATTAGAGGTTGAAGAATAAAACTACAAGCTAGACAAATATTTTACGCAATCTTCAAGCGAATCAACAATAGGATCAAGTGATGACAACGNAGAATCTACAAGCGCAAGCGTTTGCTTGCCTTCAAATAATAGATGCTTATCCTTCCACTCCACAAGCACAAAAGAATTTTTGGGATGTTGGAAATGAAATGATATTTGATGAGGGGACAGGCGAGCTTTGTTGCCGTTAGCTACCTTAAGTTCTACTGTGAAAAAGGTGCGATTAGATATTATAGCCCAATAAATCAGGAGTCCCAAATAAGCTTTGGTTTTCAATTCTAGTCCAAATGACATCTTTTGAAAGATTTTTAAGTTTTTTATATAGTTTAGATTCAGCACCCATTTCATAATTTTACCTTTGGTTAATAATCTTTTACATAACCAGGGGGTAAAATTAGTTTNTCTTCTCTATTAGGTTTTAAGACAACTCGAATAGAAGTATCGTTTGGGTTGGTACTCTCGTGAACTTCTATTCGTCTTATCTCTTCTAAGTAGCCACCTTTTGTTGCAATATATATTTTAGCATTACTTACAGCATTGCCACGTCTACCGTTATTTCCTTCTGTAAACTTATCTAAATATTCTTGCAGGTGTCTAACAAACATTACTTACCTGTTTTTTGTAATCGATTTGATAAATCTTCTATCACTTTTTTATACCCGTGCAATAAATTTTTATCTTGGGCGTGTTCGGATTGTGATTTTTTTAAATCATATATCTCTTTACGCAAAACTCCATTTAACTGTCTGTGCGCTTCATTGATATCATTCAAATCTTTTATCCTATCTGCAGCATATTTAAGTTGTTCATTTAAAAAACGAATTTGCAGCTCTAATTTTTCTATTTGTTTAGTTAAATCTAAGTTTCCGCGATCTTCTTTCATACCTTGACAATATAGGATAGTTACCTTAAGTTGTCAAATATGGGAGTACCAAAAAGACTTACGGAAATGCAACGTAAATTTGCTGAATTATTAGTATTTGGCGATAACGGAAAAGCACTTACAAAAACAGAGGCGGCTAAATTAGCGGGTTTNAGTCCTAATAGATGTAGGCAAGAGGGGTATGAGCTAACAAACCCAAAGATACACCCTTTGGTTGTAGACTACATTGGAAAGCTTAGAGAAGAAAAATTACAAAAATATATGGTGACATTTGAGGGTCACATAGCAGAACTAGATCGTATAAAAGAATTAGCACTTAAGAAAGGTAGTTTTTCATCTGCTGTAAACGCAGAAACAAACAGGGGAAAGGCAGCAGGTTTGTACATAGACAGGAAGATAATAAAAACTGGTAAACTTGAGGATTTAACTGAGTCTGAATTAGAGGCTAAAATGAAACAAATATTAGATGATTATGCACCTCTTTTAAATGCAAAAACGATAGANGGACANGTTATAACTTCTGAATCTTCTTCACCCAAGCCCGAGGAATCATCGTCCGATCCCCAAAAGTAAAACCATCTTCATCTTTATCATAAGACGCAAACAATTTAATAGATTTTTTATCTTTAGAATATAACCAACCTTCATTAACTGGCTTAGCTAATTGCATTCTATCAAATTCTTTTTCGGTAGCCCAGCCCGAATCACTCACACAGTCGATCCACTCCACTCGGACTTTAGGAAAAGGTATGTCGGGAGTTCCAGTTGAGGCAACGCTTTTTCTTCTTTTCTTGGGCATAAAATATTTTTATCACCCCTATAAGAGTTATACCAGATAAATCACCTTCAGTGATACACACTTACGCGCGCGCGAAGGCACCACTAACTCTTGAGTATGACATAAATTTATGTCAAAAATTAAGTTTTTGTCACTGTTTTTGTCAACACTTTAGCCAGTAAAANCAACACTTTTAGTTGATTTTGACAAAAAGACAAAAATTTTTCATGTTTTTTTTCAACAACACTAATTTATCTGTGATATCTCTTATATATTGTCTATGCCTCTTTTTTGCCATAAANTTGTCTCAATGTTGCCATCTTATCCTCAGCGTCTGTAATAATCTGTAACAGTTTGTCAACTTCACCAGTGATATCGATATGCTCAGGTATGATAATGGTACGGTCTATAAAGGTATCTATTTTAAATTTAGCATCAGACACTTCTGCCTCGTATTTTTTCATTAACGTTTGATACATTTTATCTCTCATTAAAGTCCTCCTTGGTTATGTTTATATTAGCCTTTTCTTTTTCATCATGAATTAGGTCATGATACATGTCCAATCTCTTCAAAAATCTATGTTTCCATATCCTTAGTTCATGATCCGTGAACGAAAATTCTTGAAAATATAAATCAGGTGTACATACCATTATAATACCTTTACGAATCATGGAACCATATACATAATCATGAGCCATGGCGTATGCAGCAATTTGTAAGAAATAGTCATCTATCCAATCTTTATTTTTGGGGCGGTTAGCTTGTTTAAAGTCTATAATAGTTTCAACACCGTTATGTAAACAAACGAGATCAGTAGACCCAGCATACAACCCAGGATAGTGTAGCATAACTTCACTACCATAATACTCTTCAACTGGCGTAAGACCCATCTCAATAATTTTTTTGGCCATGGGCTTCGCCTCCTGTCCGACCTCTGTAAGATCATCGTACCCAACTCCCTCCACATGAGATTCGATAAATTTGTGCATGGCTGTTCCCCGCCTACTACTAAGATTTTTGATTCGTTCTGCTTCTTGTTCTCCAACTTTGGCCTTCCATTTAGTTAAAAAAGATTTATCTTTGGTGGCTCCTAATATAGTAGTTACAGACGGAAGTCTATAACCTCCTATATCATAGACCCGTGATCCATTGTTATTTATCTGTTCACCTTGTATATAGTTGTATTTATTACTTTTTTTCATTTTAATTTATTTATAACATAATAGATTATTAACAAAGCTACCAATACGCAAAACATATTATAAAAAAACATACCAAAACCAAATATAGTCGTCATAGTTTATTCTTTAACTCTTTCAAGTATTGTTCGTTTTCGACCCTTTCTTTTTCGTACTCTGGCACGAACTTCTCAATATTATTTAAGGGNGCAGAGTCATGTACGTTACCGCTAACAGATATCCGTATACAATCTGATTTATAAGGCGCAACCCAGTGTTTCAACCACGCGGGAAAAATATACATATCGTTCTCTTCAGGAAAAAACGATTGATAAGTTACACAGTCTCTAGGGCCATCACCATAGACAAACTGTATACCCCCTGGTCCACAAGACTTACCTTTGTAGGATGCGTTTTCTTTTTTCAACTCATCAGGTATCTGTAAATATATTACAAACGATAATTTACCATCATGATCGTGTGGTGGGTTAAAATCATTTTGTTTTTGATAGTTAATCCATAATGCTGTCATAATATAATGTGGTCTTTTTTCATAAGGTTTGTTAATAAATTTTTCAAACATTTGATCGTACACACCAAGATACCTAGATATTTCAGGCACAATCAAAGTTTTAGACTCATCACCATAGCCTGTTTCTTTGTCCAAGATCCCTGCTAATTTATCTGTGTAATCTAGTTTATTTTTTCTTGCCTCGGTTAATAATAACTTTTTAAACTCATCTGTTATCTTTACTTTGACAACACATGGTCCCCAGTTAAACATTTGTACTTGTATTTGATCTGTCATTCTAAACTCATTGCCTCCTTATATGTTTTTAAATCAACTACTTTACCCTCTAAAAGATAGTCAGGTTCATAGTGGTCTATTATTTTTTCTATCGCTTTCGACTTTGTTTGTGCATACGGCCAAAGTAATCTAGCAACTTGATACGCATCTCTAAAAGTTACTCGCCAAACATACTGTGTTAAAAATTTTGTACCGTCTTTACGCAAACCTTTTCTAGGTTTTATTCTAACAGAACCAACTCCTAATATGTCATGCACCCAATATACTACACTTTCATCAGTCATAGCTATTTCCATATTTATACGCCATGTTTTTGTAGTTCGGTAACCCTTACCCTTATGTTTTTTCTTCTTTTCTACATACTGTTTTATTTGAACACAGCCCTCACCATCAAATAGTCCAGCTATATACGCTACATCAGTTTCACTTATCATGTTTTATTATCCATCTAAGTGTTGATGTGGTTGGATCAAAGTTATCAAACTCTATTCTAGTGCAACTTGTTAGTAGGACCATCATCAATATCGTTGTCATTTTCAACAGTTTCATAAAACTCTCCTTCCGAGTCACAGTCCCAACACTGATGAGTGTAGGTTTCAGAATCATTAAAATGTTTAATTGAAACNAAACCATTACCCCTACAGGTAGGACAAATTATCTTTCTTACTTTACTTGCCTTTAGTTTTGCCATTTAACTTTTTTGCTTTCTCGTTTGCTATTGCTTCTATTGTTTTAGATATAGACAACTTTGCATCGGGCAATAATACCTTCGACAAAGACTCTAATATCTTATATGTTTCTTTCGTCAGAGAAACATTTTTGTACTTAGTCATGTCAGTCATGTGTTTCCTTTCATAATTTAAAAGCCTAATATAGGTGATATTATAGGATTGTCAATGAAAATTGTATTAATATTAGTAATGTGTAGTTTTACAACTGGTGACTGTATACCACCATATACTTTAGAAAAAGAATTTAATGATATGTATGATTGTTTACTTAAGGGTTATGAAATGGCAAGAGACAAAACTATCGAAATAGGTAGGTACGAAGTCAATAAAAATGGTATATATATTAAGTTTGGTTGTAAAGAAGTGCCCACAGCTTGACAACCTTAAATTTTAATGTTAATTTTATAGTATCTTTTCATCATTAATAGTAGACACCTGCTTTATTTTTTTCCCTTTATTAGTCAGTNAAGTGGGTGTCTCANTATTCCACATCAATAGTAATAATATTATTGGTCCGTAGGCAATGCTACTCACAAATAAAACCTTGAACAGTACCTCTACCATCATTTAACACCCAACCTTTTGTTTCAACATATTTTGATATTGTTTCTCTGTGATCGTCTGCAAACATCAGACACTCGTGCACTTCCATCGGTCGACTGAAGTCGAGTCGCTCTTTTACCAAGGTTCCATCGAACAGCAATATTAGTATTACTAGTGTTTTTGCCATACCACTCCTTAATTAAACGATACCAAAGATCTTTATAATATGGATTGTTAGTTTTATTCCAAAGAATTGCAGCCTCGTCAATCTGTTTTTGACTTATCATTTACACTTGTGCCCCAACTTAATGCTGATTTTAAACCTGGTGCTTGTATTTGCATATCAACACCATACGTTCTCCACGCATTTTTTACAAGGTTTAATTCCAGCAATAAGTTAGAGTATTGTTTTGAACTACCGCTTTTAACTTTTATGGTTATGACTTTCTCTTTTGCCATTTTCTATTTCTTCAAGTCTTTCTCTTAGTTTTAGTTTTCTTTCTGCGAGATAGTTTTCCATATCAGTTATTTCAAGTATCTTTGATAAAAGATCTCCTTTTTCTATTAATAAATCTATTTGATCTTTACTAGACATATTAGTTAGCCCCCTTAACTTTTTTAAATTCAAAGAACTCTTTGAGACTTTTTATTTCTTTTATAACTTCGTATCTATCATAAGCATTTTGTCCTGCATACATAGCAGTATCATATACTTTTTTATCGCTGTCATAAAAATGAACTGTTGGAATACCTATGTCTGGTACTTCACTCAAATCTTCTTTTTTAGGAACCTCTATTTCTTTATCGGTATAAAAAATATGATCTGGTGTCATCTTAGGCATGTTCTTTTTTAAGTTTTTAGACACGTCTATGATGGTGTCTTTAAAAGATTTTTTCTCTAAGACTCCATATTCTTCGTTGTGTTTGTCATATACTATTTGCATTTTTTTCTCCTTTGTTGCTTTCTTTAATATTACTCCCAATAACCAAATTGTCGTTGGACGCTTTCAAGAAAGGGTACATTTCTTGTACCATATCTTTTTATAAAAAGTTTTNTCAACTTCCTTGGATTAATAGATCTAGCCATCATCTGTTTTGTCCAAGTATAACTGTCTAGTTTTTCTTTCATATATTCAATATAGGATATTTATGGATGTTTGTCAACGACCTTGACCACGATATTTTTTTGTCATTCTTTTTGTATGTTTATTAAGGCTTTTCTTGTGCCTACCTGGTCTTTTTCTTTTTGTTCGCAACCTATACGTGTTAACACCAAATAAAGGTTTCTTTTTACTCACCTACCCAGTCCTTAACATATACTTTATAATCTTTAGTTGATGGCATGATTGGCAAATAACTTATCTTGCCATTAATGTGTTGTTGTAAATCTGTGCCACAAGTTACACATCGATAATAATCTGTTGATACACTCACCAACATCGTAACTTCACTGCAAGATGGACATTGTCCGTTTACAATCTCTGCATTAAATCTTACTGAGTTTTTTTCTGTCATATTTTTTCTTATTCTTTATAACTTTTTTCTTGAAGTGCCGCAACTGTCTTGCTACAGGATTTCTTTTTTTATTAGGNTTTTTCATTTAAGATGAATTTTTTTAATACTCTTTTCACCCATGTATATTTCTGTTTCTGCCTCAGTACGTATACATTTGTAAGACACGTTAGGATTGAACTCCCTCTCAGCTACACGTCGGGCGCGAAGGCACGCAGCCATGTTTTCCTGGATACGGTGCTCCTTGATCTCTCCGTTCCAAAACATAAGTAAGGCCACCACAGTCTCTATCATTTTTTTTCCTCGTAGTTATCCAGCGTAATAATATCTGGATTTTCTTTCATATACTTTTCTTTTAGTTCTGTCCAATAACTTATCTTTGGGTCAAAATCCCTGGTATTAAAAGATTCTGTAGACATAACACCTAATTGTATACACATATTAATTAATTCAGCAAATGCAGGTGGGGGTGGGTTAATTCTTGGCACTCTTCTACATTCTTTTACTAATTCTAATTGTCTTTTTATTTTTAACTGGTCCTCTTGTTCTTTTCTAAACTCCTCACTACACGCACTACCAATAGATTTTCTCCATCTAAAACCTAACACTTGAGTTTGACTTTCATCATTTGTACCTGTTTTATATTCATGCTGTCTAACTTCAGAGTATGTCTCCCAGCTACCTTCATCACAATTGTTTGGATAAGTATTTAAATATTCGTTCTTTGCATGCGCTGCTGTGCAAAACAAGATACTAACGAGAAAGATCTTTAATATCGTATTCATGTTCTCTTACCTGGTCTGCTAGTTGTCTATATAAGTTTTCAGCCATTTCCCACGTTGCCTCTGCTGCAGATAGTCTTGTAGCAACGTCAGTAAGTTTATCTTTCGATACTTCTATATCTCTCTGTATATTAATTAATGTTTGTTTATTTGCTTCGATTGTATCTGTTAGATTTAATACATACCTAATAGATGTAAATGTTCCAGCTAGTATTGCAGCTACTACAGGTACAATTACTATGTTCTTTTTTACCCATTCAAATCTTGTTAATTTATTTTTAGTTTTGGCTGCCATTTGTATATCTCATTTCACGGTTTGCATCTTTTAGTTTTTCAATATCTTCTAAAGCTTTATCCATTTGTCCTCGTAAAAATTCTATGTTTACTTTATTCAAAGCCATTGATTCAAGGTGTTTATTTATACGATCTAAATTTTTATAAATATCCTCCAGCATCATGAATTGCTCAGAATCAGCGGGCAATGAACCTAGTTGTCCACGTGGCCATTTTATTCTAAACTCTGTGTTTTCTTGTAAATCTTTTTCCATTATTTGTATTTTAGTGTCTGCAATGTTTAAACGTTCAACCATTTGAAAATAGCCCATGGTGCCGAGGGCAACGATTATAATCAGAGAGGCAACCGTCTTCATTGGCATTTGAACGGCTGCCGACTCCGATATGGTTAATGGTTTTTTACTCATTTTCTCCAATCAAAAAGCCATGATACGTACCACTTCCACATAGCTTTTATTTTTTCTTTAATTTTTTTAATCATTTTTTTTCTCCTCTATTTCGTAGAAGAAGTTATCAGTGTCTTCTGTTCGCCACTGTTGCGTGTCTTCTACATTCCAATAGTTAGTTTGTACTTTCCAGTCAGGGACTTGGTCCTTAACTGTGAAAGAAGGTATATCCCAAATTAATCTATTGTTGGGTTGAGCTGCGTAATTGCCATCATTTAATGCAAGTACGTGTGCGCACTTATGTTCGTGCGGGATCTCAGAATGATCAGTGTCTAGTATATTAGGGTCTGGGTGTGCAAAGTCAACAGTAAATAAGTATTTACCGTAGTGCCATTTTTTATCTTTACCTATGTATTTACCTGCTTGTGATTCTAAAATATCCCAAGTAGTAACAGCAGGATAATAAGAAAAAGAATTCCATAACTGTAACTCGTCAAGTCTTCTAATCGGAACAGTTTTCGGTTCAAAGCCACGTTGAATAAAAGCCGAAATTGGTAAGCGATAAAAGATTGCACCGTTTTCCATGATGGCATGGAACAAGAGTGCTTTTCCTGTAATCGCGGTGACACCAAAGATAATACAATCTTCAACTTCGCCTTTATGTTTTTTAAGATCATATAAATACTCTTTTCTTATCTGTGCATACTCTACAGGTATATTTGCATTTAAATAAGCCATAGTTTATCCTCACTTTATTGTACCCCAATTAGGACCAGATTCATAGTCTACCTTATTTGGCACTTCTAAATCTACGGCTGATTCCATAATTTGTTTTATTTTATCAGCGTGTTCCTTTGATTTAACAGATATATCAAGTTCATCGTGAACTTGTATATGAGGTATGATGCCCTCTTTATATAGTTCTAACATAGCTTTTTTTGTCATGTCTGCAGCTGAGCCCTGAATTAATTTATTAAGTGCCTTATAAGTAAAAGCTCTTCTTATTCCTGGTCCGTGTTCCATGAGCGCTGCATCGTGTGGTAATGCTTTGTGCATGCCAAACATATTTGGTTCCCATAAATGAAACCTACATAAACGACCAAGTAGAGTTCTTATCTGTCCTCTACTTTGTGCTCGTTGCATAACATTGTCCATTAACATTTTAACAAAAGGTACTTTTTCATGATATTGTTTAAATAGTTCATCTGACTTTTCTTTTGATACACCCAGCTCTGCTTGTAATTTATTTTTACCCATACCATAAAACAATCCAAGATTAA
>FUFK010063473.1_pt1 | contig 13856 bp, 20 predicted proteins | sample 1021851 | NCBI WGS metagenome assembly FUFK01 (sample SAMEA51879418, study PRJEB19060) | metagenome | reverse complement strand
AAGAAATCTCCTTTGAATCTACCTACAAATGTGTGACTCATTTTGTAATCGTAAAACATTAGTTGTCCTCCTCAATGATGTAATCCATAGCTTTTTGAGCTTTATAAATTATTCCTAATTCCCACTCTATTTGTTGATATTCAGTGAAGTATGTTTCAACACTTCTATCAATCTTATCTAAGTAAGTTTGTTTAGATAAAACTTCTCTTTCCTTTTCAGCTAAGAGAGTGTTGATGTATTGTGCGATTTCTTTAGTCATCATTTTCATTCCCCCAACATAGTATGCAAGAACCGAAGTCATATAACTGACCTTCCATAGATACTGATAAACGACTCTTAGAAGTTTCCTTATCCATGAATTCTTTTAGGTATCCTATAGACTCCGCAGTATTGGTATCTTCATCGCCATAGTAGGCACAAATCTTGTCATATGTCTCTTCATTAAAAAGAGGGGCATACCATCCGTTCCATCTTTGATGGGGGTTATACCATCCCTCAAATGAGGGGGGTAGGTCATCAACATTATTACCGCATGGTAAATAAAATTTGCCTCGTTCCATTGTGTGTTTAATCTCCTAATAAAGTGATTGAAAAAAAGGTGGTGTAGCCTTTGATAAATAATGTACCACACCTCGTGGTAATTGTCTACAACTGGGATTTTTTAAAAAATTTTGCACCAGCCAGGAAAATTTGGCAGGAGGGTCTATCAGAATAATTTGTGAATTTCTGATTTGAAAATTTTATTTTGGGGGCTAGGGTTTAGCTTTTCCTATCCTCAAATTTTGTTAGCTCATACCAACCATCAAATAATGGGGTATCCAATCTTTGTTTAGTCTTGTTATGGGTAATAGCAAAACTTTTAAAGTGAGCAAAACTTTCAAGTGTGGAGTAGAAGGATTTTAGATCCTCCCACCCTGCGGTAACCTTAAGCCTTATCTTGTTTGCTTTTCTGTTAGTCATGATTCCTCTACTACGGTTATAAGCTCGTAAAAGCTTCCTAAGTTGTTTTGAGTCATGAAATCTATAAACTTTTTAGCGTGGTTTATAGCATTCATTAAAGTTGTACCCTTATAAAGATACGTCTGTGGCTCTTCAAAATCTGAGCAATGATAAATGATTTTGTAAGTATACATATTTAATAGTCTCCACTACTCAAACACATACACCCATACCCATTGTGAAAGGCATGAATAATGTCATTTGTTTCTTGGGTTACCTGATTTGCAAAACCGTAAGCAAGCTTTTCTTTATAGGCAACAAGATCCGCATATGTGGGGTAATCCTCCTCATATAAAAAGACCTCATGAGTAATTAAATAATGACCATCAGAGGTCTTGTATTCAATTTCAATAAAGCAAGTAGGTATAGTGCATTTAATTGCAGGGAAACCATATGAAATTAAATTAGTTTCTAAATCACTTACGTGAGGTTTTAAAGTGTCATCATCATTTTTCAATTCCTTTAAAAATTCTGTGCATAAAGTTTGAGGCACATTTTTTATATAAGAAGTTGAACTAATAACATAAAAGTCATCGTAAATAGCCATAATAAATTGACTTATAAAAGTGTACAAAGTGAAAGGATAAACCTTTCAGAATGCCCTATAGAGGGCATTGGGAAAGGATTAAAAAAGATTTAAAGTTTAGCTTCTGATTTCATAAATTTAATATGATCTTCAATCTGTTTAGTAACTTTTAAAATTGATTTATCTATGTCTATATCTCCACTAGATAAAAAGACATTATCCTTAAAAGATAGTACGCCACTCATGTAGCATAAATCTGAATAAATAGCTTCTAAACGTTCTAAATGTTCGTAAGCTTTAGAATGATAGGGATCATTTGAAAAAGGCATAATAATTACCAAGATAAAAGGATAATTGAAAGAGCTTAAAAGCCTTTCAAGGATACAAATATATAAATGTATCCTAGTAAGGTTTATTAAGGTTCTTAAGCTATTACAGGCACATACTTAGCAGTATTTCCATGAGCATTTATATAAATATTCTTACCACGTTTGGAACCGCTTCCACTGCACATAGAACACAGCTCGCAACTAGTCTTCTTACCAGCTTCTATTGATGCTGGGCAGTTTATAAAACCTTGAGGAGCTTTCGTGTCCTTATGCTTCACTAAGAAACAATTAAAACCTAACTCACTTGCATATAAATAGTCTTCGAAAGTATCGCATGATGCTTGTAATACATTCTTAAAATCAATAGCGAAATTATGTCTATATTGGTGACTATAACCAGTATGAGACTTGCATAGATTTAATAGAGGTTCCCAAACTGATAAAGGAATCATTGTAGGATCTCCAGCCGATCCCATACGTAAGGATCTCCCTTTAATTAGATTTAAATCTGAATTAGAGAAATAGTCATAACGTCCAGCTTTATATGACTTCCAAACTTGTAACGGTGCTTGAAACCATTTGACGTAACAAGAACCATTATTATAACCAGCGTGGGGACAATCTCCACAGACTCCACGATTTAAACCGTTTTTGTGTGCTTCGTTTGGTTTATGGTCTTGTAATAAGATCCACGTTTGTAGCATATCTCCTGTCTTTTCATTACTTGTAGAAGTTTTTAAACCAGTAATGATACATACAATTTTTTGACCAGTTAAAGGACTTACTCCCTCGAATAAAATACGTCCGTTAGGATTGAATTTGTTTGACATAATCTTTAATAGATAAGATTGAATAAAAGAGTTAAAAAACTCACATAAATATAATAATCCATCGCTTATATAAGTGCAAATAAAATTAATAACTTTATAAATATTGGGTTATCCACAGGTTTTTACACATTCTGATATTAAGGCCGAAGGCCGTTAAAAGTATACAATTTTTCTTAAAAAAGGGATAAAAAGAGGGTAATTTGTCAACATTTTGGGCAAAATCTTTACAAAACCAGGAAAAACTTAACATTTCGGCTCACTTTTCAATTCGTGTGGAGAAAACCGCAGAATGTTAAGCAAAAATCTAAAAAAATTTACAAATTTGACCTATTTTGTAAAGTTTAGCTTGATAAATGTAACAATTCTGTAATATTTCGCCATAAAACCTGTCAAATAGCTGTCACATACTGTAACAATGCCCCTATATATTCTTTTTTTTGTTACAATGGAGAGTTTTGTTAAGGCCGGGCCTGACACCCCCAATTTTTTTTTCCCAAATTTGAGGGTTTTTAAGGCGTTCTAGGGGGACGAATGTATAGAACTTAAAATTAACTCTATAAATGTCATGATTTTTGATAATGCCTGTTTCGCCACGAGATTTTGAACTATATTCCCGGATGACTGGTGCTCCAATGCCTTCTGATGCTATGTCTCGCATGCAAATGGCTCCTGAAGTATTTGAATTCACCAAAAATTTTGCAAGAAAACCAAATTTATTAGAAAAAACAGGAAATTTAGTAAAAAATATTGGAAAAAGTGCTGTTATGGCTATAGGGGCACCAATGGTTGCTGAAAGTATGGCAGAACAAGCAAGAATGCAAGAACAATTAAGAAATCAGGCGGATAAAACTGAGTCTGAATCTGTGACTATGGAGAATCCTACAGAAGAGGCAGCACCAAAGGCAAAAAATCCTGCTTTAGAGAAAATAGAAGGGGAAATGAAGCTAGAAGAGTTGAAGCAAAGAAATAAAATGGAATATTTAGCTGCAAAAAATGCAGTAGATGCAGGCAGAATGGCTGGTGGCGGAGTTGTTCAAACTGATTTAAACCCAGTTCAGATGGATTCTTATCAATCTTTGTTAAATCCAACGACTGCTGACAGTTATGGACAGGATTATGTACCAAATCAAACTGCATCTAACGTAGTTGATAGAAAAATTTCACAGGGATCACAGATAGCAGATAGCACCCCAAATGTTGCAGAGGTTCTCAGTGAGTTTCAAGATAGTAGCCCTGGAGAGCCTGTAGAGTTTGCTACCCCTGAAGAAGTTCAGCAGCAGATGGAAGCGGAAATGACTGGAAAAGCCGTAAGTAAAAGACAACTTTCAAAGTACATGGCACAAAAAGGATTAGATAGGGCATTAATAGGGGCAGCATTTGAAAAGAAATTACTAAAACCGGAGATGCTTGGAGAGGCTTCACCTTTAGATTCAAATTTACTTGATCATCCTGACGTAAAAGACGTAGTAGGCGGAGAAGAACCTACTCCAAGATTGGTAAATAATTCTCGTTCAAGAACAAATTTAGAAGATCATTACAGAGAAATGAGAAGAATGGACGCTATGGAGAGAAATAAAGCAGCGATTGACGAAGCAGTTGATTCATATAAAAATCTATCTCCAAGTGAAAGACAAATAATGCTTGGTACTAAAAATATTGATAGTCCCAATGAAATGCAGGGAAGAATTACTGCAGCTGAAGAATCAACTAATAAATTAATGGATGTAGTTAAAGCTATGGGAGGCGAACCTAGTACAGCACAGCAGATAATGGCAGATCAAGCAAAATCGAGAATCCAACAAAAAACAGCATATAAACAAAGAATGGCCGGTATGAGCACACCATTAGTTGAACAATATTATCCAAGTGATGTTGCAAGAACTGATATTCAAGTAGGAGGAATGGTTGACAGAAAAACAAATCTTCCTAAATCAGTAGGTATTTCATTTACCCCAATGAATGGTGAAACTGGAGTTTCTTACAACATAATGAATGATCCTACAAAACCTCTTGATGTATCAAGGACTCATTTTACAGCTACTCCTGAAGCAGTTCAGCAACTATTATTTAAAACAGGAGAACTAGGCGAGGCAAGCTATGGGCAGCAATACAATAAAGGTATAAGAAGAATGGCAGGATTAGGTAAAATGGCTAAATCTCGTATAGATGAGGATAATTTTCTAATAACTTAACCTTTGCTAAATTATAAGTATTAACAAAAAAATCATGACTAAATTTCTACTACCAATCGCAATCAATATTATCAACAAAGCAGTTGATAAGATACCTGAAGATCTTGATGATGTTCTAAAAAAATTTGTTGTTTCCATTCTTAAAAAAGCAGCATCTAAAACTGGTAATAAAGTAGATGATTTACTAGTTGCACAATTAGAGAAAGCATTATTCGAATCTTAAATTATGGCGGTCATTCTTACTAACCTAAATAGAAGATTGAAATCTCCGCAAGATAAGGCTGTTGTGAGGGGTGACAACATTGATCAAGGTATTACTGGTCCGCAGGGAAGAGGAGCTGTTCCAAATTTCAGAAACCAAAAAAATCCTTTTTATGGTAAGTTTGATGAGAATATTAAAAGTGATCAATTTTATCAAGAGTTTCGAGATGAGTCAGCTGAAGCTGCACGAGCAGATTATGAATTTAAGGCACAATTTGGTGGTAATACGTTTCGAGATCCCAATATTGCCGAAAGAGTTGATAAATTCATGACTAAATATGATCCTTATTTTGGAAATGATACAGCTGGAGGCAGAGGATTAGTTGAGTCTGATAGACTAGTAACACAGGATAGTATGGCTCCAATGGGCTTAGTAGTATCTTCACCAGCAGCAAGTGGAAATGGAGTGTCAGATTCAAATGTAGCTGGTAAATTCCCAAGTAACTCGGTGGCAGTGTAATTATGAACCAAGTAGCAAAAAGTTTTTTAAGAACCGCTGGGGGGCACCTTGGTGGATATTTAGATAAAGCTTTGAATATTGGTGGAAAGGTAGGACAAGATGCTGCAACAGCTGCTTTAAATTATGGAGTCCAAAGGTTTGCTCCAGAATTAGCAGGAAAAGTTGGGAAAGAAGTTCCAAGATTACTTCGCAATAGTCCTCGTGATGTGATTCCGCAGGCAGGTAAATTAGCTGGTCAAGCAGCAGTGATAGGAACAGGTTTTGCAGCAGCTAATATGATGGATCAACAATCTGAATATACTCAACCCATGACTTCTGGACTAGGAAATGCTGAAATGCAGGCTTTTTTACAGCAGCAGCAATTACAGAATCAGAAGTTTATGCATGACATGATGCTGGTACAAGCAAGAGCTGAATCAAGAATTCCTGGGGCACAATATCCGGGATCTTTAAATACTGGTATGAATGATAGAGCTTTTGAAAAGAGTATCCTAGATGAAGTAGGTGTCTTTGGTAGAGGCTTATATGGAACTGGACTCCGTGCATAGTAATTTTATAATTTTAAAAAAGGTATAGAAAATGTTAGGTAGTATTGACACTGGTGGATTTTCTGAGGCAGGTAAAGCTGCCATGATGGATTCTGATTACTTTAAACCCAAAAAAGGATTTGATAGCTTTGCATCAGGTACAAGAGATTTTTTAGGTCAGGCTATAAAAGATGCGTATATAGATAAAGATTCACCATACTATTTCGATCAGAAAAAAAAATCATATAGAGAAGAAGAAAAAGAAAGTCTTCAGGACAGAATTGTTGATCTTCTTAACAGATACGAGCGTGGTGGTGGACCTGTTTTTGAACAAGTTGGACCTGGATTTTTTGTTAGTAATCCAGACAATTCTGCTAGAGATGCAGCAAGACTTCAACAAAATCAAGCTGAAATGCAAAAAGAACCTAGCGTTATTAGAAAAGCTGGAAGTGCTTTAGTAAATGCTGGTATAGGTGCATTAGCAACTAAAGCATTATCTTTCCTTCCTATTTTCTGTGATATTAGATTAAAAGAGGATATTGCTCCACTTTGTGTATCTGAGGTAAATGACCAATTATCAGAATGTGCTTTCTTTGTAAAAGCTTTAAATGAGTGCTCTTGAGAAGTTAAAACAATTAGAACCTATTCAGTTTAGGTATAAAAAAGAACTTGACCCAGAACAAAGATTAAGAGCAGGGTTTTCTGCACAGCAAGTACAAAAAATTATTCCAGAGGCTGTTATAGAAGTAGAGGGTATTTTGATGTTGAATATAAATGTTTTAAATGAATATGTGAGAGCAGCAAAAGAAGAACTAAAGGCTAAGAATACTTAATTTAGAATATTGCTAACAAGAATTATTAAATAGAAGAAAATGATTGGAGCAGCAGCAGTACCATTAGCCGGTAAACTTTTACCTTATCTTGTGAAAGCAGGTAGTGCAGCTAATTTACCAATGCTTTTAAGAACAGCTGGGGTTGTAGGTGGTGGATTACCTCAACTAATGAGAGGAGATATTGGAGGAGCTTTAGTAGGTGGTGCTTTAGGTGGTGTAACAGCAGGAAGCTTAGGCGGTGTAGCAAAAGGTGCTCAGTTAGCTGGTGCAAAAGGAGTAATGAAAGGTCTTACTGCAGCCGGAGGAGCCCCTTTGCAAGTTCAAGGTGCTTTAACTAATTTAGCTAGAGTTGCTGCACCAGTTGGGATAGGTATTACTGCAGGAAGAGTAGGTGGAGGTATAGGAGCAGGACCTGTAGGGAATGTTGCAAGAGGAGCTGCTGGATTAGCAGGATATGGAACGATTGGTAATGAGGGTCTTGGAGGAGTTCCATTACCACCTGGAATGGGTCCTTATGGAAATGTAGGTCCAACTGGTCTTCCTCTTGACGTTCTTAGTCCACTTGGTTTAGATGCTGGTAGAAGACTAAGAACTCAAAAAGATGCTGAATCTCTAAGAGATGCAACAAACATTGTTCTGCCAACACTACGTAAGTTTTCTGAGCAAGCTAAAAAAGATGACTTTGCAAGAAGTATGGCTTCAAGAGGTATTGCTCAAAATATTGCAACTAATGCACTATTGACTCAAGGAATGGCTGAAGCTACAAGAAACTTGGGAACTACAGCTGCTCAGCAAGCTGGTCAGGCTTTAACAAATCAGTACGTCTACTAAGATGAGTATTTTTGATCAACTTTTAGAAACCACTGGAATTGACTTTGGGACTGCTCAAAGGGGTGTTCAGCCAATAAAAGAAGCAGCAAAAAAAATGAGTATAAAAGATTTATCTGAACTTGCTGAAGCTTATGGTGGATTAGATAAAATTCCAGATAGCCTAAAAGCTTTTAATACTACTCAAGGAGGTGGAATAAAAAAAATTGACTCAAGATTTAATATAAAAGGGTTAGGTAAAGATGAAGAACTTAGATTATTACCTGGAAGTGATTCATTTGGTAGAGAGGGCAAATATTATGTAAGTAAAAAAGATGCACCAAAACTTGGTGGACTTGGAGCTCTTGCTGGAGGGATAGTTGATGCAATAACTCTCCAGAAGACAGATTTAGATAGATTAGGCACGGATTTTAATGCTAAACCCGAAATAATTGATATAAATGATCCTTCTAATTATTTAGTTAGTCAAGCTCAAAAATCTGCAATTACTAATGCTTTAGAACAAGCAGGAGTAGATACAGGTTTAAGTGAAGCTTCCAATCCCTTGGGTGACGCAGAGGCTCAATTAACTTTTTTAGAAAAGAATGCTGATCGAATGAATAAATTATATAGAGATCGGGCAAAAGGAGCTGCTTTTGATGAATTTTTGAATTATACTTTGACGGAACCAGCTAGACGAAAGAATTTAGAAAAAGCAAGAGCTATTGCGATAAACCAAGATATTCAGGCACTTTTAGCAAAACAAGCTTCACCAAATGAGCTACAGTCACGTTTGTTGGCAGGTGATATGGGATTTGCTCAACGAGCTGCTGCAATTGCAGCTCAACAGGATGCTGCTACAAGAATGGCTGGGGTTGGTGTATTCCCTAGAAACGTAAGTTTCAGTGCATAAAATACTCTAAGTTAAAATTAAAATATTAGTTTAAGAAAAAAAAATGGAAGATGAATTAGGTAACATAGTTGTTCAAGTACCGTCGCAGAGTTTAGATACACAACTAGCTCTCAATGAGGCTGCACAAAAACAACAAAGATTAAATATGGAGTTAGGTGCATTGTTAGACCAACAAAATGCACGATTTTTTGCTACTGAAGATATAAGAAGAACTCAGGCAACTGGGGCAGAAAATAGATTATCAACAATGACTGCTGGTGCAGAACAGAGAGCAACAGAAACAAATAGAGCTTTACAAGAAAGAGCTACTTCAGCTCAAGTAGCAGCACAAACAGAAAGACAGATAGGTTTAACTGGCGAACAAGAAAGGGCTACTTTACGAACACAAGGAGCTGAACAAAGAGATTTAAGAAGAACAGAAGGTCAACAGACACGTTTAACTGAAGAAAGAAGAGGTATAGAGCAAAGAGCCGGGATAAGAGAAACAGGATTACAAGATCGTTTAGGTCAAGCAGAAGCTGGCAGACAGCAAAGAGCAGGTATAAGAACAACCGGTCAAGAAACTAGAGCTACAACAAGAGTTACAGGAGAGGAAGAAAGAGCAGGTATAAGAACTACTGGGCAAGAAAATAGAGCTCTTACAAGAGTGACAGGACAAGAAGAAAGAGCTGGATTAAGAACAAGAGGGGAACAAGAAAGGGCTACACAACTACAGGGATTAAGAGTTGGTGGTGAAGAGCAACGTCGTACAAGAACTCAAGAGCAACGTGTTGGAGGACAAGAAGAACGTCAGACTATTGGTAGAACAGGGATAGAAGAAAGAGCTGCTATAAGAACAAGAGGAGGAGAGGAAAGAGCCACTCGACTCCAAGATTTAAGAGTTGGTGGCGAAGAACAACGTCGAACAAGAACACAGGAGCAACGTGTTGGAGGACAGGAACAACGTCGGACAAGAACTCAAGAATTACGAGTTGGTGGTGAAGAACAACGTCGTACAAGAACACAGGAACAGCGTGTTGGTGGTCAAGAAGAAAGAGCTGGAATAAGAACAAGAGGAGCACAAGATAGAAGAACTATAAGTAGGTCAGCTCAAGAAGGACGAGCAACAGACTTGCAAAGAGAGATGTTCAGACGCTATAAAGAGAACAGAGATTTCGAACAAGCAAGAGGTTCTGCCAGAGTATGAAGAAATGGATTCAGTCTTTAAATAATAAAGATCGTGAATCCTTTCTTGAATTTTGCAAAAAGACAGCTTCTCCAGTACAGATATATTTATTCTCCCGATTTTTAGGATTCCAAGGGACGATAGTGGAATGTAATGAATGGTCTGAAAAAGAATTTAAAAAAAGAAATTTTCATTTAGTTTTGGAAAGTGAAATAGATAATATGCAAGATGATATTTCAAAGTTAAGGCAGGCAATTGATATGGGTTTAGTAAAACAGGACATGGGTGCTGCGAGAATTGCAATGCTTCAAAAAGAACTACGTGGAGCAATAAAACAATTAGATGATAAAAAAGTTCTTATGGATAAACAAGGATTAATTCTTGCTGGAGCTGATAGAGCTTTAAGAGAAATGTTATCTATCTTTAGAGATGATCCTATTGAAGGACCATTACAGGAAGCATCTATGGGAGTATGGACAAAAATACTTCAGGAAGAATCTTAGAAGAAAATACGCTATGCTAAAAACATGGCAGGCACAAGTATTTATAGCGTTTATAGACGCACAGCTAGAGCAGCTGCAAAACAACAGGTTGTTAAAAAAACTACTAATGTAGATGTTGAAAAGGCTAGAAAAAATTTTGCATATTTTTGTGATGTTGTAGGGGGAAAACCTCCAGCTGAACATCATCTTGAATGGCATAAATATCTTTGTACTGGTGATGATAGTGTTTGTCTGAAAGGTATTGCTGGTCCGAATATAGATATACTTGCTCCAAGAGGATCTGCTAAATCTACNGTTTTAGGTTTATATACAGCCTGGTCTATTGGCATACANGCNTTAAATAAAATGCCTTTGAAAATTTTATATATTTCTTATACCGTTGATGTAGCTAGACCAAAGAGTGCAGCAATAAAAAGAATTATAGAAGAAAGTAAAATTTATAAAGAAATNTTCCCNATGGTAAAGATTGCNAAGGGNATAAANTCTAATGAATATTGGAGNATAGATTGGAANTTTGCAGGNATAAAATCNACTGGTGAAGAAGANTTTAGTGTNTGNTGTGCTGGATTNAAAGGTGCNGTTACCTCAAAGAGATCACACCTCTGCATAATTGATGACGCAATAAAAAGTTCAGACGATATTAAAAATAAAGACATAAGACAAGCTATGGAAGATAACTGGAATGCTGTTATTGTTCCAACTATGTTTGAAGGTGCAAGAGCTATTTGTTTAGGAACTAGATTTAGACATGATGATATTCATAACACAACTTTCCTACCATCTGGGGGATGGAGACAAATTGTTCAGTCGGCAATAACTGTTGATGAAGAAGGTGAAGAAATATCTTATTGGCCTGAAATGTGGTCACTTGAATATCTAAGTGAAAGAAGAAGAACTGCACCAATTGCTTTCAGTTTTCAGTATCAAAATCAAATTGTTCAAACAAGTGAATTATCTCTTTCTCCAGAATTAATTGTTAAAGGAACTATATCTACAGAGTTTGACACTTTAGGAGTTGGAGTAGATTTATCGGCTGGTGTTAGGGAACAAAATGATTATACTGTTTTTGTAATGGGTGGAAGAGTAAAAGATAAGATTCACATCATAGATTGTAAAAGAGTGAGAGTTATGGGAAATTTAGAAAAATTAGAACTTTTAATGGAAATGATGGAGGAATGGGGAATAATACATAAAGATGGTAAGAATTATTTTCCTACAGGTAGTTCAATAGACGTTTGGTCAGAAGCTGTTGCATATCAAGCTTCATTAGAAGCAGATTTTAAAAGAATTTGTTTACAGGAACAAGGTTTATACAATTTAATTTGGCATCCAGTAAAAGGTTTCCGTGGAGATAAAGTTGCAAGATTTCGAGGAATTATGGGACTTTTTGAACAAAGAAAAATTATTTTTAACAAGTATAGAAAGATGGGTCATTTGACAGATGAGATCATAAATTTTGGCGTTAGCTCACATGACGATTGTGTAGATGCTTTAGTGTGGCTATGTAATGGGTTAATGACTCGTGGGAAACTTGAGTTAGAGTATTGACCAATTAGACTATTAGTATCAACAAACAATGGCACCAACGTATTACAAAATTGAATTAGAGCAAGATGCATATGGATCTGCTGTAATTCCTCTTCCTGACGAGCTATGNCATGATCTGGCACTTGAACCTAATGAAAGGTTTGAAGTAGAATGTGAGGGAGATGTGATCACATTAAAACGTGTTCACGCTGGATACACCATTGATCAGTAAAGTGAGTTCTTAATCTAATGAGTGAAAGTAATAGCAAATCTGTTCTGGAGGATATGATCAAATCCGTCATTACTAGGGACGGTAAGGGAACTGCAGACACCATGCTAATTAGTTCTCATTTATCTCAAATGAAGATGTTTGGGATTAGACAAGGTGTTGAATATTATCCGTTGCAGGATAATTTAGGAACTCAAAGATTTGATTTCATACAACAAGTAATTAAATTTAATCAGTTGGATGCAAGATTAGATGCAATATGGGATAGGTTTTTAGTTTACGGAAAAGGATTATTTTATATAAGACCAACAGAAAAATCCTACAGACTTTATTGGTTNAATAANGATTCTTATAGNACTTATTACACNCCAGAGGGAGAACTAGAAGAAGTAATTATTATNTATCCCTACAAGGTAAGATCNTCTAAAGGTTTTTCTGGAGTTGGNTTNAATACAGATAAAAGATATATGAGATTAAGAATAACTGCAAAAGAGGTAGAAGAATTTCATAGCGAGCANGAAATAACATTNGAACAAGAAAATATAAATTTTGCNACNTTTGATAAAAAAGTTGTAGAAAATACTATGGAATTTATTCCATGTGTAGAAGTATTTAACAACCCAGATGCTTTTGGAACTGATGGAGCAGGTGAGTTTGATTTCTTATCTAATCAAATTGTTGCTCATGATGAGATGGTAAANAATATTAGAGCNAACTTATCATTCTTTGGTAATCCAACTCTTATTATCTTCTNGNCCAAAACAGGACATTGTAGAGAATGATGATACTNCAGTTCAAAGACCTAGCATATCAAGTCAGTCTGGATTTGCTTCAGATGTNAATCTGTTTAGTTCTACATATAAATCAGATCCTGTNACAAGATCTCCTGCTGGTTANACNGGAAAGCCAGGNAGTGGTATGAGAGTNCCTAGAGTTATTGCTAATNTAGAACCCTCAGATCGTGTAGGATTTATAACTCCTAATCCTGTTGGTTCAGATCANGCNAGATATACAGAACAATTAAGAAGTGAGATTAGATTAGCTCTNGGAGGTATTGANGATNTNAGTATTACTAANGTNACAGCNACTGAAATTAAATCNGCATANGGTCGAGTAAGTGCNACNGCTAAAAAGAAATGTTTACAGATNTATACCTATGGAATTTGTAGATGCTTCGAATTAATGATTTTTCATGAAGAACAAATTTTTAGAAAATCACTTGCTTTNNCTGCAGGNNTAAAANTACCTGTTCCNCCAGANNANATAGAAGATCCAAAACAAGTAGAAAANTTNNNAAAACAAAAAGCAAAATACGAACAAAAATTACAAGATGCNNTNAACANNGCANTAGANACACANGAGATTCCANNTGGAGTTGTAGGGCTTGCTCCTGATGGTGATAGAACGGTACTTTGGAGATGGATGGGTCCTGTNTANGAAGATACNGCACAGGATAAATTNAACCAATCTATCTTTACTAGAAACCTTCAAGAATTGGGGGTTGATAGTATAGAAGCACTGAAGTATTTATTTCCTTCTAAAACTGATGACGAAATTGCTGGGATGCTTTCCGGATTTCCATTCAGAATGGTGGGAGAAGTACAGAGGGCGTATTCATCATTTATTGATCTAATAAATCAAGAGATGAGAACTCCGCATCCTCAGCAGCCCAACCTACCAATGGCAGCAGATCCACGTCTTGATCTCACTCCATTTTTATATCGAACATTAGAAAGTTTACAAAAAGAGGTAACT
>FUFK010717767.1_pt1 | contig 13857 bp, 17 predicted proteins | sample 1021851 | NCBI WGS metagenome assembly FUFK01 (sample SAMEA51879418, study PRJEB19060) | metagenome | reverse complement strand
GGTGGCGGGACGGCGCCTCCGGCGTCGCAAAAACAGCCACGCCGGCCAGGCAAGCGCGACGAGCACCAGCAGCACGCGCATTACCGGCGTGTCGAACCGCGCGACGGTCGTTACCGGTGCGGCCGGCGCGGTCTGGCTCGTGACCATGACGACGGAGACCTTGTCATATTCCAGTCCCTCGATCGCGTTGGTCACCAGGTTCTTGATCGCACCGGTCTGGCTGCGCACATCGAAGCCCGGCTGATACTTCACGAACACCGAGGCGGAGGAGGGCTTGGTCTCCTTGGACAGCGGATCGGTCTCGGGAATGGCGAGATGGACGCGTGCCTCGGCGACGCCGTCGATCGCGCTGACGGTCTCGCTCAGCTCCTGCGATAGCCCGTAGATCAGCCGCGCGCGCTCCTCGGTCGGCGAGGAGACGAACCCTTTCTTCGCGAACACCTCGCCGAGCGACTGGAATTCCTCGCGCGGCAGGCCGTTGACCTTGAGCACCTCGACCGCACGGCTGAACTGGTCGGGGCTGACGACAACGCTCCACTCGCCCTCCCCCGCGCCTTCCTTGCGCGCGCTGATATTGGCGTTGCGGAGCGCTGCGATCATCTCGTTGGCCTGCTTCTCCTTGAGCTTGCCATAGACTTCCTGGTCGTTGCATGCCGACAGCGTCAGCGTCGCCGCCGCGAGGCCGCTGGCCAGCAGTACGCGTCCGAACTTGGTCACGGCCTACTCCTTCGCTGCATCAGCTCTGCTGCCGGAACAGCTGCTGGATGCCATCCGAGCTGCGATTGGCGATGTTCGAGGTGAGCTGGCAGTGGAACATGAATTCCTGGCAGCGCATGGTCAGCTCGACGATCTCGCCCGGAGTCAGCTCGGACCCCGAACTCTCCGCGGTTCGTGCATATTCGGACACGCTCTTCGCCTCGAGATTCACCTTGTCGAGCGTATCGAGCAGGCCCTTCACCGCAGGCGGCACGTCGGTGCCGGGGCCGATACGCTGGGCTTCGGCGGCAGCAAGCGCGCTGTCGAAGCGCGCGGCCGCCTCGGGCCCGATCTGCTGCGGCATGGCGGGCGCCAGCTCGAACACGCGCGCCGCTTCCGCAGCGGGTGAAGCGGCCTGTGCCGCGATCGCTTCGATCGACATGATCAGCTCTTGCGCGCCATGGTCTCGAGCGCTTTGGAGACGCTGTCGAGCGAGGTGTGCGAGCTCTGCGACAGGAAGCTCATCTTCATCGACTCGGCGGTCAGCTGCGTGATCGCCGACGGCGTGTCGCCGCCCTCGTTGGCCATGATGTCCGAACGCTGCTCGATCGCCGAGGCCTGACGGTCGAGCGCGTTGCCCCAGGCGGCGGCAAAGGCTTCGAACCAGTTCCCCGGCGCATTGCGGTTCATGCGCTGGCTGGCGAGCGGACTCGCCGCCAATGTGTTCAGGTCGATGTTGACCGGGCTGTTATCGATTGCAGTCATGCTACGCTCCTCATTCGATAGGCATTCAAAGCTTCAGTTCTTCGACCCGCCCGCCCTTTTCGAACCGCACGCGGCCGGGTTCGATAGAGACCAGGCGGTGACCGGTCGGCAGGATCGATCCGGGAAACCAGCGCGATCCGTCCGCGGTTACGATATGTCCGGGATCCTCCACCACCGTGGCGAGTCCCGAGCCGCTGTTCGCGAACAGGCTCTGCAAGGCGTTTCCGCCACGACTGTCGTCGGTGCGGAAGCGGACGCGCCGAAGCGCGGGCAGGTCGCGGGTCAGAATGGCGCGCAGCTGGTCCTGCCGGTCCGCGGGAAGATAGGGCGCGGCGACGGTGATCCCGCCAAGACCGGCAGGCGTGGCCTGCACGTCCAGCCCCTGCGCCGCCAGGATGTCGGTCGCCGCATTTGCCAGCGCGGCGGTGGACGTGACGTCGACGACCACCGGGCCAGACATCTGGTCGGCGATCGCGCGGGTGCGAATGAGATCGGCTTCGCCTTCCACCGCGCCCGTGACGATCAGGCCACCGGCCGGGTTGTCGGCCACGTTGACCGATCGATAGCCGGCCTCGTCGTACATCTGCTCTAGCGCGCGGGCGCCGCCGAACTGTTCTTCGATCAGCGAACTCGTCGGGCCCGCGGCTGCCGCGAGCAGCACCAGCGTTGCGGTGCCCAGTGCGACGTGAAGCACGCTCACCCGCTCGGTGACCCGTGTCAGATAGGTGCGTCCGATCACCTCGACCCGATCCTGCAGCCGCGGCGCCGGCAGCGGATTGACCGGTGCACCGCACGGGCTGACCGCAACGGTCTCGGCATCCTGCCAGCGCGACGAGAGCGCTCCGCCATAGGCGACGAGATGCTCGCCGAACCGGAACGGCAGATAGGGCGGCAACACCGCCTCTTCCCCCTCGCCCAGCGACCGCCCGAGCAACTCGACATTGCCCGACAGCACGCGCAACGCCGCCGCGCCGTCGCCCAGCAGCAGCTCGACAGCGCCGCCGCGCGTTCCCGTGCCGCGCAGCACGACGTCGTTGCCCAGGCTATGGCCGATGCACACGCGCCGCCCGGTCGCGAGTGGGTATTCCTTGCCTGCGAGCCGGCCGCCGACGATCCGGAGCACGGGGGCAACGTCGATCGGAGTCTCGCGATGTTCGGTCATGGGGTGCGTCCTCGTTTGGTTCCCCCCATTGGCGCCGGCGGCGTCCCCGCAGGCGCAGGCAATCTTGCGGTCACTTCGTTCGCTGCAGCGGCTGCCGCGGCGGCGCCGGGCTGCGCCTTATCCAATCGGATGATGCGTGGCGTGATCAGGAACAGCCGCTCGGTCTGCCGGCGGCTGCGCGAGCGCGATTTGAACAACTCGCCCAGCACTGGAATGTCGCCGAGCAGCGGAATCTTCGATTCGGAGTCGAACGATGCGTTGACGGTGAGCCCGCCGAGCAGCAGCCCCTCCCCCTCGTTGATCATCGCCTGGGTGTTGACACTGGCGCGCTCGACCACCGGGATATCGTCGACCTCGCTGTCGAGGATCGTGCCGTCCTCCACCCCCACGACCATGCGGATGCGCGGCACGCCATTGTCGACCAGCACGTGCGGGTTGACGCGCAGCACGGTGCCCGCGACAACGTTGAACAGGTCGACCTGCCGGTCGCCGCGCACGCGGACGTAGAAGGTGCGCGTGCGGTCGAACACCGCCTCGACGTTCGACAAGGTCACGATCTGCGGCCGCGACACGATCTTCGCCGCGCCCTTTTCCTCCAGCGCGCTGATGCGACCGATGAACTCGCGATTGGCACCGATCACGCCGCCCAGCGACAGCCCTCGATTGACCGCGCCGAGGCGAGCAAGGTCATTCGCCGGATTGCCCGAGGGGCGCAGAATGCTCTCGCCGAAGAGCGCGTCGAAGCCTTGGCTCTGGAAGCGCCAGTTGATCCCGAGCTCGCGCAGCTTGTCGATGTTGAGGTCGATGATCGTCGCCTCGAGCTCGACGATCTGCGGCGCGATGTCGAGCGCGCGGACCAGCCCCTCATAGGCCGGCATATTCTCCGGACGGTCACGCACGATGATCGCATTGAGCGACGGATCGATCGCGATGCGCGGCCCGCCCTGCGGCGGCAGCTCGCGCGCCGATACCACCGGCACCGCCCCCGTCGGCGGCAGCCCGAGATACTCGTCGTCATCGGGGATCATCTGCGACTGCTGCGACGCGTCGGGCGGCACCGCGTTGAGCCCGCGACCGCCCAGCCGCGGCTGGCTCTGCCGCAGGGTGCGTCCGCCATAGCTCGCATTGATCGTGCCCGCGACCGGCGAACCGTCGCCCATGATGCGGCTGAGCGAGGTGCCGACGCCCGGGATCGTCAGCTCGCGCCCGCCTGCGACCAGCTTGGTATCGTCCGCACGGGCATAGCGCAGGTAGAAGACGCGCAGCTCATAGGGCTCGATATAGGCGGCCCTCTGCACCGCGCGCGCGGGCTGGATATGCGCGGTGTCGGGGCGGGCGCCATAGGAACCCGACGGCATCGCGCCCGCGATCTGCTGCACCTGGTCGAGGAATCGGGGGACCCCGGTGGCGAGCGCGGTCGCCTGGCCGCTCGGCCGCACGCGGTTGGTGCTGTCGGCGATACCCGCCTGCGCGACGCTCGCCGCAAGGTCGTTGGCGCGGCCGGGCGGCACGCTGATCGTGCGGCTCTCGATCTGATCGCCCGCATAGACCGCCACGACCGAGCCATCATAATAGGCGATCAGGTTGAATGCGCGGGAAACCTGCGCCCACACCTCTGCCGGCCGGCCGCTGAAGCGGCCGTTGATCTTGCCTTTGACCCGCGGGTCGACCGAGACGCTGAGTCCAGCTGCGCCAAAGAACTCGCGCACGAACGCCGCGACGTCCTGGTTGCGGGGCGTCAGGCTGACGGCCCGCGTCGGAAAGGGCGGATCCGCGGCGAGCGCCGCGGGTGGCGTCACAAGCGACAGGACGGCGATCGCCGCCGTGCAACGTGCAAGGAAACGGGTCTTGCCAGGCTTCACGCAGCAGCTCCCATGCTGTTCTCCTCTTCGATGGCGATCGGGGTCCGATCGAGCTGCCCGACGACGTCGAGCGGCACGGTCGGCGACAATTCGTTGAAGGCGAGGACCGGCACCTCGAACAGGTCCGAGCCGATCAGCCGGCGCAGCGGACGGCGCAGCTCGAACGCGGTGAGAATCGCACGCGCGCCGCTCGCCCTGGCCTCGCGCTTGAGCATCGCGATCATCGTGCGTGCGTGATCGGGCTCCATCGCGAGCCGCGCGACGCCGTCGACGGTGCGGACATTGTCGCGCAGGAAACGCTCAAGAGCGGCGCCCACCACCAGCACCGGAAGGCGGCCTTCGACACAATGCGGCAGCGAGAGGTAGCGGCGTAGCGCACAGCGCGTGAGGTCGGCGATCGGGATCGCGTTACGCTCGGCTTGCCCCGCCTCGGCGATCGCTTCGAGCACGTCGCGCATGTTGCGCAGCGGCACCTCTTCCTCGGCTAGCAGACGCAACACTTCTGCGATCCGCGCGGCGGGTACCGCGCGCACCACTTCCTTGACCACGTCGGGATAGTCGGTGCCGATCCGGTTGAGCAAAATGGTAACTTCCTGGAGGCCCAGGAAACGCCCAAGCTCACGGCGCAGCGCCGCCTCGATCGCGGGTGCGATCCGCGCCGGATCCTCCGGGTCCTCGAGCGCGCCCGAAGCGATCGACGCATCGTGGATATGGACCGCCCATTTGCCCGGCTGCCCGAACTCTAGCGCCTTGGGCTCGATCTCCGCCACCGGGAGCGGAAGGCCGGAGCGTTCCTGCATCCGCTCCAGCATCGTCGCGATTGCCCCGCTCAATGCCGTCGCGCGCGCCGCATCCAGCCCCGGCGCCGCAACCTCGATCACCAGCGGACGGACCCGGCGCAGCGGCACGGGCCTTGCCTCGATCATCTCGGGCATGGGCGCCGGGCGCGTGTCGATCTGCCGCCACTTCGCGTTGATCCAGCCGCGCGAAACCGGATGCTGCATCGCGCCCGATCCCGCCAGCAGCATCGCGATCGACAGGAAGACGAGCACCGGAAAGCCCGGGATCATCGCCATCACGACCGAGACTCCGGCGGCGATGAACAGCACGCGCGGCTTGCCCGACATCTGGCGCGCGATAGCGGGCCCCAGATCGCGTTCCTGCTCCTCGTCGGTGGTGCGCGTGACCAGCAGGCCCGCCGCCATCGCGCTGAACAAAGCCGGAATCTGCGCGACGAGCCCGTCGCCGATCGTCAGGATCGAATAGGTCTCGATCGCCTCGCCCGCCGCCATGCCCTTGGAGAAGATGCCGATGGCCAGGCCGCCGATCAGGTTGATCAGCACGATGATGATCGAGGCGATCGCGTCGCCCTTCACGAACTTCATCGCGCCGTCGAGGCTGCCGTGCAGCTTGCTTTCGTTCTCCAGCGTGCGCCGCCGCGCCCGCGCCTCGTCCTTGGTGATCAGGCCCGAGCGCAGGTCGCTGTCGATTGACAGCTGCTTGCCCGGCATCGCGTCGAGGCTGAAGCGCGCCGCCACCTCGGCGACGCGCTCAGCCCCCTTCGAGATCACCACGAACTGCACAATGGTGATGATGAGGAACACCACCAGCCCGACCACCAGCTCGCCGCCTGCGACCATCTCGCCGAACTGCTGCACGATATGGCCGGCATGCGCCTCGGTCAGGATCATGCGCGTTGTCGCGATCGACAGCGCAAGGCGGAACAATGTGCTCAGCAGCAGCACCGCGGGGAAGGTCGAGAAGTCTAGCGGCTTGCTCACATAGAGCGTGCTCAGCAGCAGCAGCACGCCGATCGTGATGTTGGCCGCCACCAGGAAATCGATTGCGAGCGCAGGGAGCGGCAGGATTAGCAGGCCGACAATGGCGACCACGCCTACCGCCAGCAACAGGTCCGCGGTGCGCAGCCGCATTGGCGGCACGCGCGACAGGATTGAGTTGACGCTCATCGTGCCAGCGTGGCCGCGCGGTAGCCGTTGTAGCGGGCCATGACCGACTTCACATAGTCCTGGGTCTCGCGATAGGGCGGGATGCGGTTGCCGTATTTCGCCACGGCGCCCTCGCCCGCATTATAGGCGCTGAGGATCAGGTCGAAGTTGCGGCCGTAGCGCTTCTGCAGCCGCTTGAGCAGCCGCGCCCCGGCATCCACATTGACCGCTGGATCGAACAGCGCGCCCTGCTCGACGCCGAGCGTTCGCCCGGTGTCCGGCATGATCTGCATCAGCCCGCGCGCGCCGACCCGCGATACCGCCTTGGGGTTGTGACGCGACTCGGTCGCGATGATCGCGTGCAGGAACAGCGGATCGACCTTGTAGGCCGCCGCAGTACGCAGGATGTGCGTGTCATAGGCGCTCACCGGTGCGCCGCCGCGGTATGACGAGATCGCTGCACCATCGCGCTCGCGTTCGCGACGTTCGCGCGGACTTTCCTTCACGCCGGTGATCCGTGCCACGCCGGGATCGGATGGAAGCGGGGATGGAGCGATATGGATGATCTGTGAGTTACAGCCGCTCAACGCCGCAAACCGTTCCGATGCGCGGGCGTCTGCGACGCGGATGTTGTTGTTGACCGGGCAATCGACGAAATACGATTCGCGCGCCTTTTCTTTAGAAATGGCAGTATTTGATCCGAACGCCACAGCGATCAGAATAGCAGCGCCGAAAACGCCATGAATAGTTATCGAACTCTTCACGATATCGTTCCTCCGTCAGGCAGGCCGGGCCTGGCACTTGCGTCGGTTCGATTCGTGTCACGTGGCCGTCCAAGATACGCCGGACTGCCTGATCCCGATCAAGGCGATTAGGCCTCGAATGTTGCTCGAATGTTGCAGAAATCCGCCAATCGCAACGCTTCGCCGGTGAAGCGAGCCGAAAGGCCGATGAGTCGAGCAACGCCGCACCTGTCCAAAGGAGATAGCACTAAAGGACAGGATTCCGTTCCGGAATCGTAACATCGACACCCCGGCTCGACTCGTCGCTGACGTGCCAATTCTACTTGCAGATCAACGATCATCGCGCTCTTTTACTTCCTATTACTAGATTCGTGTGACGCCGATCCCACTCTGTCACGCCCCTGTTGGGCATAAGTACCAAGAACGTCTCCCGCCCCTGACACGGAAGGCGGTCCGGAGTAGTGGATGGCCGACAAGAACCAAGGCGGCGACAAGACCGAGAAGCCGACACGCAAGCGGCTCCGTGACGCCCGAAACAAGGGCGACATCGCCAAATCCAAGGATCTGAGCAGCGCGATCAGCATGATCGCCTGGCTAGTGCTGTTCCTTGCGGGCGCGGGGTTTATCGGCATGCGCATCGCCGACTTCACCGAGCTTAGCCTCGCGCATGCCACTGGTGAGCCGTTCGAAGCGACGCTTGCAACTTTGGGCGCCTCGGCGTTCGGGCTGGTGGTGCTCGTGGCCGGACTGGTCCTCGTTCCCGCCGCCGCTGCCGGCCTCATCGCCGAGTTCCTGCAGACCGGCGCTCTGATCACGACGGAGAAGATGAAGCCCCAGTTGGGGAATCTCGACCCCGTCGAAGGGCTCAAGCGGATGTTCAACCCGGACAATCTATTCGAGCTGTTGAAGACGCTGATCAAGGCCGCGCTGATCCTCACCATCATCTGGGTGGTGCTGTCGGGATCGATCGACGAGTTCGCGGCGATCCTCCACGCCGCGGCGTGGAGCACCGGGGCGGGAGCCGGCCCCAAGATGGCGGCGGCGGTGCTCGATCTTTCGCGCTCGCTCACGCTGCAACTGATCGGCTGGACGATCGGCGTCTTCCTGTTCGTCGCCTTCGCCGACCGCGCCTGGGTGCAGCACCGCTACATCAAGCGATTGAAGATGAGCCGCCGCGACATCCGGCAGGAGCACAAGGACAATGAGGGCGATCCGATGCTCAAGCAGCAACGGCGTCAGATGCATGAGGAATGGGCCAATCAGAATTCGATCGCGGCCGCCGGCAGCGCGAATCTGCTGCTCACCAACCCGACTCACCTCGCCATCGCGCTCGACTATGATCCGGTCGAGTGCCCCGTGCCGGTGATCGCTGCCAAGGGCGAAGGCCCCCTCGCCGCCGCGATGCGCGCCGAGGCCGAGCGCGAAGGAGTGCCGATCGTCCGCAACGTCCCGCTGGCGCGCACCATCTTCGCGACCGCCGCGCCGGGCGAGATGATCCCCGAAGAGCATTTCGATGCCATCGCCGAGATCATCCTGTGGGCGAAGCGCGCCCGCGCGGGTGAGGCGCCGCTCCAACGCGAGGATATTTCATGAGTTTCTGGACGGTGCTTTCGAGCCTGCTCGCGGTCGTCATTGCGCTCGCGATCGTGCTGGGGCTGGCTTATGCACTGCTGCGGCTGCTGCGGCGCTGGCAGGACCGGGTGCAGGGCGCTGCCGAGGATGGCGGCAAGCCGATCCGCTTCCTGCGCACCCTCCCGCTCGGCCAGAGCGAGCGCGTGGTGCTGATCGAGGTGCGTGACGAGGTGATGCTGGTGGGTGTCACACCGGGCGGCATCAGCATGCTCAGGAGCTGGCCGGCCGACGGACCGGCCGCAGCCTCGCCACAACCGGAGATCGTACGATGAACGGCGTACTGCGCGGCCTTCCCGCGATGGAGGTGCGCGAGGCGGATCTGCGCCGTATCGTGCTGCGCGCACTCAACGGCCGACGTATTGCGGGCGCGGTGCTGGCTGCGCATTTCGCTGAGCTGCCCGACCGGCGCGGGGGCTGGCTGCGCTTCGAATCCGGCGCAGCGCTGGCGCTTGACCGGCTCGACGACACGGCATGCAGGTTCGAGGAAGCCGATGGCCTTGCCGCGGCGACCCTGATCGACCGCGCCGAGCCGCTGCTGCGTACGATCGAGATGGCGCTCGGCATCGATCTCGAGCCGGCCGGGATCGTCGCCGAGCCTCTTGGAGATGCGCCCGTGATCGCGCTCGCCGCCGCCGGCTTCGCTGCGCGCCTGGCACTACCTCCCGGCCTCGCCATCCGCCCCGCGCCTCCCGAGTTCGCACCGGAGCTCGCGGGCAAGGCGGCGATCCCGGCAAAGGTGACGATCGCGGGGCCGCGCCTTGCGCCGCACGAGGCCGCCGACCTTGCCGCTGGCGATTGCCTTCTGCTCGGTACCGCGCCGCTGCGCGCAGACCTCGCCGCAGGCGCGATCCGTATCGTCGGCAGCTTCGACCCGCGCGACCGGCAATTCCGCCCGCATCCCTGAAGGGGAACAGCTTCCATGCAAGAGACGATCCTGAGCAATTCGACGTCAGAATCCCCGGAGGATGCGCCGCCGCCGCTCGAAGAAGATGCCGTAGCCGCTTCCACGCCGCCGGCGGCGACGGAGGAGAAGAGCGCGCTCGACGGACGCTTCTCCGTACCGATCACGATCGAGCTCGAATCCACCTCGATACCGCTCGCCGAGCTTCAGGCGATCCGCGAGGGCGCCGTGCTTCCGCTGGATGCCGAGGCCGGGTCGATCCGGGTTCGCATTCTCGCCAGCGGCAAGCCCTTCACGCACGGCACGCTGATCTCGGTCGGCGACGGCTATGGCGTGCTGATTGCGGGAGAGTGAGCAATGGACTTGTCCGCCTTCACGCCCGGCACCGCGCTCGTCACAGTCGTCCTGATCTCGCTCGCGCCCTTCTTCGCGGTGATGGTCACCTCCTTCACCAAGATCGTGGTGGTGCTCAGCCTGATCCGCAACGCGCTGGGACTGCAGCAGGTGCCGCCCAACCTCGTGCTCAACGGCCTCGCGCTGATCCTCTCGCTCTACGTCATGTATCCGACGATCCAGCAGATGCAGGCGGCATCGGGCGGCGAGAATGTGACTCAGCAGGCCGAGCAGATCTTCGACACCGCCGATCGTGCCAAGGAGCCGCTACGCGCCTTCCTGATCAAGCATAGCGATCCACAGGAGCGGGAATTCTTCCTGCGCACCCAGCAGCGTATCGCCGCCAACTCCAATACCGAGCCGGCGCGCGCCACCGACTTCATCGTCATCATCCCGGCCTTCGTGGTGAAGGAACTGACGCTCGCTTTTCAGATCGGTTTTCTGATCTTCCTGCCCTTCCTCGTCATTGATCTCGTCATATCCAACATCCTGCTCGCGCTCGGCATGATGATGCTCTCACCCGTCACCATATCGCTGCCGTTCAAACTCCTGCTCTTCGTGCTGGTCGATGGCTGGGTGAAGATCAGTCACGGGCTGGTGCTGAGCTATGTCTAGCGAGGCCATCCGTTGAACAGCGACATCGTCTCGGTCACGACCGAAGCATTGTGGCTGGTGCTGCTGCTTTCGGCGCCGCCGATCATCGCCGCGTCCGCCGTCGGTCTGCTCGTCGCGATCGTGCAGGCGGCGACCCAGCTGCAGGAGCAGACACTGCAATATACGCTGAAGTTCTTCGCGGTGGTGATCACGCTGTTCATCACCGCGGGGCTGCTCGCGGGCAGCCTCTACACCTTCACCGACACGATCTTCTCCAACTTCCCGGGGATGTTGCGCTGATGGGTGCCGCCGACGCGGGATGGGCCAACCAGCTGCTGCTCGTCGCGCTCGCCTCGGCGCGTTTCGCCTTCGCATTCGTGCTGGTCCCGATCTTCTCTCGCGATACGATTCCCGCCACCGTGCGCAACTCGATCATCCTGACGCTCGGCGGCGTTGCCTTTCTGATGCAACCCCAAGTCGATCCGGCTGCGATGGGCGCGCTGCAATGGGCGCGGATGCTGCTCAAGGAGGCCGCCGCGGGCCTCGTCATCGGCTTCTTCTTCGCCACCATATTGTGGGCGATGGGGGCCGCGGGTGAGATCATCGACGCCAAGGTCGGTGCGACGATCGGCCAGATCATCGAGCCGATGGGGGGCACGATGACCTCGCTCAACGGCGCGCTGCTCGGCCGGCTCGCCAACGTCATCTTCGCCGCCTCGGGCGGGATCCTGCTGCTGATCGGTACGATCATCGAGAGCTACGCGATCTGGCCGATTGCCGCCGACTGGCCGACGCTGAACATGGCGAGCCTACAGGTGTTCGAGAACGAATTCGGTCGGCTGATGATGCTCGCGCTGCTGATCGCGGCACCGGTGATCATGGTGCTCTACGTGATCGACGCCGGACTCGGTATCCTCAACCGCTTCGCGCAGCAGCTCAACGTCTTCGCCCTCTCGCTCTCGATCAAGAGCTGGGCGGCGACATTCCTCCTTCTCTTGCTCGTCCCTGCGCTTGCCCAGGCGGTGGTCGGCGAGCTCGGCGGACGCAGCGACACCGTGCGTGCGGTGATCGAGGCGCTGGCGCGATGACCGACGACCCGCTCGCCCCCGATCCTGACGAAGAGGCGCGGCTGCGCGAGCTGATGCGCCTGCTGCGCAAGGCCGACGCGGCGGTGAGCGAACAGGAGGAACTGATCGGCGAGTTCCGCATCCCGCGCTCGCGCATCCCCGAACGCCATATCGAGACGATCCACAGCCTTACCCGGACGGAGGCGGCGGTGCTTCGCTTCCTCGGCTGGGGACGCGCCAATGCCGATATCGCGACCTTGCTGGTGATCAGCGAGAATACCGTGCGTGTCCATCTCAACAACATGTGCCGCAAGCTCGAGCTCGACGGCGTGCGCGAGCTCAACGCACTCGCCGGCTTGCTCTTCCACCCGCTCACCTAAGCGATCCGACTAGGCCTTTAGTCGGATCGGTGAGTGTGGCGCGGGCATCGATGGGCGAGAAGACTCGCCGACGACGGCGGTCCTGATCCCCTTTGCCGCCGTCCCGTCCCCGACGGTCTCGGGATCGAATTCGAAGGAGGTATCCATGTTCGGTGGTCTCAATCCCGTTTCGCTCCTCGCCACATCGATGCTCGGCCCGGTTGGCGGCATCATCGCTCAGCTCGCCCAGCAGGTCGTCTCGCAGATGGGCCAGCAACTGCTCCAGAACATGGGCGACCAGATGGGCCTGCCGCAATCGGCGATCGACATGGCCCAGGGCGCCTTCGCCGGTTCGCTCGGCGACATAGGCGGCAGTGCGCAGAATCTCGACGAGGCGATCGCGGCGTTCGGCGAGGAAGCCGGCGCGAGCCCGGCCGAGATCGGCGACGCGCAGCGCATGGTCCAGGAGCTGCTCCGCAACGCCGCGTCCGACGCGATGGAGACCGAAGAGGCCAAGGACGCCAAGGCCGGCGGCAAGGGCGGCGGCTGGCTGCGCGCCCTCGCCCGCGCGCTCGGCGAGAGCGCCGACAAGGCCGCTGATGCGCTCGAGAAGAAGGCCAACAAGCTCGACGACGCGTCGCCCAGCGAATCGGCCGAATATTCGGCGGATGCTCAGGCCTTCAGCATGCTGATGAACGCCATCAACACCGCGATCAAGGCGATCGGCGAAGCGCTCGGCAGCGTCGCGCGCAAGCAGTAAAACGCTTCGACGCGAAGATGCACCGACTCGGAGGGGGCGAGGTTACCTTCGCCCCCTCTTTGCACTACAGCCTGAACCAACCAAGGAGACGGCCATGACGGTAAAAGCTTGCTCCATTGCGATGTTCCTGATCCTCGCCGCGCCGCCGGTTGCCGCGCAGGACCTTCCGACCGATCAGCTGGACCGCCACGCCGATACGGTACGGCAGAATTCGGTCCTCCGCTCGAACCTGCGCCAGAGCTATGCCCGGCAGAACGCCCGCAACGTCAACCGCGCCTCCAGTAAGGCCGCCGCATGCGCCAACCGGGCACGCTTCAGCCGCGAATATGGCGCCGATCACCCCAAGGTGCGCCAGCTCCATGCGCTGTGCGCGCGCGCTGGCTATTGATCCACTGATCATGGCGGCGTCGCCGCCCGGAGGCACGTGATGGTCGACTCCCTCCTCACCGCCGTCAGCGCTCTGCGCTGGCAGCTTCCCGTTCGTACCCCATCCGACCAGAAGGTCGACGATCAGCGCGAAAGCGAAGCGATCGATTCGGCCTGGTCGCTGGTCGATGACATGCCGCTCGAATTCCCGCGCCGCGGCGCCTACGACCTCCCCAACGGCGGCGAAGGAGAGAGCACACCCGCCTACTCCCTCTCGGCCGGCGAAGTCGAAGGACGCGCAGCAGTCGCCGCCGCAAGACGACCGGAGCGGCCCTGACCCGCAACGAACAATACAGAAGTTGAAAGGCAGGCATCGCGAGCGCGATGCCTGCCTCTTTCCTGTTCGCCCCGGGGTTCCCACGGCCCCGCTAATCGATCCGACTAGCATCCTAAGCGAATCGCGGAGCGCGGTGGATCTGCCGCTGTGCTTTCATGATGGGGAAAGACTGACATGACGATCGACCGCATCTCGAACGGCCCGCTTGGCCCCATCGACCCCTCGGGTGGCCAGGGGCGCACGCCCGCGGCGATCGGCGAGGCGAGCGCGCGCT
>FUFK010043589.1_pt1 | contig 13861 bp, 21 predicted proteins | sample 1021851 | NCBI WGS metagenome assembly FUFK01 (sample SAMEA51879418, study PRJEB19060) | metagenome | reverse complement strand
GAGAAAGGTCTCAAGAATAAAGCAGAGAAATCAGGAATGCCTCTAGGTATATTGAAACAAGTATACAACAGAGGTCTTGCAGCTTATAAGACAGGACACAGACCAGGCGCAACTGCACCTCAGTGGGCAATGGCAAGAGTGAACAGTTTTGTAACTAAATCAAAAGGAACATGGGGTGGTGCAGACAAAGACTTGGCTGCAAAGGTTCAAGGTAAGAAAGAATCTGTACAAGAACTTGAAAAATCTATAGACGAATGGATAGCTGCAGACGGTACTAGAAGAAGAGTACACGAAAAGGATAAGAGAAAACAGAAAAAGAAATTAAAAGAATCTAATCCTATGGATACCTACAGACAAATGTGGGAAGATGCAGTAAAAGATACTATTGTAGAGAAGAAAGAAATGAATCCAAAAGTAATCGAAAAGATTGCAAAGTTAACAGATAGAAACGACCACAACGAATCATTACTCGTACTTGCAAAGGAAATGAGAGACAAAGAAGCAATCAAACTACTAGGTAATATCAAAGATATGCATAAAGTATATGGTCATATGCCTAAAGAATTGATAGATTTAAGAAACAAAGTTTTCGATAACTTAATGAGAAAGTCAAGTAGTCAGTATAGTAATCACAAAGATGTTTATGGTGCGTTATAATGCCAAAACTGACGGCTAAAGAAGTACAAAAGATTCTAACCACAGATGGTAGAACTAAACTTTTTAAGGAGAAACTTAAGAAGTTAGGTTATGTAAAAGATGCAAAACAAGTATCCAAAGTTATGGAGAAGACTGCAGATTTTGCTATGATGTCAGATGGTGGTAATAAAAAAGTTGCTCGTGCAGTTGCAAAAGCAAAGAACGAAAAAGACCTTCGTGCAAAATTAGAAAAAATTTCTACCATGAGTGGTGGTAAATATTCAGAAGCACAAGAAGATGAAGTTATCGATAGAGCTATCGATGCATTCAATAGTAAGGCAGCTGGTACACAGTTAAGACCTGATGCAAATATGTTGATGCAGTTAAGAAAGTTCAAAGATACCAAGAAGAACGGGGAAGTCAGAGCTGATGACATGAAAAAAGTCAAGGTGAAACACCAAGATGCAGTCAAAGTTCATGACATTTTAATGTCTGTTAAGGCCCCCATTCGTGATAAATACATGAGACTATTACAAAAAGATAGTAAATCATTTAAAAAGACTTTCAATTCCATATTGAAAATCGCAAGTTAGGAGAAAGTAAAATGCCATTATGGGGAATAGTAGACGGTACAGAGGATAAACCTAAGTACCTCAAACAAGAAGACAAAAACAATTGTGTGGCTAAACCACATGGTTGGGAACTTCAAATACCTGTAGGTTCTAGAACAAGAACTGAGACATTAGTCGCAGTTGGTTCTCAGACTAACCTCTCCACTGCACTAGCAGAAGCAACAATATCTGCAGTACACTTTGATGCAACATCATATGACCAAGGTGATGCTGGTAAGGTAGTTGTTGTTTATAACGAACAAGTAGATGTGACTAACGGTGCAACCCTAGTAGTCGGTGCCACAGGTGGTTCCGATGTAACTGCAACTGCAGCTGCTCACGATGGGAAGAACAAAATCGAGTTCTCATTTACAGTTCCTTCAAGAACATGTACACTATCCATCGGTGCTCAGAGCATCAGTGGAACTATAGTTGATGATGTTGGTGGAGCAACTGCTGATAAAGCAATCGCTGCAGGCGATGTTATTGACGCAGGTGGTGCTGGAACAGGTGGAACTGCAACAATATCAGTTGCATAATTTAGAGGATAGTTATGAAAATTAAAGTTTTAGGTTCAGAAGCTGCATGTGGAACAAGTTCTACAAACGGTTCTAATTTTAACACATCGACTCATGTTAGAGTTGTTAACTCAGGTAGCACAGTGAGACTTGTATCAATAGAAACAAGTGCAGCTGCATTGATAGGGACATTCTCTCTAGGTGCTGGTGCAACTGAGATTATAGTAAAAGACCCAACAGATGAAGTATTCGCTGCACATGCAGAGGTACTTGGTGTTGGAATAGCAGTGGAGCAGTAATGAAAACATTTAAGAATTTCATAACAGAACAAGGTCTAGACCTTAGAACATCAGGAAGTGTACCTCATGATTTAGATGATGCAGATGTCAAAAGACATGTAAATGCATTACTAGGACATGTTGCAGTATCAGAGTTCTTAAACCCTATGGGTGCAGTAGAACAAATGAAGGCAAAACTTTCTCAAATAGGATTAAATCCTCAGACTGCAGATGAGGAATTAGAGTTCTCCGAATCAGGAGAATTCGACTTAAACTTCTCTAGATATGGAGAGATTATAGGTAAAACTGGTAACAGTGAAATCGATGAGATCGAAAAGGAAGAGAAGGTTGTCTCACTTAATGTGAGATACGAACAGTTACCTAACGGTAGCTACAAAGTATACGGGTCATTAGTCTAAGGGGTCGTGCCCATTCTAATCCAAGTAAGAATTTAGAACAACCCTCATGTCGTGAGACAGCATGGGAAGTTCGAAGTGAATCCAAGTCAAGACACCGTATACTTACCCTTCGGGGTGACCTACATACTGTTATATTATGAGTCTATTTGATAAAATCACAGCAAAAAACTTTCAGGCCTTTGCATTAAAGCATTATGATGACCCACAGTGTGAGTCATTAGAAGACTTTCAAGAAGACCTTAGAAGGTTTAGATACCTAAAGAGGTTACTCCACAGATACCACAACAACGGTGAGATGAGAGAAAGACTCATGCTCAACCATCTAATATGTCTATTCAATGTCTTTGGATACGATCCATGTATGAGAATGTTAGAGTTCAAAATAAAAGATAAATCCTACTGGACATCTATAAAAACTATGTTATTATATCTTGGATATGTAACAGAAGACTGGGAGACAGATATCTCACTTGATCTAAAGCTTGCAGATAGATTAAGAGAACTTTAAATGCTATAAATAGTTCTATGAGAATCATAGATACATTAATAGTATTCCGAATCCTTAAATTACTGGTTACACCTTTCAACAAACAGAAAGCGTATGCATTCGGTTTTATAGATAAGGACGGAAAAAGAATCACCCATAAAATGAGAGATGGAGTGAAGGTCAGGAATGTTCCATCTACAAAGATGGAAAAGAGTTCTATGACTATGTTACATAGATTAGTATTTAATCTCAAAAGAATTATAGAGAAAGTCCCTTTCGGTAAAACACAATTTGCATCATACGCTGTTGCCCTTGCATTACTCAAGGAACATTGTGATTTATCAGATGAACAGGGTGAAGAACTATACGAGAAGTTCTATAGAATGTTAAAGGATAATGAGTTATTACATCCCGATCATATTACAGAGGCAGTAAACTTTCCAACACTTCATGAAGGTACATATCACCTTCGTTATAGATTAGACGATTATAAACCTAGAACTGCAGTTCAAGTAAAAGGTGAGATTGACAAAATACTAGGAGTATCAGTATACGAAGGGTATGTTGGAGATAACAGAGTTTTACTGAGTGCAGAAGATGTTTATTGAGAATGTATTAAAACTATCAGGTATGGTCTTCAAGAAACAAGAAGACCTCAAAGAACCCAAGTACAAAAAACTTAAGATATGGAATACTGGTTGGGAAACAATTGATATTGGTTCACCTCCTACAGGACAAGCTGTAGTCAATGAGGTTAAGAAGATACAACAAGAGATTGAGAACTGTACAGACGAACAGAAACAACAGTATATCAATTGTGATGAGGATGCATCATATTACATCAAACAATATATGGATGAACAAGGTTTAGAATATGAAGAAGATCATATAGAACTTATAGAAGATCAGTGCAGACCAATCATCAGACATTACAAAAACTTTTATAATAGACCTAGACCATATCAAGTTGCAGATGCATTAGGTATGAAACTAGACAAATTCAAAACAGGAACAAGTAATACACCAGCTTATCCATCAGGACATACAGTGCAACCTATAGTTGTTGCAGAGTATTATGCAAAGTTATATCCACAACACAGAGCAGGACTCATGAAAGGTGCAAAGATATGTGGATACGGAAGAGTTCTAGCTGGATTACACTATCCATCAGATTATGATAGTGGTGTAAAACTCGGAGAGGAGTTGATCGACTTCTTGAACATGAACTTGATAGAAGATGCACCAGTCAATTCAACAGGGCCTGGGATATCCATGCCTCCAACAATGAAGAAAAAGAAAAAGAAAGATGAAGTCCTAAAACGGTTTTAGATTATGAGATTTTTGAATTATCTTGCTTTATTTACAAGTATCACTATCGCAGGTATCGCTGCGTATTTCTCAGTCATAGGTATGGCAACCATATTTGCTGGTGCATTCATGGGTACGATAGTCATGATGTCTGCACTAGAGTTTGGTAAGATAGTTACAGCTGCATACCTACATCTATTTTGGGACAAACTAAACTACATGAAATACTATCTCACCTTGTCGGTGGTGGTACTCATGTTAATCACATCACTAGGTATATTTGGATACCTATCAAAAGCAAACATAGAAACTACACTGGTGGGTGACTCATACACACTAGAGATGTCAATCATTGATAAAAGAATCAATGCAAAAGAAGCTCAACTAAACAGACTAGAAGAGAGAGTTGCAAACTTAGATAATATCATTGTTACTGCAAGACCACAGGACAGAAACTATATCGACAGAAGACAGAGAGATGAAAGGATAGAGATTGCAAATGATATTGACATAATCGTAGATGATATAGTAAAATTAAATGAGGATAAGTTACCTCTAGAAAGAAAACAACTAGAACAAGAGGGAGAGATAGGGCCAATTAAGTATGTTGCAGAAGTCATATACGGACAAGACGAATCTGTCAAGTACCTTGACAACGCTGTTAGATGGGTAATCTTTGCGCTGATATTTGTATTTGACCCACTTGCAATACTATTACTGGTCACATCAGTCGGTCTTATGAATCGTAGGATTCAGGAAGAGAAACCACAGGTAGTAGAGAACAGATATGTCCTACAAGTACCTAAGAAAAAGATGGACGACATCCAAAAAAACACCTTGTAAAAATACCACATCTACTGTATAATGGTAGATATGCTATGGTTGGAAAGAAAATATCTTTCACAGATTGTCTCACTCGTAGAAATGGGCAAGTGGAAGAATGATAATACACTAAACCATCGATGTCCTTATTGTGGTGATTCACAGAAGAATCTATACAAGGCTCGAGGGTTCCACTTTACTGTAGGACAAAACTTTGTCTACAAGTGTCATAATTGTGGTAAATCCACATCCAGTGTCAACTTTCTGAAAGATCACTTCCCAGTCATTCATAGAGAATACATAAAAGAATGGTTACAAGAATCAGGTAAGAAACCAAGGACAAAAAAAACTAGGAGTGCAAACGATTTTAAGTTCACTCCGCGTAAAGAACTTCTAAATATGAAGAGAATCGATTTGACAGCAGTCTGTTTTCCAGCAAACGAGAAAGAGGTTGCAAGGGACTTTCTAAATTCTAGGAGTATACCTGAGTCAAAGATTCAAGATTTGTGGTTTGTCCCACATGCACAGACTCTAGGTCTATTATCAGACAAGTATAAGGACAGAGTCTTAGGTGATGACCCACGAATCGTTATACCATTCTTTGATGAGAGTGGGGAACTGGTCGGTATCAGTGGTCGTGCAATCAATGATTCACCTCTAAGATATTTGACCATGAGGTTCCTAGATGATGTTCCACTCATCTATAACCTGAACAATGTGGACACAACTAAAACTGTCTTTGTGACTGAGGGGCCAATAGATAGTTTATTCCTACCCAATGCAATTGCAGTTGGTGGTAGTGACTTCAAAAAGATTGATGATAGTAAGTTCAAAGAGAACGGAATACTAATCTTCGATAACGAACCTAGAAATAAACAGATTAACAGCAAAATCGCTGATGCAATCAATGATGGCTGGACTGTATGTATTTGGGATGATCGAAGAGTTGCACCTTACAAAGATATCAATGATATGGTGATGGGTGGTATTTCTACAGAGGATGTTACTAAGATTATTCTTGAGAATGCACATCAAGGTCTCTCAGCAAAAGTTAAATTTCAGGAATGGAAAAAGGTATGAATTTAGAAAGTTTATTATTTCGTGCAGAGGATTATGAACCAGCGAGAAAATACTTGTTAAGGAGATATGTGTCGGATATCAATATCAAAAGATTGTATGCACATGACAACCTAGACCAAGACATACCAAAAAAACTTTTCAACAACCAAACAGAAACAGATGAGAAAGGAATCATTTGGTTGAAAGAAGGTGTCGAAAGCAAACATGGACAGAGAGTACCACTAGGGACAGACCCTAGAGTTGTAATTCCCATAAAAAATCAAGGTGGTGAATTAATTGGTATACAAACTCGATCCATTGATCCATTACTGGGAAAGGGTATGAGATATCAAGGTATCAAGTATAAAGATGAGCCTCAGATATTTAACATAGAGAATATAGATGAGAGTAAAACTATCTTCGTTGTAGAGAGTGAGTTTTGTGCGATGCAGTTACCCAATGCAGCTGCAACTATAATATGGGAAGACTTACCTGAAAGATGGAAAGACAATGCAATAATTGTATATGACAATGATGAGTTTGCAGAGAGTATGGGTAAGATAAGTGAAGCAAAAGCTGCTGGGTGGAATGTAGTTGAGTGGGGAGATAAACTTCCTAAGAGGTATAAAGATATAACTGATATGGTTCTCGATAAGTGGACAACACAGGAGATCATAGACAAAATTTTGGAGTGTGCAATCAGATGAACGAAAACGGAAACGGTGGAATCAAGGTAATCAAATCAGATGGTAGTAAAGTATCAATCGATCTAGATAAAATTCATAGAATGGTAGAGAAAGCCTGTAGGAATATTACAGGAGTTAGTGAATCAGCAGTAGAAATGAACAGTGGTTTACAATTCTATGAGGGTATATCAACAAGAGAAATACAATCAATTCTAGTTAAGTCAGCACATGATCTAATCTCAACTGAAAGTCCTAACTATCAGTTTGTAGCTGCACGACTATTACTATTTGCTATTCAGAAACAAGTATTCAATACCAAGTGGAAAGATAGTGAAATCTATCCAACATTAAAAGATATTGTTGAAAGAAATATTGAACAAGGTGTATATGATCCAACCATATTAGATGCATACACAGATGAAGAGTTTGATAAGATCAATTCATACATCAAACATTCTAGAGATTTAAACTTTACATATGCTGGTCTACAACAGATTGTGGACAAGTATTTGGTGCAAGACAGATCAAGTGGTGATGTATATGAAACACCACAATTTATGTACATGTTGATTGCAATGACACTATTCCAAAACTATGACAAAGAGGTAAGACTAGACTATGTCAAAAGATATTACGACGCCATATCAGGTTTCAAAATTAACATACCAACACCAATCATGGCAGGAGTTAGAACTCCACTCAGACAATTTGCATCTTGCGTTCTCGTTGACTCCGATGATTCATTACCAAGTATCTTCTCAAGTGACCATGCAATCGGAAAGTATGTTGCACAACGAGCGGGAATTGGAATTAATGCTGGACGCATTAGAGGAATTGGTTCAAAGATTAGGGGGGGTGAAGTCCAACATACGGGAGTTGTACCTTTCCTCAAGAAGTTCGAATCCACAGTTAGATGTTGTACACAAAATGGAGTCAGAGGTGGATCAGCTACAGTCCACTTTCCTATCTGGCATCAAGAAATCGAAGACATACTTGTCCTCAAAAACAACAAAGGAACCGAAGACAACAGAGTTCGTAAGTTGGACTACTCAATACAACTATCCCAAATCTTTTACCAAAGGTTTTTGGAAAACGGAGAAATAACTTTATTCTCTCCACATGATGTGCCTGGCTTATATGAAGCATTTGGTACAGAAGAGTTTGATGAAATGTACGAGAAGTATGAGAGAGCAACTTCCGTACCTAAAAGAAAAGTCAGTGCAAGAGAACTAATTACAGATTTACTAAAAGAAAGAGCAGAGACTGGCAGAATCTATATCATGAATATAGATCATAGTAATACTCATAGTTCATTCAAAGATAAAGTGAACATGAGTAATCTATGTCAAGAGATAACATTACCTACAGACCCTATCGATCATATTGATGGAGAGGGTGAGATTGCATTGTGCATATTATCTGCAATCAATGTAGGTATTGTTAAAGAAGAGGAAATGGAATCTCTTTGTGATCTAGCAGTGAGAGGACTTGAAGAACTGATAGACTTTCAAGAGTATCCAGTGAAAGCTGCAGAGGTATCCACATTATCAAGAAGAAGTCTTGGTATTGGATATATCGGACTGGCACATTACCTTGCAAAGAACAAGGTCAAATACAATGACCCAAAAGCTTTGGAACTGGTACATGAATTGACAGAGAGATTCCAATACTATCTTCTATGTGCATCTAATAATATTGCAAAAGAGAAAGGTGCATGTGANTACTTTGGTAGAACAAAATACTCAGACGGTATTTTACCCATAGACACATACAAAAAGTCTGTTGACGAACTTGTTGAACCAAAGTATAATTTAGATTGGGAAGGTCTAAGGAAGAGGATTTGCAATCATGGTCTAAGACACTCTACATTGACTGCACAGATGCCGTCAGAGAGTTCTAGCGTGGTTTCTAATGCAACAAATGGTATCGAACCACCAAGAGATCATCTAAGTGTAAAGAAGAGTAAGAAAGGAACCCTGAAACAGGTTGTTCCTCAATATACTTTACTAAAGAATGCATATACTCTACTATGGGATATGCCAGACAATTCAGGATATATTAACATTGTTGCAGTTATGCAGAAGTTTTTTGACCAAGCCATTAGTGGTAACTGGTCTTACAATCCTGAACAGTTTGAAAACAACGAAGTTCCAGTGTCAGTAATGGCAAAGGATTTGTTGACTACATATAAATATGGGTGGAAAACATCTTACTATCACAATACCATGGATGGTAAAGTGGAAGATGTGGTTGAATTAGAACCCGTAATGAATGACCCTTTTGAGGGTGGTGAGGAAGATTGCGATGCCTGTGCAATTTGATGATAGGACTATAGAATATATTGTAAAGAACGCCACGATGGGTGATAAACCTCTAACGGGTAAAACAAATCCTCAGACATGGCAGTTATGGAAAGAAGGATATGTTGTTCTTAAAAACTTCATACCCAAAGATATAGTAACCTTCACTCTAGATGCATGGAAAGTTATTGAACTTGATCCTGAAAATTATGGTGAACAGTTTCGTAGAGAAATAGATATCATACATAATTCTCCAAAAGATTCTCTTGAGAAATCTTTATCAATGTACAGTTCACCCTTTGGTGTTGCATTACATCACTGGTGTTGGCAGAAACTAAAACATGTGATTGATATGGATTTACAAGAGACTTATTCCTTTTCAAGGAAATATGAAAGGGGTGCATATCTAAAAGCTCATGCAGATAGACCCTCATGTGAGATCAGTGCAACTCTATGTTTAGATTATAAGACTGATGATAATAAACCATGGTCTATATGGGTGGATAATACCTATGACTATGTAAACAATCCATCTGAGATTTTTGATGATACACAAGCAGTTCCGATCAGACAGAGAAAAACTGCAAGAAGAATCGATCTAGAGGTTGGTGATTTATTATTATATCAAGGGCCAAATGTTGCACACTGGAGAGAGTATCTTCTAGGTGAATATAGTTACCATATCTTTTTACATTTCTTAAATGTAAATGGTAAGGTAACTGAACTACCACATGTACATGATATAGTAGAAGATCATTTACCTGATAAAAAGTTGGTAGATCATAATTATAATCCATGTAGATTTGATGGAAGAGTTAGTAGACATCATCCCATAGAGGAAAGAACACCTGAGAGACAGGCATATCTAGAATTCAGTGAAAAGGTATGGGAAAATAATGAGGTATGGATGAACTTAAATAAGTCAGACTTTATAAATGACTTTAGTAATTTTGTACAGATAAAAGATGGAAAAGAAGTAGAACATAAGAAACGCTTTCAATACAAATACAAAGAAACGGAAGCATTTAGAAAAAGGGTAAGACACCAAACATGACAGTATTTAACAGAAAACAAGTAGACTTTACAAAAGAGAAACCTTTCTTTGGTGAGGAATTAAATGTACAAAGATTTGACGATTTCAAGTATCCAATATTTGATAAACTTACACAGAAACAATTAGGTTTCTTTTGGAGACCCGAAGAGGTATCTCTACAGAAAGATCGTGCAGACTATCAACAACTAAACAAAGCACAGAAACATATATTCACATCTAATTTGAGGTATCAAACCCTTTTAGACTCAGTTCAGGGCAGAGCTCCATCCATAGCATTTCTACCCTTTGTGACTCTACCTGAACTTGAGTCTTGCATTATCACTTGGGACTTCATGGAGACTATACACAGTAGGTCTTATACACATATCATAAAGAATGTATATGCAGACCCAAGTGACATCTTTGATACCATACTGGACGAAGAAGCTATCGTCAAGAGAGCTGAAATGGTTACAGAGAGATACGACCATTTCATACAACTAGGTCGTAGAAAGTTATTAGGTCTCAAGGTAGATGATTATGATTTATATAAAGCACTATACCTTGCATTGATATCAGTAAACATATTGGAAGGACTCAGATTCTTTGTATCGTTTGCATGTAGTTTTGCATTTGGTGAGTTAAAACTGATGGAAGGAAGTGCAAAGATACTATCGCTGATTGCAAGAGACGAAGCTCAACATCTTGCAGTCTCACAACATATCCTGAAAGTATATCAGAAACATGAGAATGATAAAATCATGAACAAGGTTATGAAAGATTGTGAGAAAGAAGTTTATCAGATGTACGAAGATGCAGTAAATCAAGAGAAAGAATGGGCAGACTTCCTATTCAAAGATGGTTCCATGATAGGACTATCAGTACCATTGTTAAGTAATTACATTGAGTACATTGCAAACAAAAGATTACGAATGATTGGGTTGAATCCAATATATGATATATCCAGTGCAAACAATCCGTTGCCATGGACAAGACATTGGTTTAACTCACGCGGTCTACAGAATGCACCACAGGAGACCGAGATAGAGTCGTATGTAATTGGTGGAATAAAACAAGATGTCACAGATGACACATTTACGGATTTTAAATTATGAAGAAATGGTATCAGATTTTATGGGGGTCTAAAGAAGAGGATGAGTTGGTTAGAAACTCAGACGGTTCGCCCGACCCTGATGATTTAACGATAGAAAACGCATACAAGACTAGGTGGATTTGGTATCACACTATATTAGGACTTCTAATGTTCTTTGCAAATATAGTGTTGATTGCAATCTTCCTATTACTTGCAATTAAACTTTAAGGAGATATGAAAGAGTTAGGATTAGCATTACTGGGTAGTTTCAGTATTTTTGGATTTTTTGCCACTGTTGTCTACCCTGATTTAGAATATACAGGTTATTCATCTACACATAATTGTACAGGTGAATGTTATGAAGAATATGTCAAAGTACATGGTACTGTAGTGGAACAACTACAGAGACAACAAGCTGCAGCTGCAGAAGACCCATTTAGTTCAATTAGAGGTCTTTGGGCTGGTTGTGCAGCTTGTCATGGAAACGAAGGTCAAGGTATGGGAATGTTCCCTAAACTTGCTGGTCAATCTGCAGATTATATAAGTGGTAGATTGTACCAATATCAAAACGGAGAGACAGTGGGTAATATGTCTTCTACAATGTGGGCTCAAGCAGGAATGTTGAGTGACTCAGATATATCCACACTCTCACAATTTATTGAGGAGACGATGAATGATTGAAATATGGAGTAAACCAGCATGTCCTTATTGTGTTCGTGCAAAGAACTTATGTGAACAAAAAGGATATGAATACAAATATTACATGATTGATGAAGACTTTACAAGAGAAGAACTCTTTGAGAAGTTTCCAACAGCCAGAACTTTTCCACAGATCACTGCACATGGTGAATATATCGGTGGATACACAGAATTCGAACAGTGGAGTAATGGTATAAGGAGAGTTTAGTGAAGTCTTTTAAACTTTACTTACCTAATCCGAAGTATACAAAGTGGGATGTGGACTGTCTACGGATGGAACACATCTTCAAATCTATAGATAATGTCAACAATGAAGTGAGAATCTATATAGAGGGTTCTGACTTCTATCTTAATGAGTCAAAACATCCATTACCTTATGCAACTATTGATGGTAAGAAAAAGAGTATGGATAATCTATTCAAAGAAGCTATAGGAGAGAAGAAAGTCTATGACGGAGAGTAAACTATACAAGATATATTGTCAAGAATGTAAATCAGAGTGTGAGATAGAACATGAAATGGACGATCACCATTATCCAATTCAACACTGCCCTTTTTGTGGTGCAGAGTTAGATGGTGATACCATTGAAGAACTAGAATATGAAGATGGAGATATACTGTAAACAAAAGAGACTACTAGAACTTGCAGTAATGCATTCTAAGGCACTTAGCATCGATGCTAAGGACGCTGTAATCAACATCAAACGATTACCACCCCAATTCTCACAGAAAGGTCTTATAGAGTATCCTAGGACACTAGGAAAAAGGACATATATTGACCTATTCATCAAAATGGATCATGAAAAAGAGGTCACACTTGCACATGAAATGATGCATGTAAAACAGGTGCTTATAGACGGCGTTATAGACGAAAATGAGGCATATTTGTACGAAAAAACGGCCATTTAGGCCTTGACAATAGGTGCCATTTTATACTATAATGTATACATGATTGAGATTAAAAGAGTAAGTCCCCTAACTGGTAAAGAAGCTGCAATGGTGTTAGATATTACACCTGAACAAGTTGCAGAGTGGAACAATCCTAACAGAAAAAGATTGATACAAGAAATCTTTCCTAATCTTACCGAGAATGAGAGGGAGTTTATTATGACAGGTTACACTGCCCAAGACTGGAGGGTTATATATGGCGAATAACATAAAATACATATTTGTCGATATGGATGGTGTACTTGCAGACTTCTTGAAAGGTTGTGAAGAGTACATCGGACATCCTATCACAAATGACGACAAGGGTCATACTCAGTATGACTTGAGAAAAGAAGAACTAACAAACAAAAGGTTGTTTGCAAATCTTCCACCAATGGTTGATATGTATGACTTGATTGCATATATCAAACACACTGGACACAAATGGGAGATATTGACTGCAGCTGGTGTAGTCAACAGAGAATTGGTTGTCTACGACAAAGTAGAATGGATCAAGAAATATGTTGACCCAAGTGTGGTTGTGAACTGTACATTTACAGGAAGTCAGAAGGCTGCATATGCACAAAAGAAAAATGTTTTGATTGACGATAGACCAAAGAACATAGAAGCATGGGAAGCTGCTGGAGGAATTGGAATCTTACACACTTCTGCTGCTGAAACTATCGAACAATTAAAGAAACTAAGGAACGGAGAGTAGTTCGGGGGATCGTGACCCTTCCCTGAAAGATGAGAGACAATAACAGATAACGACTGTGAGTTAGAACTGCTCGACTAGAGACCCCTCGACACTGCTGAAGAGTATTGGATGGAGAGGGGTTTTGTTATACACTAAATAAGAGTATGAAGAAATTCTTTATAAAAGTTTGGGAAATAATCAAGAAGATTTGGTCTTGGTTCTATTCCTTGTTTACAACACGATATAATATAGTCGTGTCCTATGATAGTGAGTGGGGTAATAATGACGA
>FUFK010438552.1_pt1 | contig 13862 bp, 27 predicted proteins | sample 1021851 | NCBI WGS metagenome assembly FUFK01 (sample SAMEA51879418, study PRJEB19060) | metagenome | reverse complement strand
TAGGGGAGCCTGGCGATCCGTACTGGGCAAACGACGAGTGCTACATGTGGGTGATTGACGTTGACCCGTACTGCTGCGAGTCTGAGTGGGACGACACCTGTGTGAATCTGTACACCTACTGCGAAGAAGGAACCGCCACCTACATCCCTTACTTTGGTTCTGAAATCAAGGTGTTCCCAAACCCAGTGGCTAGAACCTTGAGTGTAAGGTCTAGCAATCTTGTAACCATCGAAGTTTACAATTCTATCGGAGCGCTCGTCGTTCCGCAAACTACTGATAATGAAGTTGATATGTCTGGAATGCCAGTGGGGTTATATCAAGTTGTTATCAGGCATGACGGTAGATCCATCGTAAAAAACATATCTAAACAATGAGACACTTAGCTCTCGCACTGGCTTTAATTTCTACCGCAGCCTCTGCTCAGCCAGATCTGATCGTACAGGACCTGTATACCGACAGCCTCTGTCTTGGTCCTAACCCTTATTTCTCTGTACACTTCACGATTACGAACATCGGTGATGAAACGTGCGATTACTTCTGCTACGAGAAGAATGGTATTGAGGTGTGTCCTGACACAACGATATTCGACTGGTCACTAGACCCTAACGAAGCCAGGTACTACTACTTGGGATGGTTGAACTATGACGGGTTCGGTGAGCCATACACAATCGAAGTTGTCAATGCTGTGGGCGAGGTCAACACGCTGAACAACGAGTTAACAATGATCGTCCCAGACGCGCACATTTGCGAGGAGATGCTCAGCGTTGATCTTGCTATTGACACCGTGCTTTACAATACGGGCTGTGACGAATACGGTCCTTACTTAGAGCCTAGCATATACATGACTAACCTTGGGACAGACGATATCACAGAGCTGTGCATCAAGTTTCAGGTGTTGGGTCAAACCAATGACACCGTTTGCTTTACTGGTCAGAGCTATCTCCCGCTTGAGTCTGGGGACAGCGCAGTTCAGGAATGGCCCAAGCTCTACGTGGACGGAGTGTTGAGCCTGCATCTGCTGGATGTAAACGGACCATCACCTTTCTCTTGGCTGGACTTCGGTATAGACGAGTGGACCTACAACAACACGTATGTGGAGGTATTACCTAACATCTCTAGTGCATGGTGTATCCCTGGATGTACAGACGAGACTGCTTGCAATTACTTACCAGAGGCTGCCTTGGACGACGGGGGATGTGAATACCCAGAGTTGTACTACGACTGCGACGGGGAGTGCGAGTACGATACTGACGAGGATGGAATCTGCGACCAGCTTGAAATCCCTGGCTGCACCGATCCGCTGGCAGACAACTACAACCCCGACGCTACAGATGACGATGGTACTTGTGAGTACACAACAAACTTTGTCACAGAAGTGTACAGCGTAAACGACCTGAACGTATACCCCAACCCATTCGATGACGTGATCTACGTATCTACTCTGCCTGGTTCCTTGTGCCGAGTGAGAGACCTGAACGGAAAGGTTGTAATCGAGAGAACTATGTCAGCCGTCATCGGTATGCACTCCTTGGAGAACGGGATGTACTTGGTTGACTGGATGGTAGAGGGTAAGGTTATTCTGACTAAAAAGATTTTGAAGAGATGAGGTTGATTCTTGCTTTGGTTCTTTGTCTTTTGAGCTGCGAAGCGCAAGCGCAGTTCCTGAAGAAGACATTTAAGTTTGCTACGTTCTACACAGCGTTCAGCGGAAACAACTCCGTGTCTGACGTAGATGTATACTCCGTAGCCAACGGACCATTGCAAGTCGATGTCATCGAGACGCCGTTCGACTACTCGCTCACAGCAGGCGTAAGAAAGATTGCTAGGTTCTCATACGAGAACAGGGCCAACAACTTCTACAGCGGCAACGAGCAGTCCTACAGCGACGCGGCCACGATCGGAAAGGTCAAGGGGTTTGAGTTCCTGTTCCAGGGGTCGTACCAGAGACAGCAGGGTGTAGAGTTCCTCAACCAAGACCACTTCCTCAGATACGTAGCCAAAAACTGGATTGCCAAAGTGGAGTACTTGCAGGACGGCTTTGCAGACGTCAGCTACTTCGAGGGGTCGCAGAGAGGCAGGCTGAACCTAGGCAAGAAGCTTTCTCTCAATCTCGGCGTAGTACAGAGGCTGTCCGAGCCATACGGGTACAACCCGCTTGCAGATTGGACGCTAGCAAACAACAGCATTCACTACACGCAACTGGCTATCGAAGAGGGCTATAGCGTAGACTTTGACTCTGGCGAGTTCCTGAACCCTGACGGAGACGTAGTTGCAGAGAACGTACAGGTATGGGAGTCTGTGGTAATACCACAAGTTTTGAGCGACTACACAGCCCGCAAGCGAAACGAACTGCCCAGCCAGTGGAACTACTCCCTGATCGCAGGCTTTGACTTCTATCACTTTACGCAGGACTTCTGGCTGCACAGCTGGGCCAACGTATTGCCATATCACTTGGAATCAGACAGCGAATACTCTTATCAAAACTTCTTGGATGGCGACCAGTGGATCGACTACTCAGGCGGATTGATATTCGGATGGAAACTAAACAAGAGCCTGGGGATGTTCCTCGAAGGCAGATACCATAAGTACTGGAACAGAGAGTGGCACAACTTCTCTGTCGGTGTGAACTACGTAATTATTTGATATGGCAAAAGAACTGAACGAGGATACTGGCTTTCACGTAAGCGTCAAGACGCTTGCAGGGATTGGCGCTGGCATGGCAGCCGTAATCAGCATGTGGTTTGTGCTACAGGCAGACATCGCAGAGGCAAAGGAGCTTCCCGTGCCGCCAGATCCAGAGATTACCCGCATGGAATTCGACATGAAGGACCAACTTATTCGACAAACGATTATGTCCACGCAAGAAGACGTGACCGAGATCAAGGAGGACATGAAGCGTATCGAAGAGAAAATAGATAAACTACGATGAAGAATGAAAACTCTTGCAACTGTATTATTTGCGCTCTTATCGGCNACTGCNTTTGTGGCTGTTGTAACGGCTGAGGAATCAGACATCTGTGAGTCTGGNATCTGCGTAGTAGAATTCAACGCAGCGTTCAACGCACAGAATAGCGTACAGTGGATTGACAAACTCAGCGACTGCGAAGTTGCTAGGGTTGACATCCTTGAGCGCCCCGACATGCAGAAGGAACACAACATCGTTGTTGTCCCTACCATCATCGTCTTCAACGAAGGCGAAGAAGAGAAGCGATTCCAGGCCAACATCATGATGACTGTTGACGCCACGAAGAAAGACGTTCAGGGAGTGATCGATGAGATCATCCTCAGCTCTTTCTAGTATNCNGTNAAGTACTTCCAGACCCGATAGGAAAGCATNCTCTTNANNTCGCTAAGCTTTAGCTTAGTGATCACGTCGTCCCTGTCNTTTCTGCTGTACATCTTCTTATACGCCTTGGACTTGTGGTCCACGATCTCCTGATCTACGTTGAGCTCACAGTATTCTCGCAACTCTTTCGTGTTCACTATACTGAAGCCTCCCTCCTCTGGGAGGTCGAATGCTATGATGTTGGAGCCACCGTACATCCAACCTGGGTTGCCTTGTACATTCTTAAACTCACACCATATCTCGTCTGGTAGGTTGTTTCCCTTTACGTCCACACCCCACTGTTTGGAATCGCCATGCGCAATCCAATAGTCCACATGCAAGTGCATGTCGTCTTTCCTAGTGCCTTTCGTGACCTGGAATCCTAGCTGCTCAGCCGCGCGTATGAAGCGGACCTCAGCTACTCTTCCCGTCGCCGAAGAATATTTCCTCCTGCTTTGACTCACCATCGAGCTTGGATTCTAAATGTTCGAAAGATGCCGACTCTACAAACCCTAGCTCTTGATTGATCATCAAGCGCATTCCAGATATGAGACGAGATATGTTGCCCGAATCGTATCGAGGATCTCCATCCTCATCGAACAATTCCTCGTAGAAATCTGTTATTAAATCATGCAGCCTTGTCGTTGCTATCCGATAGCTTTCGCCTAGCTGCTCTTTTGTTAACTCTTTTACCATACCCTAGTTCTTTTAGTTTAGCAATAGCCTGCTCCACCTGGTATTTGTTTTTGCAGATGAAGAGAGCTGGGACTGGTTCTCCTGAGTCTATCAAGTGTTTAAGGAACAGCTTCCATCGCATCGGGAAATCATGGTGCGAGGGAGTGTACCCTTTGGTCTCAATCACCCACTCCGCATTTGGTCCTACGAAGTCGGGTGTGTATTTAATGGGAAGGACTGTCGAGTCTGTTCGGTTCGACAAGTCTTTCTTCTTAGCGGTCATCTTCCAGTATTCACCTGGGTATCTAAACTTATCTACGAGCATGTATTCATGTGTCTCGTAGGTAAAACTTAGCCCCGATTCAGCTAGAAGATCAGCGCATGTCTTCTCTAATCCGCTCTTGTATTTACCTAATGAACGTTTCTTAGCTGACTTACGCTTGGGAGTCCCCTTTGTCTTTCGCTTCACTCAGGGGAAGTTACAGCTTAATTTTTTAAAAAAGAAGTGTTAACGGGAAAGTTTATGTAATCCTGCTTACCACCCTCTAAATCAACAGATTCAAACAAAACCTTCTGCGTCTTCCACATACGGAAGGCCGTCCTTGATGTGTTCATTTCGAATCGAATTGGGTCATCGAGTGATGTTGGCTCACCACCTGTCTCTACATCACGCACCTTTCGGACGTGAAACTCAGTGACTTTACGCTGAGCGTGATCAGGGTGTTGAACCTTGCGGTGAATAGTAATGAAGCAGTCCGCACGGTTGACGAACTTACCGCCGCCTTCCGTGTCCTCTGCATACGGAGCCACAGGCAAGCCGTCGTCACCCTTGCGTCGTTGCGCCTCGGTGACGGCATGCATGTTGAGCCACACAGCTACGTTGTTTGCGGTGGAGAACGTAAGGAACTCCGATGCAGCTTCGTAGTGGTAGTCGTGGGTNCCGATGTTNCTGGTCCCCATGTCNAGCTTGAGGCTGTTGTANGGGTCTACAAANACAGCATCNACCTCNTGNTNCTTCATAATCTTTTCGAGGAAGATGATGATGTCTGAGTAGCTGTACACCTGTTTGTTGCTGATAACAGTAAAGTGTTCTGCTACCCACTCGTATGCTCGCTTCCTCTCCATGTGATTCATGGACGCGATAGGCTTGTCCATGGCGAACTGAATCAGAGACATCTTCAGGGATGCGGTGCGGTTCTCCGAGGAGTATACCACCCACTTCCATCCGTGTCGGATAGCCGCGTTTACCATGAGGTACAGTACCATCGTAGTCTTACCTACGTTGCTGTGTCCGTTNACNATAGTAAACTCCCTCTTGTATCGGAAGTATTTATCNANTTCANGATCACCAGTGTCCAGACCTACNGGTATGCGACCGTTTGCGTAGTCATCAATCCAACGGAAGTCCTCGTCATCGGATGAGATAAAGGACATATCGCCGTCGTTGATGAGCAGCTCACGCTGAGCCTTGCGTTCGTCGTCGATAGTGGTACGGATAGGGTCTTGCTTACCCTTCTCCATCGCCTCCCTGATGGTGCGAACAGCCTGGTCCTCGTCGTCTACGTCACGCTTGAGAATCTCACGCGTAAGTACACGGACCACCTCATCCTCTTCCATACGTCCAGCAGACACGTATCCCCCGCACAGCCTCGCAGCCCGCAACAGGGTATTGTGTTTGTCTCCATCTGCGCACTGACGGATCATACGCGCAGCTAGATTTAACTTTAAGTAATCGGTGTAACTGCCTGATTGTGAGACAGCTACCTGCGATTCGCTCTTCTCTGTTGCGAACGCACCGAAGGTGGTAGAGTCCTCATTTACGATGAGGTGTGGGTCGTATGACTCGAAGCATGCGCGGGACTCGTTGATGCCCGACTCGTCTACTTCGAGGTCGTACTGCTTGTTGAAGTATGTGCGTAGCGCACGGAAGTGATCACGGTGGCGTTCGGGGTTGCTTACCTTAACGAGCGCCTTAAGTCCGTCACCACTCGGAGAAACCCAACAGCTGTATACATAAGGATCCGTGGATAGAAGCGCCTTGGATGACGCAACATCAATGTGGTCGAAGTCGAGTACAATGAATTGGCTGTGTTTCGTAAGCGCCTCATCATTACGTGCTTCAAATTCCCCTGAGAAGAGGACGACAGGCAGTTTCTTTTTGAAGTCCTTTGAGCCATTCCGTATCGCTTCAATTAATGATTGCGACTTGCCCTCTTTGATTCTCTTTAGGGCGGTCGCTAGCTGAATCACATGTGCATGTTCCTTGTTCTTCTTGAAGACNTCCTGGAATATTGTGACTTTCATTTTNNAATGTGTGTTGTTTTNACATCTACNGTGGTTCCTACTTGTTTTATAGTCTCGACNTTATCNATGATGATGGTNCGCTGCTTNGCCTTGGGGGTGAGCAGCTCCTGATCGAGNCTGTACATGGTGTGCTTGTCGTGCTTCATGATNTCCCTNGGGTTGTCATATCTGCTGACAATCCACACATCTCTTGTCTGCGGGTGCTTGTTCTTTATGAACGTAGCTTTCCCAGTCATGTAGTAGATTGGTTTGCCCATNAATTAAAGATAANGGGAAAGAAAGGGGGTGGAGNCTCACGCCNNCACCCCCCANTCAANCTGAAAACACTTAANTCTTATACTAGAACGGGATNGTNTCNGTATCCGCTGTNTTAGCCGTNTTGTTGCGNCGNTCCTGCGCNGCNTCGCTGTTCGGGTCCCACACGCTGAGGCATGCTTTNCCGCTCTTCGACATGAAGAGACGGAACCGAACGTTACCGCCTTGACCGCTAGCATCACGCTTGGTGGTGTATTGGTCGATGCAGTCCTTGAGCTCGTTGTCCTTGAGACGGAAAGACCATCCCATCAACTCGCCGTTGTCATTGTAGCTAGGCTCATCGGCCCAGCCAACCAGTACGCTTTCGTACTTCTTGTTTTGTTCACTCATTGTAATGAATTTAACTGGTTATAAAGGTGTAAAAATAGTGATCGAATGCTGCCGCACCTAATATTACAGCAACAATCTTGAGGATTCGCTTATACTTCATACTGTAAGTAGTCTTTTGCGGGGTCGTAATCTTCGTTCAGAAACTGTCGGATGCGCCGTAGTGCATCGTTGAATTTCATCTCCCCTGTGAATAATGTTTCTTCCGTACACTTTACCAGTGCTGGCAGGTACGGGTATGTCTTCTCCTGCACCACCCAGTAGAAGTCTTTGATGCCAAAGACTTTGCAATAGATGTATGCTTGGATGTCATACGAAAAGTCTCGCACGGCATAGCGGAACTTCTCCGCGCTACGTGCTGACTTGCTGTCGCTAATGAACCCGTCACCAAGGCAGTCGAGGAATCCCTTGACCTCAACACCGTTGAGTTCTTCAAGGAATCCCACCTGGTAGTCTCCCGCCAGGTATGTATCTAGTAAGCCGCAGGTAGCGAGACGGTCGATCATGTCGTTCGCCATCTGCCAGTCATCACTAGAGACAATCGTCTTGCCTTCTTCGATGGCCTCGGTTTTCATTGCTGCAACAACAGCCTTGTATTCCATGGTCATCGACGGTTTTTTTGCGCTACGCGCTCTATCAGACAGCCTAGACATTACTTGGCTCTCTGACATTACGATGTACTTCTCGAACGCTTGATCACGCTCAAACAGCAGCATATCGTACAGTGTNCCAAAGTCTAACGCATCGGACTTGTATTTAAGTTCTCCCTTCATGTAGCGGTCGAACTGCGCCATGTCCCCAAGCGCCTGCTTCAGTGATGAGTACGACAGGTGTGACTTGCCGTATCGTTCGTGTAATTGTTCGCTAATAGTCATCGTATACTGGTGTTCCGTCTTCGTTTATGTAGTCGTAGGTTTCTATCTCTGCCCACTTTGTGGGTGGCTTGGCAGTCATCCAAAATCGTTTGCCCTTGCTGTTGATAAAGAACTCAGCTATGTCAAACTCTCCAGGAGAATCTGCATGGACCACGAAGAAGAGCCCTGAGAAGTCAGGGTTCATCTCCTCCGTTTCCACCCAGTACTTGGGCATCTTTGCATTCAGGCATTGTTCCCTGAACCTAGCGAACAACTTCCTGTTGGTNCGCCGTTGGTCGAGTTGANTGTANTATGCCTGACCNTTCCACCTNTGTTTGGTCATCGAACAAACTTCTTGAGTCCAGCAATCTGCTTCTCCGTGAGAGAAGACTCGTACTTATCCATGATGCTGGCGAATGCTTTCTTCTTGTCGGTCTGTGACTTGATGTAAGCAACAGCTTTGTCCATGATGTTTACAGGCGGCTCCGTGTCGAGCTTCTCTTGTACCTGCTTGATCTTCTTGGACGACGCGCTTTCCTGCTTGGCGATGGCGTCCGAGACTTCATTAGCTGACGCAATAGAAGTGTCGATTCCGATTCCAAGCATAGCGAGGGCTCGCCCGATTGCTGAAGTCTCGCAGTTCTCAACGTAGCTGGTCTTGTTGATGTTAGATGCACCTTGCACTTCGTGTGCATGTCCAGTGGCAATAACACGTCCAGAAGAATCTGCGATGGTTGCTTTGCAGACACATTGTTCTGAATCGAGGGCAGTAAGTTCGGACATGATTGTCCAGTTCTTGTACTGCTCTTCCTGACGGAAAAACTTGATACGCTCATTTACTTCTACATACTGTTTCCCACGTATGTTGGTGGTTTTGAATTTGTAATTAGCCATACTTATTGGATTGAATTGTTTCTTCTAAAAGGTTTTTCATTTTGTTTAGTCTCTTAAGCTGTGCATTCACATACTTGAGCTTGGACTGCATAGCCTTGTATTTCATCGTTTCATTACATAGCCTAGCTGCTGCGACATAGTTGTTTCTGTATCCAGGCCAGTGCTCCAGGTTAGCTTCGTGCTTCCTGGCGTGATGACATACAGTGCTGTGATCAGTATCGAACACGCGACCTATGTCCTTCGTGGTTATCTTGAACTCACGCATGGCACACATCATAGCGGCCCGCGCCTTCACCTGTTCTTGGTGTCTTGATTTGTTCGGAGTAAGACCAATGACGTGGTAGTACTCCTTGATTATGGATTGCATTTCACTCTTCATGCGAAGGTATGTTTTAAGTTTCTGTTGTGCAAATTTTGGCAGGGTAAAAGAGGGACTTTGTTTCTCATCGCTCTCTAACAGGCGCGTTACGGGATCTCCCCGCACACCATACGCCCCTCTCCCTGTCAGCGTTCTGACAGTGCTATGTGATACGATGTAAGTATCTCGTAGAACTTTACGTAGTGATACGCAGCTTCAGACACATCGCACAGTCCGTTGGCAAGCTTGGACTTGGTGACCCCCTCTTCGATGAGGTCATTGGCAAGGTCTCTTGCGATATCGGGGAACTGCATCAGGTATTCTGATACGTCCGTTCTGAGCCATGTGTCAATGTCATCTGTTACGATGTCATCCATGGCATACATAGCAGCGAGCCGTTCTGGTTGCTCGCCACCCTTGGCTTTTTCTTTGATTACTTGTATTGCTTTCTCATTCGTCATTGCATTCGTGGTTTTCGGTTACTACAAATAGGCTACGGTCTTGGCTTACCAGTAAGCTGTACTCCTCGCCGCTCATGATATTGTCGTGCATATCTACCCATTCAGGATTATGCCGTGGGTTGAACCTGACATAGAAGTCATTTATATTGGGTTTGATTTTGTCGTTATTGGTAATCTGGACGTCATCACACTGAACCCAAGCACACACAGTTTTGCATGCCCCCTCGTGAATCTTCTTTGACGTGCCTGTTTGAACCTTGAGTTTGGCGTTGAACATAGCTATCTGATGTTTAGCAGGGTCTACGTATTTAACTTCGTCGTCTCCTCCGTATTCCGTGCCCAGGTACTTTACCTGCCACTTCATAAAGTTTTCTCCTCGTGCGAGGTGGAATCTGATTTTGTACATGAGAGTTTTGATTGATAGTTAGTACATGAATTATCGCATCTGGTCAAATACCACCATGCTGTCTTCGTATGATGGGGTGTTCTGCACAATAGTCTGTGCTTGTTCTCGTGTGAGGTTGTCCATCAGGACCTTCGCCCGCTTGTTGTGATCGCGGAAGATGCGGTATACTGCGTAGTTGTTCATGTTGTAATTGAATTAAGGATTTGATTTGCTTGCATTAAGGCATACGTTTGCCGTTGTGTGTTCGTGCCTGAGCGTTGTGGCTTCGGCAGTTTGACATCCAAGGGGACTGTAAACGTGGCGTCCCCTCTCATTATTGCGTTTGCTATTCGTTGTTGTAATGTCATTGTTGTAAGTATTCGATGTAGTCAATGTATTCGAGGCCGTACAGGTCTTGCAGTTGTTCAGTTGTCATGATTTAAATTCTACGGGTTGAGATGGGAGATGCATCTTTGGAAGTTTGAAGTAGTAGATGCAGATGTCATCGGCATCGAACATGGCAGCACCTCCATACCATATGTCGCGGACAAACTCGTGGAATACCTCGACATCGAAGGTGTCGGCAACAGCTTCTTGTCGTTCGCACAAGTCCTTGATGACAGCCATGTCAGTCGGTAGGTAGTCACCATCGTATGGGGCTTCGCAATTCATTTGGTCCCACACGAGGTACTCTCGGATGTCCTTGGACTCAGGCCATGTGGGTTTGAGTTCGATGATTTTGAGAATCTCCTCTTCGCCCTCGTCAGCATCCATAGTGATAATGTCCTGCATGCCATCCGTAGTGCTTGTGACTTCTTCGTAACGGCACATGAGGGACTCTAAGGTTCTTCGCTTGGCTTCCATAGCCTTGTCCAAGTCGTTGAACCATCGGACTGTGGTGTCGGAGTAACCTTCGGCTAGTCCACATACACCGTGTAATAATGCATAGTATTTCATGAGAAAGAGATTTTGAAATTGTTCGACAAAGATACGGTGTCGTTTCCGTTATTCCAAATTTATTTTGTAACTGGTTGATTATCAACCCTTAAGACGATGTGGTCAATGTAGTCATCCATCAGGTCAGATAGCCCGCCGTCCTGATCGAACTGTACGTACCCAAGTATCTTGGTCTTGAGCCTGTCTACATTCAGCCCTGCAAACTCCTCGATGTCATCGAAGTATTCCTCCCACCATGGGTTGATTGAGTAGTCTGTGTAGTATTGCTCGTCCTCGTCCATCTCTTCTACTTGGTTCACGATGTTACCCGCTCCGTTGTTGAAGATGTCGTAGTTGATTTTGGCAATGGCTCGCATGGCGTTGCCCTCTGCTGTGTCCGCCCGCCCGCTTTCGGGTACGAGCTTCTTCCAGTGCTTGTCAAATAGGTCTTGGTATTGACCTTCTCCGTTCCAGTATTTCATTGTTGTGATGGTATTTGAATGTTGTCTTGTTCGAAGAACACGAGGCTGTAATGCTCGTCCCACGTAGTACCGCAGTTGTGGCACTTGACGTCGAAGTACACAGCATCGGGGTCGTACTGGTCTTTCAGCTTGCTGTAGCTGATTTGGCTGTCAGCCTTGCAGTTTGGGCATACGCCTTTGCTTTGTGTTAATCTGCTCATCGTTCGTCAATTATTTCTTGCACTTCTTGTGTGATGAAGGCTTCGAGCCTGTCAACCAGTTCTTCTATCTCATCCCTGTTCAGAATCTTATTCTGATTGGAGAGTACGTCTATCAGTTTCCAGTACGCACCAGTATCGTTGAATGCGCTGCTGATTTCGAGCGTGAGGTCTTGTAGGTTGAGGTCTTCAGTTATCATAGTCGTGGTAAAAAGTGTTCGTCATTAGCCAAGATTCCTGCAATGTCATGCACGAGATCGATGGAGCGTATGTTCGTGTCAGTGTCGTTGGCTGTGTTAGCCACACGCTCTGCCCACTGACGGAGCAGTTCAAATTGTTCGTATGTCATGGTGTTATTCATCATGTGTTAGAGTTTTTCCATGTTTTCCCAATCGCGCAGGATAGTCAGCGGTACGTGGTAGTAGTCACCAGTCAAGGGGTCTTGCCAAGTTTCGGTCTCACCTGCATAGGTTTCCTCGACGTATTCGAGGCGGTCAATAAGTTCTTTGTCCATGTGTTAGAGTTTTGAGTTAATGCGTTCGGCTTTGTTTATCCCTTCTATCCACGCCACGCAGAGTTTCTCTCTCGTAGGTGCAAGCCTCATGATTCCATAGCTTACACCACAGGTAATGGTCTTCCTGGTGATTTAACGTGTCGCTCAGTGGTCCTGGTATCGACTTAGCTCACCTACCAGATTTAATGGTGAGTACCGTTGTGACTTACCGAGGACTCGAACCTCGTGAGCATCCCCCCTGCCACTACATACGTCTATGCAGTGTGGTATGCTGATGTAAGCCGTGTGTCGGGAACTCATCATGCCTGTCACTCATGATTCGCCCCCTACCCTGATTGTTTTCTGCCCACAGGGTATCGGGTGGACTATTGTGTTTGCATCTGACGGTTAGTATAGCCAATTGCCGTCAGCCCTTGTTGTTTTTTTCTAATCGGTTGATTCACAGTCATTTACAACGACCCCATCGACTTGGTGGGAGTAGCACCAGTGGCCGTCATCCAGATTGAGTACGTAATGGTCTTGCGAGTATGTCACCTCGTCCACCTCGTGTCCGTACTTCTCGTTCGGGTGGAACGTCTGCTCTATATGTGTGACTCGCGCCACCTTGCGGCCTTCGAAGCCAAAGCCCCCGCGATACACGACCTTGGTGCCTATGCGGATGGGTAATCGTTCGTTCAAGAATTTTGTTTCCATTTCATATATCGTTTTCGTATTCGTATGCTCGGTCTGCTTCCTCCATGATGTCATACTCATATGCATCATCGTCATCGCTTGGGTAGTCGTACCCTTCTCTCCATAAGTCCGTCATTGCTCTCATTGTTCTTTTTCATTCAGGTATTCGTCGATGAGTTGGTAGGCTGTTTTGTCGTCGTTCAGGTACTCGTCACGATGGCCTGACCAGTACGCAGCATTGCGTAGCGTCTCCACGCCGCTGTTGAACTTGGGTTTCGGAGTCAGGTCAAACCGAGTACCCTTGAAAGCCTCTTCGAGAATTCTTGTATTGCCAAAATCGGCTCGCAAGTATGCGTCGATCAGCGCGGACTCGAACCCGCCCGCTGTCTTGCGCCGTTCGTACAGCGCGTCAATGTGTTGTTGAGTTTTCATTGTGATTTGATTTAGAATGGCAGTTCATCTGCCGTGATGTAAAACTCTCGCTTTGCTTTGTCCAGATATACGAAGGCATCTGCGTCCCTTCCTTGCGCCCAGACAGCCAAAGCCATCTTAGCGTAGTTCACACAACGCACGCTGCCTATGACCTCGCCTTTGTGTATCCACTTGTCGAAAGTGCTTCGTATCATTTTTTCAGGGATTGAATCGTTACGATTACCGTGCCCACAGCGTAGGCACAAAGGATTGCTGTACTCATTTGATTGGGGTTTCGAAGTTAGGTACGCCCAGCGTGTAGCCTCGGCGTGTGTCGTGCAGAATCAGCATCGGGTAGACGTCCTTGTCACCCCACATATCCGTGCCCTCTTTGATTACGCCCTGCTGCTCAAGGTACGTGTACGACTGCTCTACGATATCTCCGACAGCGTAGTCATAGGATAGCCACTTGGTGACGTTGTTGCGTTCGTCCTTGATGCGGACTCGTGCGCCCTTCGTGTTCGTAGGGCCGAAGAACTCTATGTGCAGGGCACGTAGACGGGGAATGCTTGTGTGCATAGTGTAATGATTTTGATTTGACACATACGCCTCGCGGCGTTTCGGCTATTCAAGCCTCGTCAGTGTGCCTTGGGTAGGTTCGTGGGTAAGTCCCACTCGTCCTTGGGGGTGTCGTGCCAGTCAGTCCAGTACATGAACTCGTCCTCGAACGCCTCATCCAGCGTAGCGTAGTC
>FUFK010045368.1_pt1 | contig 13868 bp, 11 predicted proteins | sample 1021851 | NCBI WGS metagenome assembly FUFK01 (sample SAMEA51879418, study PRJEB19060) | metagenome | reverse complement strand
TATTTGTTGAAATTTTTTTTTTTAATATTTTTTGGATAATTTCAATTTCTAAGCCACCTAATCTTAAAATTTTTGGCTTTTTCCTTAGATCAATAATTGTAGACTCAATTCCAACTGATGATCTTCCACCCTCAAGAATATACTTAATTTTTTTTCCAAAATCTTCTTTTACATCTGAAGAAGTTACTGCACTTATCTTTGAAGAAATATTTGCACTAGGTGCCGCAATAGGAAATTTTAAATATTTCAAAAGATTTCTTGCTACAGGGTGTTTTGGAAATCTCACAGCAAGAGTATCTTTTTTATTCGTTGCTACTTTTGAAATTTTTGAGGTTTTTTTTTGATTTAAGATAAATGTTATTGGACCAGGACAAAATCTTTTATACAGTTTAAGAAAATCATCATTTAAATCACAATCATTTTTTAATTTTCTTAAATCATAATAATGAATAATTAGAGGATTATTAGCTGGTCTTTTTTTTAATCGAAATATTTTTTTACATGCTGTATCAGAATATGCATTTCCCGCAATTCCGTAAACAGTTTCGGTGGGTATAGCAACACACTCTCTTTTATTTAAGAGTTTCTTTGCTTTTTTAATATTTGCAAGATTAATTTTCATGTATTATCTGAGAGTATTATATGAAAGATAAAAATNTACCAAATGATTATAATTCTNTATCTCTTGAGGAATTGACNACTGAGGCAAANAANATAATTGAAGAATTAGAAAATCAAAAGGATTTANGAAANTCTTTANANAAATATCAAAATTTAATTAAATTAAACAATTTAATTGAGAAAAAATTTCAAACGAGAATTAGAGAAATAAATGAGAAAACAAAAGATAAATTATCCAAAATTAATCACAAAAAATCATGAAAAGAAAATTAAATAAAATTGCAAAAGATACAAATTTATTTCTAAAAAGATTTATTGCCAAACAAAAAAAAACAAATTTGATAGTTGCAATGAAATACGGTCTATTTTCTGGAGGAAAAAAAATAAGATCAAAAATTTTGATTGATGTTGGATCTCTATTTAANTTAGATTATAAAACACTTATCATTATAGGTGCTGCAGTTGAATGTATTCACGCGTATTCATTAATACATGATGATTTACCTTGTATGGACGATGACTCTATNAGAAGAGGCAAACCATCAGCGCATATTAAATTTGGAGAGGCTACTGCAGTTTTAGCTGGAAATTCACTTTTAACAATGGCTTTTGAAATTTTAAGTCATAAAGAACTTAAAATTAATGAAAAAACTAAGATTGATTTAATAAATAAGATTTCTGAAAGTTCAGGNCATCTTGGAATAGCNGGNGGACAATATTTAGATTTAAATTATGAACGTAAGAAAATTTCTCAAAAAAAGATTGAAGATATGGAAATTAAGAAAACTGGAAAACTTTTTAGTTTTTGTTGTGTAGCACCCTTAATTATTAAAAGAAAAAATAAAAAAGATATCAAAAAATTTGAAAATATTGGTTCTGATATAGGTTTGTTGTTTCAAGTTGCTGATGATCTAATTGATTATAAAGGAAGTTTGCTTGTTGCNGGAAAAAAAACNGGNAAGGATAAAAAAAAAGGAAAAGCTACTCTAATTAGTTTACTAGGATACAAAAATACTATTAAATATGCTAATAATTTAATTTTAAAAATAAATAGTAAATTAAAAAAATATGGATCTAAATCAAGAAATTTGTCTGAAACATTAAACTATATTTTGAGTAGAAATAAATGAAAAAAAATTATGAATTATTAGATAAGATTAATTTTCCATCGGATTTAAAAAAAATACCTGAGTCTAAATTACAAAAAGTTGCTGATGAATTAAGAAAGGAAGTGATAGATGCTGTGTCAGTGACTGGTGGTCATCTTGGGGCAAGTCTTGGAGTTGTAGAATTAACTGTTGCTTTACATTATATTTTTAACACACCAAATGATAAATTAATTTGGGACGTAGGTCACCAATGTTACCCACATAAAATTTTAACTGGCAGAAAAGAAAGAATAAGAACTCTAAGACAAGGAAATGGTCTTTCTGGTTTCACAAAAAGATCTGAAAGTGAATATGATCCCTTTGGAGCTGCTCATAGTTCAACTTCAATTTCGTCAGCACTAGGTATAGCAGAGGCGAATAAACTTTCTAATAAAACAGATAATGTAATTGCAGTTATTGGTGATGGAGCCATAAGTGCTGGTATGGCATATGAGGCTATGAACAACGCGGGTGCCTCAAAAACTAAGATGATTGTAATACTAAATGACAACGATATGTCAATTGCTCGACCAGTGGGGGCGATGAGTACTTATTTGGCAAAAATTTTTTCAGGAAAGATTTATTTTAGTTTAAGAGAGACTGTTAAATTAATTATGTCAGCTTTTTCAAAAAGATTTAGTGTAAAGGCTGGTAAAGCAGAAGATTTACTGAGATCAGCTGTAACAGGTGGAACTTTGTTTAGTTCACTTGGATTTTATTACATTGGTCCAATAGATGGTCATGATCTAAATTCATTAATTCCTATTTTAAAAAATGCTAGAGATTCTAAGTATGAAGGGCCAATTTTAATTCACATTAAATCAAAAAAAGGAAAGGGTTATACTTTTGCTGAAGAAGCAAAAGACCATTATCACGGCGTATCCAAATTTAATGTTAAAACTGGTGAACAACTTAAAAGTTCTACTAAAATACCATCGTATACAAAAGTTTTTGCTAATACTTTAATTCAACATGCTAAAAAGGACAGTAAAATTGTAGCTATTACAGCTGCAATGCCTGATGGGACTGGTCTTGATAATTTTCGTAAAGAATTTCCAGATAGAACTTTTGATGTTGGGATTGCAGAACAACATGCAGTTACATTTGCTGCAGGTTTAGCTACTGAAAACTTCAAACCCTATGCTGCGATTTATTCCACTTTTCTTCAAAGAGCTTATGATCAAGTGGTTCATGACGTAGCAATTCAAAGTCTACCTGTAAGATTTGCAATTGATAGGGCGGGACTTGTTGGAGCTGATGGACCAACACATGCTGGAAGTTTCGACACAACATATTTATCCACTTTACCAAATTTTATTGTTATGGCGGCAAGTGATGAAGCTGAGCTTGTGAGAATGATAAATACCTCGACCGAGATTAATGATAGACCTTGTGCATTCAGATATCCAAGAGGAACAGGAATAGGTTCAATTTTACCTTCAATCAACGAAAAAATTGAGATAGGGAAATCAAAAATTATTAAAGAAGGAAAAAAATTAGCGATACTAAATTTTGGAGCAAGATTAAAAGAGACATTGAAAGCTGAAGATAATTTATCAAAAAAAGGTGTATCAATAACCGTTGTGGATGCGAGATTTGCAAAACCTTTAGATGAAAATCTAATTTGGCAACTAGCTACAACTCATGAAGCAATAATGACTATTGAAGAGGGTTCGATTGGTGGTTTTGGATCTCATGTAGTAGATTTTTTGACAAAAAAAGGTTTAATGGACTCTAATCTCAAATTTAGATCATTAACATTGCCAGATATTTTTATTGATCAAGATACTCCAGAAGAAATGTACAAAAGAGCAAATCTTGACTCAGTTTCAATTGAAGATAAAGTTTTAGATTTACTAAATTCTAATATAGTTCTGAAAAAACAAAAATGAAAAATCAACCACATTGAGCTTTGTGTAGAAGATAATGATCTAATAAAACACACGAAAGCATTGCTTCACCTACTGGCACAGCTCTAATACCAACACACGGATCATGTCTACCTTTAACTGATATACTTGTATTCTTTCCAAACTTATTAATTGTTTTTCTACTTTTTAAAATTGAAGAAGTTGGCTTTACGGCAAAAGAAATAATTATTTCTTGACCTGAGGAAATACCTCCTAGAATACCCCCTGCGTTATTAGTCTTAAATTTTGTTTTTTTTTTATTTTGAGAAATCTCATCAGAATTTTCCTCACCTGACAATTGAGCTGAGTTCATTCCTGAGCCAATGTTTACTCCTTTTACAGCATTTATACTCATCATAGCTGAAGCTATGTCAGAATCTAATTTTGAGTATATAGGCGCACCTAATCCTGAAGGGATACCATTAGCTCTTATTTCGATTATTGCTCCACATGACGAGCCAGCTTTTCTAATACTTAATAAATATTTTTCCCAAATTTTTAACATTGATTTATCTGGGCAAAAAAATGGGTTTTTAGAAATTATTTTATCATCCCATTTATTTGTATCACATCCTAGTATTCCAAGCTGAGTCACTGCTCCAGAGATTTTAAATTTTTTTCCTAATTTATTTTCTAAAACTTTTCTTGCCACAGCACCAGCCGCGACTCTCGCAGCCGTTTCTCTAGCCGATGATCTACCTCCACCTCTGTAGTCTCTTATTCCATATTTCTTAAAATATGTGAAATCAGCATGTCCTGGTCTAAATTTATCTTTAATATCATTATAATCCTTTGAACGCATATCCTCATTGTAAATTATTAATGATATTGGGGTCCCTGTCGTTTTTCCTTGAAAAACTCCTGAAAGAATTTGAACCTTATCACTTTCTTTCCTTTGAGTAGTAAATTTAGATTGGCCAGGTTTTCGTTTATTTAATTCTTTTTGAATATCGGCCTCTTTTATTGATATTAATGGTGGACACCCATCAATAATGCATCCAATAGCTGGACCATGGGATTCTCCCCAAGTTGTGAAACGAAAAGTCTTTCCAAAAGTATTAAATGACATTATTTATATTGTATAGATTATTTTGTTTAAATTATGAATCAAAAAAATTCACTAGGGCTAAATAAATGCTTTTTAGATCTAGATAACCCTTTTGAACTATTTCAAAAATGGTTTGAGGAGGCTAAAAAAAAAGAAATTAACGATCCAAATGCTTTAGCACTTGGTACCGCAAACAAAGAGGGTATTCCCTCAGTACGAATGGTTCTGCTTAAAGGTCATAGTGAAAATGGATTTGTTTTTTATACAAATTTAAATAGTCAGAAAGGAAATGAAATTAAAGAAAATCCAAATGCTACAATGTGCTTTCACTGGAAAAGTCTACTAAGACAAATTAGAATAGTTGGAAAATTGAAACAAGTAGATGATCAAACTGCTGACGAGTATTATAATTCTAGAGCATATGATAGCAGAATAGGTGCCTGGGCCTCAAAACAAAGTAGCATTCTACAAAATAGAGATGAACTTTTAAATTCATTAGAAAATTATAAAAAAAAATATAATGACAAAGATAATGTACCTAGACCACGTCACTGGTCAGGCTGGAGTCTAATACCATCAACAATTGAATTTTGGTTAGACGGAGATAATAGAATTCATGAGAGGCTAAAGTACTCTTTAGATAAAGATGGTAGTTGGACAAAAAATCTTCTTAGTCCCTAAAAATCTCTAGACAAACTAAATGAAGTTAAATTTTCTAGAATATTTCTTTCGTTACAATCTTTAAATATTGATAATGAGTTTGATGCTAAATTTATGTAATGATTTGCTTTTTGATAACATTCCTTAATAATTTCGAACTGTTTTATTAAAGATATTGTATAATTAAAATCATTTTCATCTCTACTATCTTTTAAAAAAATATTTTTTAGCTTTTCTTTTTCTTTTAAGTTTGCTTTTTGAAATAACAAAATTATCGGCAAAGTGATTTTCCCCTCATAAAAATCTTTCCCAATTTTTTTTCCAAATAATTTAGTTCCAGAATTATAATCTAAAGTATCATCAGCTATTTGGAACGTTAAACCCAAATTCCTTCCATAAAATTCCAAAGCTTCCTTTTCCTTTGCTGTCATGTCTGACAAAATCGCACCAACTTTGGTAGCTGCCGCAAATAATTCAGCAGTTTTTGCAGAGATTATTCTTAAATAAGTTTCCTCCAACATATCTACCTCACCTCTATGTTGTAATTGTAGAACCTCACCTTGGGCAATTTTAGAGGAAGTTGAAGACAATAATTTTAAGACTTCAATATTTCCATCATCCACCATCATTTCAAAACATCTACTAAGCAAATAATCTCCAACTAAAACAGAGGAATGGTTGTCCCAAACTTTATTTAAAGTTTTTCTTCCCCTTCTTATAGATCCATTATCAATTACATCATCATGCATCAAAGTTGCTGAGTGAATAAGTTCTACACAAGCAGCTAAATTTATATCTCTTGTTCCTTTTGCATATCCACACAATTTTGCAGAACCTAGAGTTAGTAAAGCTCTTAATCTTTTTCCACCAGTACCAAGGTGATAATTTGTCATTTTTTGAACTAAGTCCACATTACTCTCTAATTTGGAGTTTATTTTTTCTTCAACTAAAATTAATCTATCTTCAACTGAATTTTTAAGTTGAAAATACGAATTATTAATTTTATTTTTTAATTGAACTACACTTCCCATTTAGAGTGCAAATTAGTATAAAAAGTTTCTTTTGATACCTATCAATTGACGCACCTAAATCTTCAATTATAAGGTGTCTTTATATTCATATAAAAATTCTGTAAAGATTTAGTATGTTCTCTTTTTTAAAAAAGAAAAAAATAGTTCCCCATATTAAGTTAAGTGGCATCATTGGGAATGTAGGAAAATTTAAACAAGGTCTGGATTTGTCTAGTCAAGAAGAGATCATCTCTAAAGCTTTTTTGGTAAAAAGAGCTCCGTGTGTGGCAATAACGATTAATTCACCAGGGGGATCACCAGTTCAATCACATTTAATTCACGATTTTATAAAACAACAANCAAAAAAAAATAAAAAAAAAGTGATAGTTTTNGCAGAAGATGTAGCAGCNTCTGGAGGNTATTTANTTGCATGTGCNGGAGATGAANTATTTGCAAATTCTAGNTCAATNATAGGATCAATAGGTGTAATTTATTCTTCNTTTGGNTTTACAGAATTGATAAAAAAAATTGGGGTNGAAAGAAGAATTCANACAGCTGGAAAAAANAAAAGNACNNTAGATCCTTTTCAAGAGGAAAAAAAAGAAGATATCGAAAGATTAAAAAGTATTCAGCTAGACTTACATAAAAACTTTATTGATGTTGTTGAAAAAAGCAGAGGTTCAAAATTAAAGAAATCAGAAATTGAATTATTTTCAGGTGAGTTTTGGTCAGGTACTAAAGCTATGGATCTTGGTTTGATTGATGGCATTGGTAACGCTAATCAAATTTTGAGAGAAAAATTTGGAGAGGATATAGTTATTAAAAAATTTGAAAAAGCTAAAAGTTGGTTAAGTAGAAAGCTGTCATCGTCAACCGAGCATGTCGATCAATTTGCAAATATATTAGAAGAAAAATCTGTTTGGCAAAAATATGGTCTCTAGAAAAATTCAAAAAAAACCTAAATTTCAAACTTTTCAAGATACAATTTTAAATTTACAAAAGTTTTGGAGTAAACATGGTTGCGTTATCTTACAGCCTTATGATATGGAGGTTGGAGCTGGAACATTTCACCCAGCTACTACTCTTAGGTCTCTTGGACCTAAACCATGGAAAGCAGCTTACGTTCAACCTTCAAGAAGGCCAACAGATGGTAGATACGGTGATAATCCAAATAGACTTCAGCATTATTATCAATTTCAAGTAATAATCAAACCATCTCCATCAAATATTAAAAAACTCTATTTAAATAGTTTATCAGTGATAGGCATCAATCACAAAGATCATGATATTAGATTTGTTGAAGATGATTGGGAAAGTCCGACTCTTGGAGCAGCTGGACTTGGATGGGAAGTGTGGTGCGATGGAATGGAAATTACACAGTTTACATATTTTCAACAAATGGCAGGCTTCCAATGCAAACCTGTTTCAGTTGAAATAACTTATGGACTTGAAAGAATTTGTATGTTTACGCAACAAAAAAAAAATGTTTATGATTTAGTTTGGAACAACAACGGAGTAGATTATAGAGAGGTTTTTCATCAAGCTGAAAAAGAGTTTTCTGCATATAATTTTGATTATGCAAATACAGAAAATCTTTTCAAAATTTTTGAAATGATTGAATGTGAAGCAAAATCATTAGTTGAAAAAAAAATATCTTTACCGGCTTATGATCAATGTTTAAAAGCAAGCCATGTATTTAATTTATTAGATGCAAGAGGTGTAATTAGTGTTACACAAAGAGCTGAATACATCAGTAGAATAAGAGAAATTACAAAACTAGCAGCAGAAACCTGGATTGATACACAAAAATAGAATGTCAGAATTTTTTTTAGAGCTTTTTAGTGAAGAAATTCCGGCTAGACTTCAAAGAAGTTTTAGAGAAAAAATTTTAGATGACTTCAAAACTTTTTTTAATAAAAGATCTATTAAATTCAAAAAAAGCTTCTCACTATCTTGTCCTAACAGAGTTGTTGTAGTTTTTAAAGGGTTAGATAAGTTTATTAAAATTAAATCTGAAGAAATTAGAGGACCAAATGTTAACTCCCCGCCCCAAGCTCTTGAGGGATTTCTCCGATCTAACAATATCAATAGAACAGATTTATTTAAAAAAAGAATCGAAAAAGGTGATTTTTATTTTTATGAAACAAAATCAAAATCACTAAAAACACATGATTTATTAAAAGAATTTATCCCAAAAATTTTAGAGAGCTATCAATGGAAAAAGTCAATGAAATGGGGTGAATATGGCTTAAGTTGGGGCAGACCTCTAAAATCAATTTTATCAATATTTGATAAAGATGTAATCAATTTTGATTTTCATCATCTTGTCTCTTCAAACTCAACTTTTATAGATAAGGATCTCGAGGAAAAGAAAAAAACATTTTATGATTTTAAAACTTATGAAAAGTTTTTTGAAAAACAAGGGATATATGTTGATCAAAATAAAAGACTTAAAATAATAAACAGAAATTTTTTAAAAATTTTAAATAAAAAACGACTAAAAATAAGTAATAATTCTGGATTAATGGAAGAAGTTGTTGATTTGGTAGATAGCCCAAATATTCTATTATGTAAATTTGATAAAAAGTTTTTATCAATTCCTAAAGAAATTTTAATTTTAACAATGGAATCACATCAAAAGTATTTTCCAACTTTTAATGAAAAAAATGAAATAACCAATGAATTTTTAGTTGTCTCAAATATTAAAGATCATAAAGGTTTGGTTAAAATAGGTAATGAAAGAGTAGTTGAGGCAAGATTGAATGATGCAGAATTTTTTTGGGATAAAGATAAATCCCATAATCTGGTTAAAAAGATCTCAGAATTAAAATCTATAAGTTTTTTTAAGGGTCTTGGAAATTATTTTGATAAAGTACAAAGAATGAGAAAGCTTGGTGGAATGATTTCAGATGAATTATTAATAAGTAAAGAGAAAGTTGAATTATCAGCATCGATTTGTAAAACAGATTTAACCTCTGAAATAGTTGGTGAATTTCCTGAGCTCCAAGGTATAATGTGTGGATATTTCTCAGCTTATCAGGGATTTGATAAAGATGTTTCATTAGCATTAGCAGAACAGTATTTGCCTATAGGATTAAACTCAAGCGTTCCTAAAAATCCATTCAGTGTCTCATTATCGATTACAGACAAGTTAGACACTTTAGTAGGTTTTTTTGGTGTTAATGAAAAACCTACAAGCTCGAAAGATCCTTTTGCTCTTAGAAGAATAGCACTTGGTATAATTAGAACTTTGATTGAGAATAAAAAAAATTTAAAAATAAATAGTTTATTAAGTTATTCTAAAAATTTATACGAAGATCAAAATTTAGATTTCAATAACAATAATTTGCAAAAAGAATTGAATGAATTCTTAAAAGATAGATTTAGATATTATTTAAAAGAAAAGGAAATACGATATGACATAATTGAAGCAATAATTTCATCATTTTCTTTAAATGAAATATACGCATCTTATGATAAAGCAAGATGTCTAAATAAAATCATAAACAATCAAATTGGAGAAGATATTATTTCAACATTCAAAAGAGCTTCAAACATATTGGAAAATGAGATGAAAAATAATCCAATTGAAATTGAAGATTCAACTGATCCTGGAATCTTTAAAACTGATTTTGAAAGAAACTTATATAAAAAAATTAATGAAATTAAAAAGTACTTTTCTGCTGTTAATAATGATGAAAATTATGAAAAATCTTTGTCAATTTTAGCTAACGCGAGAAAAGAAGTTTTTGATTTTTTTGAAAATGTAAAAGTGAATGAGGAGAATGAAACTTTGAGAAAAAATCGTTTGGAACTTCTTAATATGTTATGTAAAACCTTTTCAAATTTTATAAATTTTCAATTGTTAAAAGCAAGTTATGAATAAGTTAATTTTAAACTTCAAGTCTAAAGAAACAAAAAAGATAAAGTTCCCTAAAAATCTTTTAGGAGGTAAAGGGGCTAATCTATCAGAAATGGGCAGAATGGGATTACCCGTGCCTCCTGGATTTACAATATCTACAAAAGTTTGCGAAATATTTTATAAAGATAAAAAAAAATTAAATTCAAAATTGATTAGCCAAATTAAGAGAGAACTTAAAGTAATAGAAAAAGATGTATCTAAAAAATTTGGTGATCTAAAGAATCCTCTTCTTTTGTCAGTTAGATCGGGAGCCAGAGTCTCAATGCCTGGTATGATGGATACAATTTTAAATCTTGGTCTGAACGATAAGACAGTAGTTGCGCTTGCCAAAAAAACCTCAAATGGAAGATTTGCCAAGGATAGCTATAGAAGATTTATTCAAATGTATGGCAATGTAGTTATGGGTGTCGAGAGCTATCATTTTGAGGAATTAATTGAAAATTATAAGCTTACAAAAGGTGTTCTTTTAGACACTGATTTAGATGAGGAAGATTGGGATGGGCTGATTAAAGATTTTAAAAATACAGTTAAAGAAAAATCTAAAAAAGATTTTCCACAAGATGTTCATCAACAATTGTTTGGTGCTATAAGTGCTGTATTTCTATCTTGGGAAAGTAATCGTGCAAAAATTTATAGAAAATTAAATCAGATTCCATCTGAATGGGGTACTGCAGTAAATGTTCAGTCTATGGTTTTTGGAAATATGGGAAATGATTGTGCGACTGGCGTAGTCTTTACAAGAAATCCATCAGATGGATCAAATGATATTTATGGTGAGTATCTTATAAACGCTCAAGGAGAAGATGTAGTTGCAGGTACAAGAACGCCTCAATACATCACAAAAAAAGCGAAGAAAGAAGCTAAAGTTAGTGAGGCATCGATGGAAGAGTCAATGCCGAAAGTTTACAAGGAATTGCATACAATTTTAAAAAAATTAGAAAAACATTATAAAGATATGCAAGATGTAGAGTTTACAGTTGAGAAAAGCAAACTTTGGATATTGCAAACTCGATCTGGCAAAAGAACATCTAAGTCAGCTGTAAAGATTGCTGTAGACATGGTTAAAGAAAATTTGATATCAAAAAGTGATGCTATTCTAAGAATTGATCCTAATTCTCTAGATACATTACTACACCCAACTTTGAATGAGCAAAGTGATTTTAGAGTGATTGCAAACGGGCTTCCTGCATCTCCAGGTGCAGCAAGTGGAAAAGTAGTTTTTACCTCTGAGGATGCAGAAAGATTAAATGACATGATGCAAGATACAATTTTAGTAAGAGTTGAAACATCACCAGAGGATATTCAAGGTATGCACGCTGCAAAGGGAATCTTAACGGCAAGAGGTGGCATGACCAGCCATGCAGCTGTTGTTGCAAGAGGAATGGGAAGACCCTGTGTCTCTGGTTCAAGTGAAATTGACATTAATTATGATCAAAAAATCTTTAAAACTTCATCAGCTGAAATTAAAGAAGGTGATATTATTACTATTGATGGATCTACTGGAAGAATAATTCAAGGAGAAGTACCTACCGTAAAACCTGAAATATCAGGTGATTTTTCAAAATTAATGGGCTGGGCGGATAATATTAGGAGACTGAAAGTTAGAACAAATTCAGAAACACCATTAGACACAAAAACAGCAAGAGAATTTGGGGCAGAGGGAATAGGACTTTGTAGAACGGAACATATGTTTTTTGATGAAGAGAGAATACTATCCGTTAGAGAAATGATTTTATCAAAAACCTTAGAGGATAGAGCTAGAGCGCTTGAGAAACTCTTACCACATCAAAAAAAAGATTTTGCAGAAATATTTAAAATTATGCATGGTTTACCCGTCACAGTTAGGTTACTTGATCCACCTCTACATGAATTTTTACCAAAGTCAGAAAAAGAAATATTTGAAGTTTCAAAAGTGGTTGGAACAGATTTAAATGATGTAAAAAGTAGGATTGATGAACTTCATGAACAAAATCCTATGTTAGGGCATAGAGGTTGTAGATTAGGCATTTCTTTTCCAGAAATTTATGAAATGCAATGTCGTGCGATTTTTGAAGCATTATCTCAATTGAAGAAGAATAAACAAAAATCTGCTTTTCCAGAGATAATGATTCCACTTGTTTCTACTGAAGCAGAGATAAAAATTATGAAAGATTTAGTGATTAGGGTTGCTAGGCAAGTAGAAAGAGAAAATAAAGTTAAAGTAGATTATCTTGTAGGTACAATGATTGAGCTTCCTAGAGCAGCAATTAAAGCTAGAGAAATTGCAAAACATGCAGAATTTTTTAGTTTTGGGACAAATGATTTGACTCAAACAACTTTTGGAATAAGCCGAGATGATAGTGGAAAATTTTTAAATGACTACATTGAGAATAAAATTTTTTCTATTGATCCATTCGTATCAATTGATGAAGGAGTTGAGGATTTAGTTAAGATTGCAGTTTCTAAGGGAAGGGAGCAAAATAAAAAAATAAAATTAGGTATTTGTGGTGAACACGGTGGAGATCCGAAAAGTATAGAATTTTGTTCCAGAACAGGCCTAGATTACGTTTCTTGCTCACCCTATAGAGTTCCAATTGCAAGATTGGCTTCTGCTCAAGCTGAGCTGAAAAAAAAAATAAAGTCAATTAAAATTTAATCTTTTATTGTGATTTCTTTTTTGTCATATTACTTTATTTTGTCTTCACTTTGTATTTTGACTTTGTTTTTTTTTATCTTTTTATACATTAAAATATTTTTTTTATTTGGGTTACTAAATTTAATATTAGCAAAAAATGATAGATATTTATTATAAAATGGATATGAAAATTTTACCTCAACTTTTTTGTAAAAAAAGTTTATCAAGGATTTAATTTCGTCGAAATTATTAACATGCTCATGTTTTTGAATATATTTAAAAGAATATCCAAATTTTAATTTAAAAAGTATTCCACTAAATAAAAACCACAAAATATCCCACATTGGATAACCTTCACAAGGTATTGAGTGTTGTTGATATCCCCCCTTTTTTAATTTTAACGAACTAATATAAAGATAATCTGGTAAATCAGTTATGTGCTCTAGTACAGCACAACTAATAATTCTATCGTAATAATAATCTTTAGTGAATTTAATATCATCATAACTTTTATTAATTAATTTTTTTTTAATTGAATTTTTATATAAAAACTTTTTCGGCTCTATAATGTCATAATGTTTTTCAATTTCATACTTAAGATGATTTAATGTTCCAGCGCCTATTTCTAAAGTTGTATTTTTTATATCTCTTTCGTTAATTGATGTGTGTAACCATCTTTCGCTTAGTTGACTAAAAAAATTATTTCTATTATCAGAATAATGTTTATTGAATATTTTCTTGATCGGTTTTGGTAACACCCCCCTTTTTTTGGGATATTTTTTTATTAAATCCAGTATTTTATAATTCATAAATAATAATTATAAGGGGCGTTCTGTTGCCAGGTGCCCCGGACCCCGTTTACCTAATTAACAAAGTTAATTAAGCAGCAAGTGCGTAACTTTCGTTAGCAATTATAAAATAGCCCTTTTCGGAGG
>FUFK010017012.1_pt1 | contig 13868 bp, 13 predicted proteins | sample 1021851 | NCBI WGS metagenome assembly FUFK01 (sample SAMEA51879418, study PRJEB19060) | metagenome | reverse complement strand
AACACTTACCCATTCTTTATGAAGTTTTAAGTTACTTAAATCTTCTTGATCAATTGGTTTGAATGTTCCATAACCCACGTGCAAAGTTATCGGTAAAATTATTACTCCTTTTTTTTTTAGATTGGAAATAAGACTTTTACTTAAGTGTAAACCAGCAGTTGGCGCGGCAACTGCCCCTGGATTAGTTGCATACTCAGTTTGATAACTGTTCTCATGAAAAGATTCTTCTTCGGAATTTTTTATATAGGGAGGGAGCGGTATTTCCCCGTATTTATCAAGAAGGGTATTCATTGATTTGAGATCAGTTATGTTTTCCGGAAACTTGATAAATCTCCCTCCAGTTTCTTCATCAACCCCATCAACTATCAAATTAATATTTTGTCCAGTAGGTGATTTTAATTTTAATTTTTTATTTATTTTTAACTTTTTCGCTGGCTTTGCCAAACATAACCAAACACATTCATGGGATCTTTCTAGAACTAATAATTCGACCAATGTTCTATTTTCTAATTCAACCTTTAACCTTGCCTTCATTACTTTAGTATTATTGACAATCACAAGATCCCCTTCTCTAAATTCATCTAAAATATTCTTGGTAAATTTATTAGTAGAGTAATTTTCTTCTAAAATACTATCTCTAACTATCATCAATCTTGATTCATGCCTTATTGCAGAGGGTTTGCTAGCAATTAATGAAGAATCAAGAAAGTAATCATATGCCTCTAGCTTATGATCTATCTCTTCATTATTAATTTGAGAAATCAATTAAATCTAAGAGACAAGTGACTCAGGCTCATTTTCAATGAGGGAAGCTAAGTCTTTTAAGAATGAAGCACCATCAGCACCATATATCACTCTATGATCAGCTGTAAGATTTACTTGCATTATTTTTTTTACAGAAATTGAACCATCATTATTAGCAACAACTGTTGGTTTCGATGATGCTATCGCTAAAATAGCGCCAGTACCTGGGGGTAGTATTGCGTCAAATCTATCAACCCCAAACATACCAAGGTTAGATAAAGTAAAGGTTCCCGTTGAGTATTCATCAGGTTCTAATTGTTTTGATCTTGATCTTTTTACAAGATCTTTCCATTCCCTAGATAATTCAAATAAATCAGTATTGCATGGTTCTTTTAATACTGGAGTTATTAATCCGCCATCTTCCATCGCAACAGCAACAGCAATATTTATATTTTCTGGATAAGAAATTCCATTTTCTGAAAAACTAGAATTAACTTGAGGATGTTTCTTTAGTATCTTTGCAACTGCCTTTACTAGTAAAGCAGTCATAGTAACTCCATTCTGTTTTACCTTTTTATAAAAATTATCTAATTTATCTGTGTTAATTGAGTATCCCACTCTAAAACATGGAACATCTAAACTAGATTCCATATTTTTATTAACTGCTTTTTGAAGAGTATTAAATTGAACCGTTTCCCCAGGATTACCAAAACTGTTTCCTGATTTTTCAGGTTTGCTTTCAACTTGCAAATTTGCACCGGTAATACTAGCAGGAGAACCACCCTCTCCTATCCATGGTATAGAGACAGGTTGGCCATTTGCTTTTAAAATATCATCGGCTTGAATTCTTCCGTGAGGTCCAGATCCATGTACCTTTGCTAAGTCAACCCCCATTTGAGAGGCAAGTTTTTTAGCTCTTGGAGACGCAATTACCCTTGAAGAAATATTACTTGTAGCAGCACTAATTTGGTCACTATTAAAGGAGGGGGCTATCTTTTCACTCTTTAAGACAACTTCTTTTTCTTCTTTTTCAACAATTTCATTACGGGCCTCTAGTTTTTCTTCGATTTTATTGCTTACCAATTCAAGTTGATCCGAACTAGAAACTTCGAGCTGACTACCTTTATTTTGTTCTTGAACAGAAGCTATCTCATCCTCATTTTCTACAATGAGGCCAATAGTTTCTCCTACAGGTGCAGTGCTGCCGGCAGGCATTAAAACTGCTGCAAGATATCCATCTTGAAAAGATTCAACATCCATATCTGCCTTGTCAGATTCAACAACCAAGACAGATTCNCCTCTTTCAACCTTATCTCCCGGATTTTTCAACCATTCCACAATCTTGCCCTCCGTCATAGTAGAACTCAAGGCAGGCATNAATATTTCGTGAGACATANGAAANTNGTTATNGCANNNGTTTTNANGGANTNTCTACCAAANTNTCNANAGTNTTTATGANGTNAGANNCCTTTTAAACNCTTGNTNTNATTATACGAAATCATGTTCNCAGTGGNAACTCTTAAAACTTAAGAAAGTAATAATTTAGATCGATTAGAATTTAAAACTTTTCGCCAATTNAGATTNACTTATTTTTATCAAAAATACTAAATNTTNTNATTTAATTATTATCTATNGATTGAATAACTCCATCTTTAACAGTNATNGAGACTTGCATTTTTTCAATAAGATTGTCGCCNACAGNGACATCACANAAACTATCCACTTGTCCTTGATCAACAATTTCNTCCATTTTTAATTCGCGAACTTGACTCTGTTGTTGAAGTAGATTTCTTTTTTGTTCTTCAATTTCATTTCGTTTTGCTGCNACTTGTTGTTGCACCTGACTGACCTGTTCTTGAACTCTTGGATCTAAAGGATTAACAGACTGGGATCTAATATTGTTTACTATTTGCTGCCCCTCTTGTTCAAGTTGAGATAATTGCTGGTCAATGTTTGAAATTGCTTTGCTTAATTCTTTTTCAGCATCCTCCTTCCAAGTTGGCGTAACAATAGCCTTAATGGCTATGGAGCGTTTTATAGATATTGAGTTTTTTGATTCCATAAAAAATAAAATTACCTTCTAAATATAGATTGAACAAATTAAATTTTCTTACTAAATTTGTTTTCATACATATTTTCTATTTGTGATGAATACTTTTTTTCTATTTCCTTTCTTTTTTGTTTAAGAGTTTGTGTTAATAACCCATTTTCTAAAGTAAAAGCATCTACAAAATAACAATCTAATATTTGTTCTTCTGATCTTGCTCCTAATCTACCTTTAAGCAAATTATTAATTTGCGTTTTAAAAAATGTACCAATATTCTTATTCAGATTTAATAATGATAGGTCTTCTTCCAAGAACTTATTTTTTACCATTTCTATATTAGGCACGACTAGGGCTGTTAAACATTTCTTATCTTGTCCCACTAATTGAACCTGATTAATAAATTCAGAACTAAGAATTTCGGTCTCTAAAGGATTTGGTTCTATATTTTCACCACTTGATAGCACTATTGTATCCTTGGCCCTTCCTGTTATAAAAAGAGAACCATTTGGTATTAGAAAACCTAAATCACCAGTATCAAACCAACCATCTTTAGATAAAACATCTTTTGTAGCTAATTCATTATTAAGATAACCTTTCATTACTTGTGGTCCCTTTACAAGAATTTTTCCGACTTCTCTGAACTTCAGAATCTTTGTTTTATCATCATTTACTATTTTGATTTCTGTAAATGCTAAAGGCTGACCAGATGACCCTCTTACATTTAATTCTCTTTTCCTACAAGTTAATACTGGACTAGTTTCTGTAAGTCCGTAACCCACCAAAACATCCACACCTAGAGATTCAAAAAAAAGGTCTACATGTTCTGGCAGTGCGCCTCCCCCGTTAATAGGAAATTTCAGTTTTTCTCCGCATAATTGTCTAAGAATACTGGGCCATAAAAAAATAGTCGACAATTTATGTAGAGGGTATCGGCAAATAATCGAAACCAGTAAGGGGATTTTTGATTTAAAAGTTATTTGATTGATATCTAAATTTCTTATTTTTCTTAAACTTCTCTTATAAACTGAACTATTACTTATCAAAAACTTAATAAGTTTTTGCTTCTTGGAGGGCATTTTTTTCAACGCTTGAAAAAAACCATCATGTATTGCCTCCCATAGTCTTGGTACAGTTGCCATTACAACAGGTTTTATTTGTGTAATATCATCTTTCAGAAATTTTGGAATTGTATAGTATTGAGAACAACCACATGAAAAAAAGAAGTATTCAGCACTCCTCTCATAAGAATGCCAGATAGGCAAAACGCTTAATACAGAAGTTCCAGGCTCTGGATCAGCAATATAGGCTAAATTAATTACTTGATGCAAAAAATTTGCATGCGTCAAGGGTACACCTTTAGGTTTTCCTGTTGTACCAGAGGTGTAAAGAATAGTAGCAACATCATCAATTTTTGGTTTAAATTTTTCAATGATATTATTTTTTGAATTTTCTTGTTCTTGTGCACTTATAAATTGATTCCAACTTATTAAACTTTCAAATCGTTCATCTTCTAAATTAATTATAAATTTCAATCTTTCTTTTAATTCTTTTTTATTATTCAACTTTAGCCAAATTTCCTTAGACTGAACTACTAATCCTACCGAATTAGAATGCTCAATAATATATTCTAATTCTACGGAAGGAGAATTAATTCCTCTCACTGCATTTATAGCTCCTAAACGCATTAATCCTTGATCGACTGCTAGCCATCTTGGAGAATTTTCAGATATTACAGTAACTACATCTCCTTTTTCTAACCCATATTTTTTAAACGATAAAGAGACTTTTGTTATCAAATCAGCCAACTCAGAATAAGAGAATTTTTCTCTGTATTTCCCTCTTAAATCGCAGACAGCTAAAGTTTCACCACATTTAAATTTTAAATTTTCCCAAATTTGATCTATATGATTAAGGTTCTCAATAAAAGCTCTATCTTTAGCAAATTTATCCTTTTTAAAAAGAGGCTTGGCTGAAGGCCAATACGCTTTATCCATCATATTAAATTAATTTTGAAATTTTAATTTCTATTTTGATACAAAATCAAAATTAAATTCTTCCTGAATGATTTTTTTAACAATTCTCTTGACTTCTTGAATATTAAAATTTTTATTGTAATCAATCATATTTGTCATAAGACAATTCTCTATTCCGCAAGGAACAATTTTATTAAAGTTTTCTAATTCGCAGTCAATATTGATTGAAAATCCATTTATTGTAATCCATCTTTTACACCCAATTCCAATTGAAGCAATTTTCTTATTTCCTTTCCATACACCTGTAAAGCCTTTTCTAGTGTGACAATCTATATTAAAATTTCGAAGAATTTTTATAATAATTGCTTCAATTTTTCTTAAATACCAATTTAAATCCTTATTAAAATTTTTCAAATCTAAAACCAAGTAAGTTACTAATTGTCCTGGCATATGACAAGTAACCTCACCACCCCTATCAATCTTAAAAACATCATATTTATCATCATTAAGAGAAAATAGTAAATTATCATAGTTAGATCCTCTGCCCAACGTATAACAGAGTTGATGCTCCCCTATCCAAATAAAATCAGGTTTAGAATTATTTAAAATCAATGCCTCCTGATATTCTTTTTGTAACTTATAAACATCATTGAAAAAAGTAATTTTATCAGGTTGTTTAATTATTGCTGTTCTATTAAACATATTTAAGTAGATTTAGAAAGTAAGTAAATATTTTTTGATTTGTTATGAAAATTTTAATCCATGGAAGGAATCTTGAACTCACTGGAGCATTAAAAGAATATACTGAGGCAAAGATAGAAAAAGCGACGCATCACTATAAAGATATCGTTAAAGAAGCCGACATACACCTTTCAATAGAAAAGAACCCAAGAGTCTCGTTCCAAACAGCAGAAGTTACCATTTTTGCAAATGGTACTATCATTAGAGCTGAAGAAAAAACTGAAAATCTATACTCAAGCATTGATTTAGTTTCAAATAAACTTTGTAGAAAGTTACGTAAATACAAAGAAAGAAGCAATAAAACAATTCATAATAATCAATTTAAAAATAAAGAGTCTTTAATTATTGAAAGTATGGAAGCAAAATATTTAGATAAAGAATTTCTTAAAAAAGGAATGGAAGCAAGTCTACCTGAGCCATCTATAAAAAATAAATACTTCGAAATGAATCCAATTTCATCAGAAGAAGCAAGAAAACAATTAGACCTAATTGATCATGATTTTTATGTTTTTCGAAACAAGAAAAATAATGAACTTCAAGTTATATACAAGAGGAATCATGGAGGTTACGGACTGATTCAATCAAAATAACTTTAAATGCCCAATATTGAATATGAATTAAACGAGAAAATTCATGCAATTATTATCAACCCCTATCTAACCTGGGAGGAGTTCAGTGCGAATTGTGATTTAATAAAAAAATATAATATTAAGAATATTTCTACTTCATTGAATTATCTAGCTGATTTTAAAAATAGTTTAATTAATTACAGCGCAAGCATAAACGCACTAATTTCTTACCCTTTAGCAGATTTACCAATTTCGTTTATTGAAGAACTAGTTTGTTTTGCAAAAGATAAAGGTGCAAACGGTATTGAATATATCCCAAATTTTATCAATTTATACAAAAGAAATTTAGAAACTTTCGCTGCTGAAATTGAGCAAGTTAAGCTATCTGGATTACCAGTTTCAATAATAATAAATAAATCAAAACTTCAGGAAGAGGTTTTACATAATGCGATAGAAATATCTTTGGAATTAGGAATAAAAAATTTTCAATTCGGAGACGGGTTTGGGCCTACTATTACATCTAATGATGTAGCCGAAATACTAAAAATAATAGGCTCAGAGAATCAAATCAAAGTTGTAGGGGGTATAAAAAAACTGAAACAAGTTATTGATTTGTTTGAAATGGGAATTAGTTGCGTGGGAACTTCTAATTTTTATGAGATTTTTCAAGAAGTAAAAGTTATTTAAATGTCTGGTTCTGGTGAGTGCAGACTTGAAGGTCTTTGTATTAAAGCTTCTCCATTAGGCGAGAATGATAGATTAATAACTATTCTTACCGATGAGCAAGGAATTGTTAGATTAGCAGTCCCTGGGGCTAGGCGGCCAAAAAGTAGTCTTGCCGCAGCTACTCCTTTAACATATTTAAGTCTTCAGATTTTTGGCAAAAGAAATCTTAAATCTGTACGTCAAATTAAAATATTAAAAAGCTATTCTGGTCTAGGTAAAAATATTGAATGTCTTGCAGCCGCACAAGCAATAACTGAATTAACATTTTTATTAGTAGGTAATAATGACAAGCAACAAAACTATTTATCTTGTGTTCTTGCACATCTAGATAGGATTTATTTATATGAAGAATCTAAAGAAGAAGATATTAAAATGCTCTCAATGAGTATTCAATCTTTAATCCATCTATTAGCTATTGGTGGTATTAATTTACCAATTCATCATTGCTGTAAAACGGGAGAACCGATAATTCCACCTTTAGGAAATTGGGAATGGAGTTGTTATTTTTTGCCAAATGAAGGGTTTTCATCCATAGAAGATCCTCAAAGTAATCTAAAAATAAATGCATCTGAAGTTGCTTTATTACAGAGACTCCTTTTCCCCGAATTGCCAATCAAATCTAATGGGGAGTTATTAGGACCTAAAAAAGTTTGGCTTAAAATATTATTTATTATTGAAACTTGGATTGCTAATCAACTAGAGAAAGATCTATCTTCACTAAAAATGTTGAGAGAAATTTATAGTTAGAATTTTCATTAACCTTTAATAAATTTTAAAATTATGATCTTGGGGACTCGGACTGTTAACTTAATAAATAGTTAATTGAATTAATGTGGTTCATATTGCCTGGTTAGGTAAAAAATCTCCTTTTTGTGGAAATGTAACCTATGGTAATTCAACTACCGAGGAATTAAAAAAAAGGGGGCATAAAATTAGTTTTATTCATTTCGACAATCCTTCTAGTTCAAATTCATCAAAACCATTATTTCTGGCAAATGATCCTGATGTAAGTCTCCCATATTTAATTAAGTCGCAAGTTTATACAATACCCTCCCCTAGAGCAGAAAAAGAGCTAAGGCTATCATTGGAAAGATTAAAACCTGATATAGTACATGCGAGCCTAACTTTATCTCCATTAGATTTTAGACTTCCAGAGCTTTGCAATGAAATTAATATTCCACTTATAGGAACATTTCACCCACCATTTGATGCAAAAAATAGAAATTTAACTGCGAGCACTCAACAATTAACATATCAACTTTACGCACCATCTCTAGCAAAGTTTGATAGGGTAATAACCTTTTCTGAGCCTCAAAAAAATGTTCTTGAGAAATTAGGAGTGCCTAAAGAAAAACTAATAATAATTCCAAACGGCGTTGATGAAAATATTTGGCGACCTTTTTGCGGAAAAAATAAAAAACATGATCAGGTAAAAAATAAACTTGGAAATGAAAGAATCTTCTTATACATGGGAAGGATTGCCAATGAAAAAAATATTGAGGCACTTTTACGGTCTTGGCGCCAAACAAAAAACAATAATTGTAAATTAGTTATTGTTGGAGATGGACCAATGAAGCCAACACTTGAAAATAGTTTTTCAAATCTTAGTAATGAGAAATTAATTTGGTGGGGTGCCGAATTAGATTTAGAAACTAGGGTAGCGATAATGCAAATTGCAGAAGTATTTTTTTTACCAAGCTTAGTAGAAGGTTTGTCATTATCACTTTTAGAGGCAATGTCTACTGGTACTGCATGTGTAGCCACAGATGCCGGAGCTGATGGTGAAGTATTAGATAATGGAGCAGGAATTGTAATTTCGACTGATAATGTAGCTGCACAACTAAAAACTATAATCCCAATTATGGTTGAACACCCATCATTTACAAAAGATCTTGGGCAAAAAGCTAGAGATCGAGTACTTGAAAGGTATACAATTACTAAAAATATAAATTCACTTGAGGAAGTTTATGTGGACTTAAAAGATAATTACAGAAACTAATTAAATTCTTTACTTCGGTTACTCGCTGAAACTATTGATTCAATTAAAGCTGATCTTACACTTTTTTTTTCTAAAACTCTCAAAGCAGAAATAGTTGTTCCCCCTGGAGAAGTTACTAAATTTTTAAGCTCGGAAGGTGTTAGTTGATTTTCTTTTATTAAACTAATAGTTCCTAGTATCATCTCCATAATAAGTTCTTCTGAAAGTATCTTTGGTAATCCGCCACTCAACCCTCCATCACTTAATGCTTCTATAATTAAAGCAATAATTGCAGGACCTGATGATGTCAAAGCTAAAAATATATCGAGGTAATCTTCAGTAAATTCGTAAATCTTACTTGTATTTTCAAATAATTTTTTTGTGATTTGTTTCTGATCTTTTGTAAGATTTTCACCCCAAGCAATTCCTGTTAAACCCTTTCCAACTGTTATTGGAATATTTGTAACAACTCTCACACATTTATGGTTAGGAAATTTTTGAGTAAGTCTATTTATTGAAACACCAGCAAGAATTGAAACTAACAAATTGTCTTTATTTGATATGTTACCGGCCTCACTTATATTTTTAAGATGCTGAGGTTTTACCGAGAGAAGTTTAACTTGACAATCCCAAATTATTTTTGAATCTTTAGAACTTGACTTATAGGCATTTATATTATATTTATAATTTTTTTTTATATTTTCTAAACTTTTTTCAGAATTTACAACACAAAAAACGTTCTCTGGCTGAATTAAATTTTTATCTAATAGAGGAGTTATTATAGCTTTTGCAATATTTCCAAAACCAATAATCGCAATTTTGTCAGTCACAGATTAATCATGAATAAGCACTTAATTTAGAATTTCCCCATGCAGGTTCGGGAGCAGTGTTATTTTCAAAATTATATTGTGGTGTATTTTTAGTAGGCACATTTGAAGGAGAAGCTTCTTCAGGCGAAGAACTAGTTACATTTACACAACTTGGAGCAAAAAGGAAAATACTTTCACCCACTCTTTCTTGATGTCCATCAATTGCATATGTTCCACCAGCAATAAAATCAACCGCTCTTTGAGCTTGATCAGGATCCATCATAGTTAAATTAAGAATTACAGTTTTCCTCTCTCTTAATGCTTGAATAGCTTGAGGCATCTCATCGAAACTTCTCGGTTCCATTAAGCTTACTTCTGAGGATGAATTTGAGATCCCAGGCATTCCAACAACTTTAGATGATCTATTATTATTCATAAATTCGAAAGGATTTGAATTTGCAAGAGCATTTGAATTTCTTTGATTTTGTTTGAAATCATTTAATTCATCCTCTGATGGATAATCCAACTCATCAAAATCATCATCGAGATACTCATCCCCTGCAACAACTGCCTTTAATTTAGAAATAAGTGACACCTTTTAAATCCTCATAAAATAATTACTAAGGTTTAAGAACCTTAAGTAATAGATTCATTTTTTAAATGAAAAAACTACCTATACCTAGATAACGTTACTTGTTCTTTACTGCAAGTTTATAGATAAGATTTTTATAAATAAATAAATAATTAGGATCTATCTCCAAAAATTAATGAGCCTAATCTTAACCAGGTTGATCCAGAATCAATAGCCTCCTCCCAATCCCCTGACATACCCATTGAACAATCTGAAAGTTGAAGTGAATCAGCTAGAGAACGACATTTTTTAAACAATTCTGAATTTTCATTGGAGCTAAGTCCTCTAGGATTAATAGTCATCAAACCCTTTAATGTAATGTTTTTCAATTCTTGTATTTCACTCCACTTGGATATTAAAAGATCAGGCTCAAAACCCCCTTTAGAAGGGTCATCACTTAACTTAACCTGCAACATTATATATGGATTTTTCTTCTCTTCATATGAAATTCTAGAAATCTTTTGCAATTTTTCAAATGAATCTACTGAGTGAATGTATTTAAAATTTTGAACAATCTTTCTTATTTTATTACTTTGTATTCTTCCAATAAAGTGCCATTTTATTTGTTTAAGATCTTTTAATATCAATTGCTTCTCAAAAGCCTCTTGATACTTACTCTCACCAAAATCATTCTGACCTAAATTATGAATAGTCTTGATTTCTTGACTTTTAAAACCTTTACTTACAGCAAGTATATTTACATTTGATGGGATTTGAGTTTTTATTTTTAAATAATTTGAAGGGTTCACCTTTTACAAAAAAGTTTGTGTGAATAAATTCTCCCATTTCGGAAGATCTTCAGATGCTTTTCGTCTAGCTCTTTGAAGACTCAATTCGGCCTGATTTCGGGCATCAAGATAAGGTATAACTTCAAAAAAAACTTCTCTCTGCCTGATTTCTACCAAAAAAAACATTTTTTGTGCATATAAAGTCGCATAAATATCTCTCCCATCATTTCCAGGAGAGACTTGGTACAACATTCCAAATGTTGGATGGTTTAAATAACGCTCGGAACTCAAACTTAAATATTGTGTTATTTATAATGCACCATACAGTTTTCTCAGAAAAATTGCTATGCAAATAAAACATATCGATAATGTATTAACAATTACATATAGAGATTTGGAGGGATAAAAGGTTCTGAATCTATTAGTTTTTATAATAATTTTTTTCTTAGAGAATAATGATTCTGCGCCTTGGTCAATTCTCAGAAATATATTTTGAAATAATCTTTCTACCAAAGTTAACAAGACATCAAAGGATTTCTTTAATCCTAAATTTCGAAAATTTATTGATCTTACTGACACTGATTTAATTATATTTTGCAATTCTTCCTGCACTAATGGAATAAAACGCAACGCAATTAATAACTGAAAAAGCCACTTATTAAGTGGCAATCCAATTTTTCTTAATGGGGAAAGAAACCAACTTATCGCCCATACAATATCTTCTTGTAATGTAGTTAATAGCATCAAATTAACACTATGAATAACAGTAAATATCAAGGTGGAAGTTTTTATTCCTAATTGAAAGGCATTTCTTGATAAGTTGAAGGGACCAAAATTTATAAACCATATCTTCTGTGAAGGAATTTGCAAAATGTTCCATTCCTTATGGTTTTCAACTACCACATGTAATTCTTTGGGATTTCTTAAATAGCTATCTAGAGATTGAATATCAGAAGATGCAAGCATTGATAAACATCCAATTAACAATGATAAGCATAAGAGAATAAACATTGAACGCCACCATACTCTTGATGGCAATAAACTTATAAAAGTAACCAATAGTAAACAACCAACTAAACTCAATCTCCATATAGGGCCTGCCCATATTGGAGTGATTAGAAATATCATTACCATGATTATTTTTAATCTACTATCTATAATTCTTAGCCAACTTCTATTACCGGAAACGTATTGCCCAACAGAAAATTTGGTAAGTATATTCATTAATCTTTTTGTATTAACTCAATATTTTCCTTTTCGACTTCTTTATTTAATGCTCTTTGCTGTTTACCCCTCCACAACAAAATTAGAGGTGTGCCTTCAAACCCTAAATTTAATCTAATTTGTTTTTCAATATATCTTCTATAAGTTATTCCAAATAATTTTGGGTCGTTTACAAAAAGAGTAAAAGTGGGAGGTTTATTCTTTACTTGAGTACCGTAATAAAGCCTACCTTGCTTGCCGCTTCTTTTCGTTGGAGGACTCTTCCAACTAATAGATTCTTTTAGCACTTCATTCACAACGGATGTTGTAACTCTTCTTCTATGTTGATTTACAGCATTAAGAGCATGCTCAAAAATATTCTCAACTCTTTGCCCCGTTAGGGCAGATATAAAAATCATTTTTGACCAATGTAAAAAATAAAGTTTAGATCTAAGTTCTTTTTCTACTTGATAAATTGTAGAACTATTTTTTTCTACAAGATCCCATTTATTAACAACAATTATACAAGCTCTTCCTTGTTCCTCTATTCTCCCTGCCAACTTCTGGTCTTGATCAGTTACTCCATCTATAGCATCTATAACTAAGACACATACATCACTTCTATCAATAGATTTAAAAGCTCTATTAATACCAAAGAATTCTGTACCATATTTTACATTCTTCTTTCTTCTAATCCCAGCAGTATCAACAATTTTCCATTGAATATCATCTTTTTTAATAAGCATATCAATTGAATCAGTTGTAGTTCCACTAATATCACTAACTATTGCTCTTTTTTCTCCTGAGATTGAATTTAACAAACTAGATTTACCAACATTTGGCCTGCCAATAATCGACATCATTATCTTTTCCTCCTCATCCTGAATATTATTTTCGGGAAGTTCATCAATAACGAGATCTAAAAGATCGCCAGTACCTGAACCATGAATAGCGGAAACAGGGTAAGGTTCGCCTAATCCTAATTTCCAGAACTCAGAGGCTAAAGAGATTCCCAGAGTAGTAGATTCACATTTATTAACAGCAACAATTGTTTTACAGCTTGAGTTCCTTAACCATTTTGCTATTGATAAATCACCATCAGTAACTCCTTGATTCCCATCTACCACAAGTAAAGCGATTGAAGCCTCTTCTAGGGCTAAATAAACTTGTGTCCGTATCTCGGGTAAAAATTCACTATCATCATCAAAAACTAACCCTCCAGTGTCAACTATTTGGAATTCCTTACCACCCCATGAAGCATTTTGATAAGTTCTATCTCTTGTAACACCAGGCTTATCAAATACTATTGCATCATTACTCTCGCAAAGACGATTTACCAAGGTAGATTTACCAACATTAGGTCTCCCGATTATTGCTATTTTTGGAAGAATCAATTCTTCTCTCCAAAGAAAATATTGTCTATAACAACTATACCTTTAATAGAATCATTTACCTTACCAAAAAAAATTTATTTGATTTCTGGATCTCCAAAATGTCCTTTTGCTGGATTAAGAGGTGGTGAACTAAGACTTGGCGTTAATCCATTATCTTTTGATAAACAATCATTTTCAATCGCCCAATAAATCAACCAATTTACTGCAGTCGCCCTTCTAGTTCTTCTTGGATAGAGTTCATTAATCTTATAACCTTTAAAATTAAGAAAATTTTTCAATCCCTGTTTATAGTCTTTTGGAATTGATCGAGTCAAATGTACTGAAG
>FUFK010719138.1_pt1 | contig 13871 bp, 13 predicted proteins | sample 1021851 | NCBI WGS metagenome assembly FUFK01 (sample SAMEA51879418, study PRJEB19060) | metagenome | reverse complement strand
GGCTGGTTGGTAAGCCGCGGTGATCTGAACGCTTAACGAAATTATAGCCGAGCGACCCTTAAATCGCGGGCAGTTCCAGCTCTGCGTTTGCTTTTCGAAGTGTCGTCCGCATTCTGGAAGTTTTGGCGCCAAAGGCAAAACGGCGAGCTCCTGAGAGAGCNTANTGGGGCCANGGNGACAAAGANGACCGCGATAGNCGCTTCACGCCAGAAGAGTTCATGGANCCGGTTTANGCNGCCTTCGGCNNCATNGACNTGGANCCGTGCGGACACCCGTCCAGTCCNGTAGTCGCAACTCGCAGGTTCATCCTCGGCAACGGTGACGACGGGCTTCGAGACGCTTGGTTCGGCCGATTCGTTTACGTCAACCCGCCCTTCTCCGCGCAGCTAAGCTGGTTACGTCGAGCACATGAGCAATGGCGTATGGGAAACGCTCGCACCATAGCGTGTCTAGTGCCCGCCAGAACGGATTCGGCCTGGTTCCACGAGACTCTTCGTGCCAATGTCGATGTCTATTTCCTGCAAGGGCGGATCCGGTTTATCGACCTGCGTGGAGGGTCTCAAGCTACCCCTTTTTCATTGATGCTAGTCGTTTTCGGCGCGACGGCGGAACAGAAGGTAGCATACGCCTATGCGGTCGCCGGGTTCTGGATGGATCGAAAGTAAGCAAGGGGGCGCCCATGTCATGAGCGCCCTCTTTTCACGTCGATCAGCTCCCAGCCTCTGTGAATTCGGCCCATCGCTCAGCGAGAACACGAGCGCCGTCATTATAAAGGAGCTCATTGTCCAAACCTCCATAACGAAGACCCGCCTTCGCAGTCCTGCGAGGACAGATCAGCAGATGAAGATGCGGTTGGTTCGGTGATGATATCCGTCCAGGCGCATGCTGTATCAGCAGTGTGGCGAGCCCCCTCTCATCGGCAAGGATCCTCGCGAATGCGCGTCCTTTTTCCCAAGCATGATGCATACGGTCCACGTCTGGGGTCGGGATCGTCAAATAGACAAGGATTGCGGGATTGACCTGCATTTCGTCGCACCCTTCGAGAAACGGAAGGGACGTAGCGAACTGATCTTCTGCACCTTCCGGCAGAATCACGTCCACCCTCTCCGCCGTGATGGCATCGGGTTCAGTTGGCGGTGGTTGGACGGGTTGCAATTTTCGCCTTCCAAATTCGACAGCGGAATTGGTTCGATCTTTGAATGTCGAACGCAACACGCCGAACGTGAGAGTGTTCTCGCTCAGCAGATAGAGCCAGCTTTCGGGATGGTTCGGGTCGGTGGCGGCAAGTGTCTTAGACTTCGCCTTTGACTTTGGCTTGAGTGGTTTTGCCATCAGATCTGCCCCCGCTAGAGGCGAACGATCCGCGCTGCGGCCCGGCATGCGCCATCGGCGCGTTCATCATCGCAGAACGGCTGGCGCATACGCAATTCCAGACCGCAGCTTCCGAGCTTCAGGGCAGGCCCCTGCGACCTTTCAGCGCAAAGCCACAGATCGCCATTCTCGCGCTCCATGAAATGCAGCGCGCGAAAAATCAGCAGTTCAGCAGGAGTCCGCACCGCAACATCGACTGTGACAGGATTGTCTATTTCTGGAGACAATCCTGCCCGAATAAGGATCGTATCGCTGGCCAGATTGATCGCCGCTTTGGAAAAATCCTTGAAGACGGGATTGTCTGCCGGGGTCACTCCGATCACCAGCTTGCAATCGCCGAATGCGATCGAACTTGGTGGCAGATGGGGCGATCGGACAGTTCGTATCGGTCCTGCCCAAGCCATGGCCACGAGGGGCAGAGCCAGCAGACGCAGGGCCGGGTTGTATTCCTTATTTTCGTTNTATTTCATCGAGACTTCCTTNTGCAGACGCTGNATCGGCCGATCCAGCGGAAGCATCGATCTTGATTTTCATCCTACCGATTTGCTTCGTCTCTCCTTCAGCTATGGAACCTCCTGAATGGTCGCCTCGACCTGCTTGGTAGGGCCCTGCACGCCCCACCAATTTTCCAGCGAAGGGAGGGCGATTTGCCGCTCCCCACTCTACGAAGTTCTTCACTTCGCGCTCGCAGAGCTGACCTTCCGGCGTGTGGACCTTGTCCACACAAAGGACCTGAGGCGCGAAGTAGCCGAACCAGTGGACAAACGGTCTGCTCGAAAGGTTTGCAATCGGGGTGGGTTCCGGCCGATAGGCAGAGCCAGCTCGAATTGAAGCCAGAGGGCTGTGTCCACAGCATGTAAAAATGCCATGCGGCATTTTTACGGTATTGCGCCTACTAAAACTACATGGACAAAACGCCCGTTTTGCCGATTATTTTTCCTGACCGAATGGGAAGGTGGAAGAATTTTGTCCACATAATCGCGGTGATATCATGCCTGATGATCATGTGGCCATTTGTCGAACAACTTGTCTGGCGAAGACGGGGCCAGAATGTTCGGAGGGGGCTTTGAGCAAAGCCCTGTTTATCTGGGCTTCGTCCACACCGTTTCGAAAAGAGTTCGACGTTCGCACCATGCGTGTTTGCGATGGTCGAAGCAACCTAGGATGAAAGCGTTCGGCGCAGATCACCGCGCTCATAAGCGGTCCAGATACTCGGCCTTTGCTCACGCGCCTGTTCGCCATTTTCGCGCTGCGGTGCGATGGACAAATCAATAAAGCTGATCACGATGCAGGCCGCGCCGTGCCTTCCATGTTGCCGATCTTTTCGACTTGTTCAGACAGTCGGCGCCGCGGAGAATTCATTGAGCATCCCCTAGATGCAAGCGCTCTCGGCTGCGCTTCGGTGTGTCCGCTTTGCGCTCTCATTCCAGACGTTCACGGCTGCTTTCGGATGCCCTTTTAGTTGCCGCGCGCGGCGAATTCGAAAAGCAAACGCAGAGCTGGAACTGCCCGCGATTTAAGGGTCGCTCGGCTATAATTTCGTTAAGCGTTCAGATCACCGCGGCTTACCAACCAGCCACACGCCTGTTTCTGCCACCAGTTCCATCGAACAGATCGGCATGCCATCTTCGTAGAGATCCGCGTGGCCGGCTTTGACCATGGCCTTGGCCTTGTCCAAAGCTCCGGCAATCGAAAGACATTCGAAGTCGATCTCTTCAATCACTGAATTGTGATCATCGCGGGCGCGCAGCTTGTAGCTATGCATCACTTGCTTTCCGCCCCGTTTTCGCGCGAACTCTGTTGGCCGCCCCGGCCGGAGCCGGACTCGTTGCCGACGCCGCTTTCCTTGTTGACCGTTGCCCAGGCGCGGCGTTCGGCTTCTTCCTGCGAGACGCCGCGGTCCTCGTAGCTCACTTCGATGTGCTGGGCCTTGCGCTTCTGCTTGTCGATGTATTTGTCCTTGTCTCCCTTCGCCATCACGTTTCTCCTCGTGTCGTGTCGAGAACCCGTCCCCGCTAAGAAAATATATGAGCAACCCCGTATGGGGCAAGGGTCCCAGGAAGATATTGTCTCACGTTTGCAACGGGTTATCGTAGGGGCCTGGCCGGCTGTCGGCGGGAGAGAGCAGCCAACCCGGCAATTGCAGCCCTCGGGTTGATTGTCCTATCAGCTTGCGGCGAGCGGAGAGACCCATCCCGGGATACGGGCAGAAAGCGGAGCAGCCAACCATGGAACTCAACCCTGTCACATCCCTCGAATGGCTCGATTGGGATATCATCAGCCGGCTTGGCGTGGCTGCGATTCTCGGTCTGGTGCTGGGGCTTGATCGCGAATGGCGCGGCCATGCCGCTGGCATGCGAACGCATGGCCTGATCTGTGTCTCGGCTGCGGCCATGGTCGTGTCGATCATGGCCTTATACCACCAGCTCGACGGGCCGCGGATGGACCCCTTGCGACTGTTCGAGGCAGCCGGAGCGTTCATCGGGATAATCGGGGCCGGCCTGATCGTCTTCAGCAAGGGCCAACTCCACAATCTGACAACGGCGGCCCATTTATGGCTAGCGACCATGGTGGGTATTGCCTGCGGTGCTGCGCAATGGCCTCTGGTTGCGATTCTGACCGTTATCAGCCTGATCATGATTACGGCTTTGCGGGTTGGGGAGGACAAGTTCGGCAAGGAGGATCGCAACATCGCGCGATCGATCGGAAGGTCGCCCGAGGAGTAGGCGTCCGCTAAAGTGTTTCTAGATCTATAGCGCGGCTTTAGCTCTTGGATCCACGTGATGCACAGCTTCGTATGTCTCATCGAAAACTAGCGATAGAGATGCATCCCGGCCGGTATTGGTGGTGGATTGGCAGATCGGTTTTGTAAGGCGTTCGCAACTAAGACGCCTGCGATTAGCTGATTGTCCGAGAGAGGCTTGTGGAGACACCCTAGTGCGATCTCACCATGATCTGGGCCGGGACAATTCCCCGTAGCGAACAAAACGGCGACGCCGATGTCGTGCATTTGCCGAGCCACGACCAACCCACAACCGCCTCCTGAGAGCCGCATATCAACCAGCGCGAGATCGGGCTTACAGTGAATTGCAGCTAAGATCGCCGACTCTTCGTTATCAGCTATTTTGATTGCTTCGTGTCCCTGTGATTCAAGAACGTCCTGCATGTTCATAGCCACTAGGGCTTCGTCTTCAACAATTAGTATCTTCATAAAGATTCGAACTCACAGCCGATCAACCGCGAGGAAGAACTATGCTTATGTGCGTTCCACCAGCCTTAGTCTGCGTTTCAACTTTCGCCCGAATTTGCCCCGTAAGGGCGTGCACGATTTTTGAACCCAATCCGGTGCCAGTTTCTGCAATGTCCGCGACGCAGTAACCTACGCCATCGTCAAGCACGGTAACGGTGATTTCCGTTTCCGTTGAACTGAGATGCACGCCCACGGTTCCCTTACGTTGATCAGGGAATGCATATTTGAGGCTGTTGGTGAGCAGTTCCGAAACGACAAGCGCCAAGGGCACTGCTCTATCCATTCCTATTGCGACACCAGACTGAAGCTCGAGTTCGATTCCGATGTCATCCACTCTGCTCATTGATCGCACCGTGGCCGTAACCAGCTCAGCAAGGAAATCTCCGATGTCCACCATCGAGTAGTCGCCATTCATATAAAGCCGCTGGTGAATAGAAGCCACCACAGAGACCCGGTGCCTTGCTTCCGACAAAGCAAATTTGAGACCGTCATCGGTTGCTTCGCGAGCATGAAGCTGAAGTAGTGCCATAACCAACTGCAGGCTATTTTTGACACGATGATTGACTTCTTGAAGAAGGACCTCGCGACCAGCCAAAGCAGCCTCCAAGTCTCTTTCTCGATCCTCAAGTGACCGTTTCAACTGATTTTCGCGGGTGACATCGCGGATGGCAGCGAAGAATATTGGCTCGCCGTCATTTTCGAGCAACTGAAGGTGAACCGACACGTCATATAAAGAACCGTCTTTGCGCCGGTGAACCGTCTCGAAGACCATGTCGCCAGAACCTGTTTCCAGGAGCGGGCGAACCTTTTCACGAAATTGAGCCTCGCTCAGATGCGGCTTCAGGTCCCACGGTGTGAGTTTACGCAACTCGTCGAAGCCGAACCCGAGGTTGTCGCGCGCGCCTCGATTTACCAGCAAGAACCGAAAATCGGATGCAGAGAAGATGTAAATTTCGCTAGCCGCATCCTCTACAATGAAGCCCAGCTGCGCGGCGCTAATTGGCTTGGAATTTCTAAGAGGCATCAATCTTGCTAGTGATCANNGGCGCTAATTTGCAAGCTCAATCTTCTGGTTCTAACAGCGCAGCACCCTGTCCGCTTCGAAGGTTCGTCATCCGCCCAGTTGGCTTAAGATACCCCGTATTTGTGCATTAACCAGAAAATGCCTATTCGAAGCTATGGCTCGTATGATGCAGTGGGTCTTAAGGTTCCTGTTCCCAGCGGACAGCCCTCGCGAGCAACGCGAGCAGATTACTGGAATCTTTGAGAGCTTAAGGAGGCAGATCCCGCTACTCTATGGGGTCGCGCTCGTGAACCTTCTGGGCCTCCATGTGGCGACACATGGCGGTGAGCTGCGCTGGTTCTCGCCGCTAACTATCTTATCAGCCATCCTATTATGGCGGATGATCTATTGGATCGCGTTTCAAAAACCTTCCGAGAATTTCGCGAGGATAAAACGCGAACTGGTCACGATGGTCCTCTTCACAACCATCTTGTGTCTCGGGTTTTCGATCTGGGCTCAGTCCCTCATAACCGCCTACCCTAGCGAGACGATGACCATCCTGCTTTACAGCGTTCTTGCTGCGCTGGGGGTCGCTTATGGATTGAGCAGTTTTCCGCGGGCGGCGCTTCTTCCGTTGTTGATACTCGGTCTACCCGTAGCAATCCGGTTGTTTTGGATGGGGAAGCCGTCAGATCGAGGGATCGCCCTCAGTCTGATATTCGTCTTAGCCCTCTTCATTTGGCAGCTCCATGTTCATAATAGAGCTCTTCTGGGCTTGGTGCGTGGTCAATTGGCGATCGCTCGCGAGCGAAACAGAGCTGTTGAGGCTGAGCTCCAAGCGACCAAGCGAGCCGATGAAGACGTGTTGAGCGGCATTGCCAATCGCGGAAAGCTTGTTCGCGAGATTGAGAAGGGCATGATCCGCGGCCCGTTGACTGGGGGCGGCAGCGTGCTTGCTGTTTGCGATCTTGATGGATTCAAGTCAGCGAACGATGCGTTCGGTCATGCTGCGGGGGACGAGATACTACGCGAGTATGCTCGACGGTTGAAAGATGCTTTCGGAAACGAGGCGCTAGTTGCTAGGCTTGGAGGCGACGAGTTTTCAGTTTTCTGGAAGGATGGATTATCGAAATCTGAACTGGAATCTGCGTCAACTCACATCTGTAAGCTAGCAAGCCAACCGGTTCTATGGGACGGTAAAGAGCTATTCGTCGGTGCTTCGTGCGGCGTAACGGAGGCAGGACCATACACTTGGTCTGACGAAGAGTTCTTCCGGCAGGCAGACTCCGCTCTCTATAAGGCGAAAGCGTCCTCGCGTGGACATTGGCACCTATACGATCTGCCTCAATTTAAGGCAGACCAACGACGAGCAAAGATTGAAAAGTCAATTTTGTCGGGTGAAGCGCTTCGTGAAATGGAGGTCCACTTCCAGCCAATTTTTGATCTTAAGGAAGGAGTTCCTGTATTCGCCGAAGCTCTTGCTCGTTGGAACAACGCAGAACTGGGCGCAGTGTCTCCCGATGAGTTCATTCGCATCTCTGAGAAGCTCGGCGTCATTGATCGATTGAACGAATGCCTACTAAAAAGGGCGTTGGCGTCAGCTGAGACCTGGCCGCCAAACCTGTCCCTTTCATTCAATCTCAGCGCCATGCAATTGAGCCGTTCGGGGGCTAGTGACAAACTTCAAAAGATTGTGTCGGCTTCTTCTTTCCGTGCTCACCGCGTTCAGTTCGAGATCACGGAGACAGCAATCCTTGCCGATCTGGGGCATGCCGAGCAAGAACTAGCGAAGCTATCCCAATATGGTTTTACAAGCGCACTGGATGACTTCGGTTCTGGCTACGCATCGGTAGCATACCTTCGAGAGCTTTCCTTTGATACAATCAAGCTGGACGGATCTTTGATGGACAATATCATTCACAGCGAGCGCTCGCGCCAAATATTGTCGGGTCTGGTAGATTTGTGTCATTCGGCTGGTGCTCGATGTGTTGCCGAACATATCGAAACGCACGAGCAGCTAAAAATGGCAAGAGCAGTGGGCTGCGATTACGGGCAAGGCTTTTGCTTGGGGAAACCGGCTACAAGCGAACGAATGCTAAAGGCGCTGTATTCCAACTTAGGCTCTTCGCCTTCTTGATTGAGGTGTTTCTCAAGCTATTAGCCGATTAGGAGATAACAGTGCTGTTCGAAAAAATTAAAACGGCCGGTCTTTCACACCTCTCCTATCTTATCGGAGCCGGCGGAATGGCTGCCGTCATCGATCCTCGCAGAGATTGCGATATCTACGTTGAAAGAGCACGAAACGAGGGGCTGCGGATAACGCATATCTTCGAGACCCATCGCAATGAGGATTTGGTTTCAGGAGCGCCGATACTCGCAAAACTGACTGGGGCAGAGGTTTTCCATGGGCCGAACGCGGATGGCGAGGTGGAATACGCGAAGACTACGAGGGATGGTGATTGTCACGCGATCGGACAGCTCGAAATCCGCGTCCTCGAAACGCCCGGACATACATTCGATCACCTCGCTTATGCCATATTCGATAGCGAATACCCCGAAACGGCGGTGGGCGTTTTTACCGGCGATGCGCTGTTCGTTGGCGATGTTGGCCGAACCGATTTCTATCCTGAACGGAAGCGGGAGGTTGCCGGCCTTCTCTTCGACTCTCTCCGCAAGATTTGCGAATTAGGCGACCAGGCGATCATTTATCCCGCCCATGGTGCTGGTTCGGTTTGCGGGTCGGGCATGGCAGACAGGGAGTTTTCAACGGTCGGGCATGAGCGCCGCAACAACCCTATGCTCAAGATCGAGAGTCGGGACACGTTCATTGCTCGCAAGGTGAACGAAAATCACTACCAGCCGCCCTATTTCCGGCTGATGGAACATCTCAACCTGGTCGGGGGCAATGCCGCCCCGCGCGTGCTCATGCCCCAACCCATGAGCCTCGATGAGTTGTCGTCTTGCGAAGCCGACAGGGTCATCGATGTCCGCGAGCCGCTCGCCTATGCGGCCGGGCACCTGCCGGGGAGCATCAACTTGCCGGTCGACATGATCCCGGCCTTCGCCGGATGGTTCATCGCCGAAGGCGAAGAGCTCGCGCTGGTGGCTTCGTCGCAGGACCAGCTATCAACGACGATGGAGCATCTGGTGAGGATCGCGCTCGACAAGATCGTCGGGGGCTATGTCGGTGTGGTTCCAGCCGCAGCCTCGGGGAAAAGTATGCGCTCGATCCCGATGATCAGCACGGAAGAAGTTGAACGCCGCTTGCAGGGAAAGCCCCGCGACTGGACCCTGCTCGACGTGCGAGATGCAGACGAGCGGAAGGCGCACTCGATCAAGGGATCTCGTCACATCTACGTCGGCGAACTGAACGAGATGTGGAAAGACCTCGATCCCGGCCAGCGCTATACACTCATGTGCGCAAGCGGCATGCGCGCGACTGTCGCCGCCGGTTGGCTCGATGCTCATGGGTTCGACCATCTCGATGTCTATTTGGGTTCGATGGGAGCGTGGGAGGCGAGGCGCGGCTAATATCGTTCCCACGATCGCCCACGTAGAGCCGCGGCTTACCTTTCATCGCAGCATCGTAGTCTGCCGGAAGCGGCCGACCCCGGTCGACCGCTTCCGCGGCGCCCATGTCAGATGCGCAAAAATGCGAGATTTGGTAGTTATCAATTAGCAGCTTATGCGGTCGCGGAAGCCTATGGCCGATAGTCAGCAGAAGGGAGCCGATCGCAGAACTTAAAACGAGCGTCGCATTCGATCGTCTTCTAGCCGGCCGACCGGAGCGTGTTGCGTCCGGCACGCTTGGCGATATAGAGCGCTCCATCGGCTCGCCGGAGAAGGCTCTCGCCGGTCTCTCCCTCGGCAAGTTCTGCGATACCCATGCTAACCGTTACACGAGGGGTGCTGCCGCTCTTTGCAATTGAGCTTCGAACTCGCTCGGCGATGAGCATTGCGGTCTGCGTCGTAGTATCCGGTAGAATGATGACGAATTCCTCACCTCCAAAACGGCCCACCATATCGCCAGCACGAAGCGCTTTGGCAGCGACATTTGCGACGCGCTTCAGCACCTCGTCGCCGGCATGGTGGCCATAGGTGTCATTGACCCTTTTGAAGTGGTCCACGTCGAACACTGCGACGGCCAGAGAACGGTCGTCCCGGCGGGCGGCCAATACCGCTCGGACAATTTCAGAGGTCGTTCGGCGCCTGTTCGCTATACCGGTCAGTTGATCGGTCTCCGCGATGGCCTGGGCTTGCCGAGCAGCTTCTTCAGCACGGTTTCGCGCTTTCTCGATCGCGGCTGCGTGCGAAACCTGGATTGTGATGTCTTGAACGATACCGAACAGTCCGAAAGACCCGTCGCTTTCGATATGGTCGATCTCGCCTCTTGAGCGCACGTGTCGAATTTCGCCGTTCGGTCGGACGATACGAGCCGTAAAATCGAAGTCGCAGCGATGTTCAATTGCGCGATCAATATGGTTTGTGACAATCTGTCGGTCGTCAGGATGGTAAGCATTGATCGCACCCTCCAATGGTGGCGGGACACTGTCTTCCAGGCCAAAAATACTGAACACTTCGCGCGACCAAACGATCTTGCTGGTTCGCACGTCGAGGCGCCAATGGCCGAGGTTCGCCGCCTCCTCGGCGAGTTCGAGCAGTCGCTTCTCCTCTGCAAGCTGGTTCACCACCTTGTTGCGTGAACTTAGCAGCGCAGCGATTGGCAAAGCGGCTGTGAATAGCGTTAGCAGATAGAATTGCAGATAGATGCTTTTGGCGAGCGGTCCAATGCCGAAGAGGTTTTGCGCTGGCGACCATACGTTGAAGGTGAANGTGCTGACGCCTGCTACGATCAGCACGCCGCCAGCTGCTCCGGTCGGNCCGAGTCGCGATGCTGACATAAGGACCGCAAGCATGGGTAGAAATAGGATGGGGGCCCCGGACCGCGAGAAGACTAGCCATGATACAATTGCCACTAGGGCAAATATAACGATAGCTTCGAATACCGCTGGAGCGCGGCCTATCGCCGCACCGGTCCGGACCGCGTTGGCGCCGATCATGGCCAGAGGTGTGACGATCAGTATGCCGAGAAGGTCCGTGGAGAACCAAGAAAGCCAGAAGTCGATCGACGAAACCGGAGCCCCGACCAGCGCGATAGTAGCACTCAATGCAGATCCCATCGCCGCCGCAGAGCAGAACCAAACCAAGTCGCTAGGTTCGGAAAAGGACAAGCGACGCGTCAATTGTCGGCTAAGAAACCACGCTGCAGCGAAAGATTCTGATATATTCGCGATGGTAAACCCGAACGAAATACCGAGCGAGTTCCCGGCTAGTAGGTTTGCAAAAAGGCTTGCGGCAGCAGCCGCGATTACGTGCCGATATGCTCGGCCCCAACCACTAGACAGCAGTATTGCCAGCAGGATGCCGCTTGCAGGCCAAAGGATAGCGACGCCATCGCTACCCCCAACCAGCCCAAAAGTGATAGCGGCAGCCAAATAATAGACGATGCCGGTCGCGATCGGCGGAAGGATGAAACGCAGAAAGTGACCAGCTGGGTAAGTGAACATGTGCGGGAGCTAAATGCAATTGGTTAATGTGGCTTTAAAGCTCGTTCCGATTGAACATATGGCGCTCTGTGCGCCTCTGACAGCTTGCCTGGTTATGGGTAATGAATTTGGTGCGCATGCCGAGTGACGCACATCGCTCACTCCGAACCAGACTGCTGCATGGAGGCGACGAGAGCCGGCGTATTCCTTCGTAGGTGCCGATATGTCAGCAGTTGCTGATAGGGGGCCCAAGGCTCCGCCTGATGCTATTGGTTTACGCGGCGGTCCGAACAGGCGTTTTCGGGGAAGTGGAGTTGGACAGGCAAAGCGTCAGCAATTCGCTGGCCGGAAGGGGACGAGATACGAAGTAGCCTTGTGCGAGATCGCATCCTACTTCGCGCAGAAAGTCGAGACATTCTACAGTCTCGATTCCTTCTGCGACGACCNGCAGGCCAAGAGCATGGGCGAGGTTCACCGTCGAGCGGACCAAAAGCGCATCGCTGCTGTCTTCATGTGCATTCTCGACGAAGCTTCGATCGATTTTCAATTCGCCGAGAGGCAGGGTCTTGAGATAGGTCAGCGTCGATTGCCCGGTGCCGTAGTCGTCTAGCGAAATCATGATGCCCATCCGCCGGTATCCCTCCAGCGCGCGCAAAGCGGCTGCCGGATCGGCCATGGTCGCTGACTCGGTAACCTCAAAAATGAGGTCGGAGGCAGATGTGTCGCTTACTTGGAGCGCGGCCCCTACAGCATCGAAGAATGCCGGAGAAATAAGCAGGCGCGCCGATATGTTCACTGCCGCCTTCACTTCGATGCCAGCGCCATGCCACTGCGCAAGATCCCGCAGGGTGCGCTGCAGAACGAACAGCGTCATATCCGCGATGTGATCGTTCTTTTCGGCTAGCGGGATGAAGCTGTCCGGGCTCAAATAGCCGCGCGTGGGATGATGCCAGCGGACGAGCGCTTCGACACTGGCGATACGGTCCGTCATCAGATCGAGCTTGGGCTGGTAGTGGACTTCGAGCTCATGGTTTTCGATCGCGTTGGCGAGTTCTCCCATTAGCGAAACCTGCTGCTCGAGAAGGTCCTGCTCGGCCGCCTCATGCATGTGCCAAACCTTGTCGTTGGCCAGCGCGGTGCTAGCTGCCAGCGAAGCTTCGGCGGTTGCCCCTGCAGCAGCGATGCCGAACACAATCGCGGGATCGACGCGCTTTCCGGCGATTTCTAACGGCCGTCGTAACTCGCGGCGCAGTTCGGTCAGCGTCTCTATGCGGGTTTCATGCGCCTCGTCGGAAATCCACGCAAGGCAGCGATCATCGATGCGGTAGACGATATCTCTGCCGCCCATTCGCGCCGCCAGACTCCCCATCAATGAGCCGATAGCATCCGCACCGATAACCGATTTGATTGCGTCGAAATTTGCGAGCATCGCGACGATGGTTTGGGCATTCTCCTGCGAACCATCGGCCTCGCGCAAAGCAAGGCGGTTCGGCAAGCCGCTTTCCTGGTCGATCCGCTTGCCGCGATACATTTCGCGGTAAAGCAATAAACCCGAACGCGCTGCGCCGGATGCCAGGACCAAGATCAGCCCGGCCACGATCCGGAAGTCCGCTCCAGCAAGGCTATATGCGGCGATATCGGCGCCGAAAAGCGCAGCAGCGCCAAGACCGGAGGTCGCTACGACGCGCGGATAGGTCTTTTGCGCGAAGACCAAGGCGGCACCCAGCGCGCCCACCAGCAGCGGAACCAGCCATCCTCCGAAAATGGGTATTCCGCCTAGCAATGTCTCCGCAGCGATCGCTTGTACGATCACTCCGGGTAGGACGCCGTGCCGCGGCGTCGCGTATCGATCCCCCATCTCGATCGCCGTCGCGCCAATGAGTATATCCTTGTCGGTAATCGTGGAAGGATCGAACCTTCCGCTCGCGACGTCGATGAAGCTGTATCGAGGTATCGATGCGGGGTCGATCGCGAAGTCGACCGGGAATTGGTTACCGGCCTTTCCGGCCACGCCGGCAGCCTGAGCCGAAAGCGAGGGCCGGGGAACGCCCGCGGTCATCGTGCCCAAGGGCATGTTGCGCACCACGCCGTCGCTATCAGGTATGACGGAAACTGATGCCAGCGAAGCGTGTCGCCGCAATGACGCTATGGGCAAGGCATCGATCTGCCGGTCGGATTCGAAGCTTTCGCTCTGGCCAAATGTGGGAAGAACGATTTCGGCAGATGCTTCGCTCAGACTGCGCGCGAGTGCGGCGTCCTCGACCGNGTTCGAAGTTGAGGAAAAATCGACGTCGAAAATGATTGAGCGGGCCCCAGCTTCATTCAGCGCGGCCACCACTTCGGCATAATTGCTGCGCGGCCAAGGCCATCGCTGGATCGCGGCAACGCTCGCAGCATCCATTTCGACGACTTGAATCTGACCGCTCGCGGTGCGGTCCCTCAGCCCAAAGCTGAAATTCCTCAAGCCATTGTCGAGTTCGCGAAAAGCGCCTGACTGCGCTGCCGACCCGATCGTGACGATAAGGAGAGCAGCGAGCAGGATGTTTTCCCACGGCAAGCGCGGCGGCACAGTCGAGTAGGACGGCGAACGCATAGGATCAGGGCACGATCACTTAGAGCCAATCAGTCGTCGTCATCGTCGTCATCGTCGTCATCATCGTCGTCATCATCGTCGTCGTCATCATCGTCGTCGTCATCGTCG
>FUFK010068061.1_pt1 | contig 13874 bp, 11 predicted proteins | sample 1021851 | NCBI WGS metagenome assembly FUFK01 (sample SAMEA51879418, study PRJEB19060) | metagenome | reverse complement strand
CTTAATATTAAGGAAAGGGGAAAAAATGAGAAAAATCATATCTCTTTTATCTGCTTTAATTATTTCAGTTGTTTCATTCACTGGAATAGCTAATTCGGCGGATAGTAAGAAACCTATCGTTATCCCAACACACAATTGGTCAAGCCAAATTGTAATGGCTTATGTAATTGGTGGAATTTTTGAAAGCATGGGAAATAACGTAAAATATGTAAACGCTGACTCTCAAGCTGTTTATGAGTCTATAAGAATTGGTGATGTAACTATATCACACGAAGTTTGGGAATCTGCATTTGGTAAATCATTTACAACTGCTTTAGACAAGGGTGGTTTACTTGATTGGGGAGATCACGAAGCAAGAACTCTAGAGGATATGGGATATCCAAACTGGGTTGTTGAAAAAGGATTGTGCCCAGGTTTACCAGACTGGACAGCTCTTAAAAACCCAGACTGTGCTAAAAACTTTACAACACCTGACTCTCCAGATGGAAAAGGAAGAATGTTGGAAGGTCCACAAACTTGGCATGGTGACTTAATCCCTCAAAGAGTTGATGCTCTAGGATTAGGAGATCTTTGGTGGGTTAAATTTGCAGGAAGTGCCGATGCACTTTGGGCAGAGTTAAAAGCAGCTGAAAAAGAAGGAAGAGGAACAATCATCTTTAACTGGACACCAAACTTTACAGATGGTGCTGGTTTTACATTTATCGATTTCCCTCCATACACAGCTGGTTGTAGACCAGAAGATGGCGGAGATGGAAAATGTGGTTCGCCAGATGGTTATTTGAAAAAAGCAGTTAATGCTGACTTTCCAAAAACTCATCCAAAAGCAGCAGCAGCGTTCAAAAAACTTTCTTTCTCAACAAGTCAGATTGGTGCAATGGCAGCTTTAGTTGACCTTGACAAAATGACTCACGAGGATGCAGCAAAAAAATGGCTGAAAGATAACNAGAAAGTTTGGAAAGCTTTTACTAAATAAGGTAAAGAGCTACTAAATCTTTAAATCTCTCCCAACTATGTTGGGGGAGATTTTTTTTTACAAAATTAAATGATTAAGTATTTTTTAAGTATATTTATTAGTTTATTATTTTTTAATCAAACTCTAGCAAACGATGTTAGCATTAAAGAAAATATTGATCTTGAGTATGTTTGTGATCTAGAAAAAAGAATAATAAAAAATTCAGAATACAATTATCAAACTTTTTTAGCCAAAGATTTAAATGAAAAAGGCTTAGATAAATTTGAAATTTTATCAAAAAAACCTCAAACCCTTTTAATTAANGGATTATCNTTATTTCTCTCAGATTCATCAAAATTAAATGTTAAAGTTGTAAATAAAGATGTGGTTTTGTTTAAATCAATTGATCAAAAAAAAAACTATTCAGAATCAGGAATTATCACTAGAAAAACAGGGGAGTTAATCCATGAAATTACGAAAAATATCAAAAGTGAGAATGCAGAAAAATATATTTCAATTTATTCATGCAACAAACATGACGAAAAAGTCTGATTTTTTTTTTGAGTAATTTTGTGTAAAGTACTATTATGAAAAAATACCTCATCGCTACAATTTTAAGTTTATTAATTNCCTCAGTTGCTTTAGCAAGAAGCACAGGATGTAAAGAGGGTAATTGTGAAAATGGTTTTGGTAAATGGGTTTACACAGATAAAACTACTTATGAGGGTGAGTGGGTAGGTACAAAAAAAAATGGACAAGGAGTTGAAACTTGGCCCAATGGATACATTTACAAAGGTGAATTTAAAAACAGTGAGTGGAGTGGAATTGGTATTTTAACTTTTCCAGATGGCTCAACTTATGAAGGTGAGTGGGCCAAAGGATTTATGAACGGCAAAGGAACTTTTACTTGGGCTGATGGAACACAAAAATCAGGCAATTGGAAAAATGGAAAGTTACAAGAATAAATGTCTAGAGAAAATTATTTAAATAAGATTAAAGATTTACCTGAGAATGCAAAACAATTTGGTGGTTTAGTTATGATAATTCTAGTTATTATTTCCTCTTTTTTTGTTTTAAATATTATTTTTGGTGGCGGCGATGAATTAGTAAGAAAAATGAAATTAGAGGAGGAAAGAATTGCACAAGAAAAAAAATTAAGCGAATTAATATCAAAGCTACCTTCAGGAATATTAGTAACTTTTGATGGTACAGATCATCATAAGTTAACAAATGAAGTATATGAACAAGTTTGTAAGGCAACAAAACTAATTCCTCAAAGGGCAATTATGGGTGCAAATTTCTTAAATTTTAGAGCACATGAAATTTATACAATTAATGGCAATAAAATTGACGAAACATTTGTTAAGTGGGATGGAGAAAATAATAAGTGCTTTGCAGGTTTTACAGTGAGTGGAAATAATGTTGGAGTTAATGAATCAGTAACAGTTAGTGGAGAAGCATTAAGTTTTTTAAGTACAGGAATTGATACTAGAGTTTATTTTATTAAAAACTTTTAAGGAGAAACTATAATATTATGGATTTAATTTTATCTAAATTTCATATAACCTAATTAATTATTTATGTCCGAGCCAGTAATCAAATGTGAAAATGTTTATAAAATTTTTGGAGCAAACGCTCAAAAAATGCTTCAGGATTCAAATGGCAATGTAGATGCTAAAACTTTTCAAGAAAATGGATGCATTGTTGGTGTTAATAATGCTTCATTTGAAGTTTCAAAAGGTGAAATGTTAGTTGTGATGGGCTTGTCTGGTTCAGGTAAATCAACATTATTAAGATGTATTTCAAGATTAACTGATGCAACAGGTGGAAAAATTTTTATCGAAGGCCAAGATTTATTAAAACTAAATAATAAAGATCTCATTGAACTTAGAAGAAATAAAATGGGAATGGTTTTCCAAAGCTTTGCTTTATTGCCTCATAAAACTGTTGTGGAAAATATAGCATTTCCACTTCAAATTAAAGGAGTCAAAACTGAAGATAGTATAAGCAAAGCAATGGATATGGTTAAATTAGTTGGACTTGATGGAAGAGAAAACTATTTTCCAAGAGAACTCTCAGGAGGACAGCAACAGCGAGTTGGTATTGCAAGATCATTAGCTGTTGAACCAGACATTTGGTTTTTAGATGAACCTTTTTCAGCTTTAGATCCATTGATTAGAAAAGAGATGCAAGATGAGTTTCTAAGACTTCAAGAAAAATTACAAAAAACAATTATGTTTATTACTCACGATTTTGATGAAGCTTTAAAACTAGCTGATCGTATAGCAATTATGAAGGATGGTATAATTGAGCAGTTAGATACGCCTGCTAATATTGTTTTAAATCCAGCTACCGAGTATGTAAGAAAGTTTACAGAAGAAGTGCCTAGAGAAAAAGTTTTATTAATTGAAGATGTAATGGATACTTCTAAAGATAATCTTGGAAATTTAAAAGTTTCGAAAGATGAAATTATTGAGAATGTTGCTGAAAAAATTCTTACTCAGGAAAAGTCAGTGGCTGTAGTAGATAATAATGATAAAATCATTGGCTCTATTAATCCAAATAAAATAATCAATACAGTTTTTGGAGGAAGAAAAAAATAGTAATTAGTTATGGAACTTTTCAAGAAATATCCTAAAACTTTTCAATGGTTATTTTTATTATTTGTTTTTTTTGCACTATGTTTTGCAATAGAAGTTCCTGAAACATATAAATTTATTCGAGGCCAAGCAGAATTCGTTAAGGATCCAAATCAAAGCAGTTATGTGTTTTTAGGCAAAGAAGTAAGATACTATGCTTTCGATGTCTTCTGGAGATTGCCTCCGTTGCTAGGATGGTTGCCTATTTGGATAAATGACTCATTATTTTTCCTAATGAACGAATGGATGCCAATCGAAGTTTGGAATGAAGATACTCAAGAATTTAAAAGTCGTCCTATAATTTTACAAATAAGTAGAAATTTAACAGCATTTATGACCTTTCTAATACAGTTGATTAGAGAGATATTATTAGGAGGTTTAGAAACTATAGTAGCTTTTACAAGTTGGGATTGGATAGATAAAAATCCTTGGGCTGAATTACCAGGATTACCGTGGACAATTGTTGCTGCAGGCGCAGCATTACTTTCATATAAACTTAGTGGCAAAGGTCTAGCTTTGTTTGCAGGTTTAACTATGGTTTATATTTCTATATTTGGTCAATGGAAACCTTCTATGCAAACTCTTTCATTTATACTGGTAGCAGCACCGTTGTCATTTATTTTTGGCCTAGCTTTAGGTATAGCAGCTTTTAAAAGTAAACGTGTTGAGAAAGCTTTGTATCCAATATTATTAGTGATGCAAACAATGCCACAATACGCAGTACTGGTTCCAGCGCTTGTTCTTTTCGGAGTAGGCGATCATGCTGCAGTAATAATAACTATGGTTGTAGCTGTACCTCCGATGATTTTATTAACTATANTAGGTTTAAGAGCGGTACCCCCAGAAGTTATTGAAGCTGGTAGAATGAGCGGATGTAATAATTGGCAACTAATGTTCAAAGTATTAATCCCTACTGCAAGAAGAGATATATTAATTGGTGTAAACCAGGTTATCATGGTTTGTTTTTCGATGGCAGTTATTTCTGCTTTTATTGGTGCAAAAGGTTTAGGGTTTAATTTATTATTGGCATTAAATCAGTTAAATATTGGGTTAGCACTAGAAGCAGGTTTATGCATAAGCTTGATTGCAATTTTATTAGACAAAATGTCTTTAGCTTGGGCAAACAAACAAACCGATTATTTTGGTAATCTAACTTTCTATCAAAGAAATAAAAATATTTTATTTTTTGGAGCAACTGTAATTATTGGAATATTGTTGGCCTATATAGGAACTTTTTTATTTAAAGGTAGTTTCAATTATTTATTTGAAATTCCACATAACAAAGGAATATCCACAGCAGATTTTTGGAACAAGGGGGTAGATTGGATTTTTGATACCTTTTTCGTGTATATTAAAGCATTTAATACATGGTTGATTAAAGATGTACTTCAACCAATGAGAGCTTTGTATTTAAGAATGCCTGCGGTTGCTACAATAGTTTTAGTTGTTGGAGCAGGATACTTAATTGGTGGAACTCGTTCAGCTTTAGTTGTTTGTGCTTTAACTTTATTTATCGCCTTAAGTCCATGGTGGGACAGAGCTTTAGTCACAGCGTATATGGCAACTTTTGGAGTAATTGTGTCCTGTATTATTGGATTTACAGTTGGAACTTTATGTTTTCAAAATAAAAATTCAGCAAGTTTTATGTTGGGAGTCTGTGATATTTTTCAAACCTTTCCCTCTTTTGTATATTTAATTCCTGTAATGATGTTATTTGGTATAACAGATACATCCGTATTAATAGCAGTTATAGTTTACGCAACAATACCCGCAACAAGATATACAATTGAAGGGCTTAGAAGTGTCCCAGCTGGTTTACATGATGCAGCAACTATGTCAGGTGTAAATAAATTTCAAAGATTAACAAAAATAGAATTTCCTTTAGCATTTCCTCATATGATGCTTGGTATAAATCAAACAATTGTGTTTGCATTGTTTATGGTAATAATCGGTGCATTCATTGGTACAGAGGATTTAGGTCAATATATTCTAAAAGCATTATCAGATAAAAAAGGTGCGGGTATTGGGTTAACGCTTGGTATATGTGTAGCCTTCATAGCGTTGATATTTGATAACTTGATAAGATCCTGGGTAGAAAAAAGAAAAAAACATCTAGGTATTGATTAAAAATTTTAATTAATTTTCAATGAACATTAAATTAATAAATATAATTGGTTGGATTTTATTCTTAGTATCCTCAATTGGTTTTATTATTTCAAGTTTTGGAAATTTTTGGGCTATGTTNGGAAGCCTTTTCTTTTTGGCTGGATGTATAGTTTTTTTGATACCTTATTTTTTTGATTGATTTAAAAAAGTTTTTGAGGAGTCGTCCATTGCCGAAGCCCACGGGGTATGATGAATTGGAGCAACAGAACCAGTCACTGGCGAGGAAAAAGATTTGTTTCTGTAGGTCATGATATCTTCTACTTTGTGATGTTCCCATTCTTTAAAATGTTTTCTAATCAATTCAAAGTCGATTTTTGGATAATCTGATAACTCATGAAGTTCTTTTGTATATTCAGTTTGAAAATCTATCATTTGATCTGGATTTTCTAATTTTTCCTCCATAGCAACCCATTTATTTATGTCTTTTTCAATTTCTGAACTATTTGGCATTTTAATTTTACCCATTATTACATCTCTCGCATACCAAGCTTGGCAGTCAAACATGTTAAAAGTATGAAATTGATCTTGCATTCCTAAGTAAAGTAATTTGTGATTATCTTGCCACACAACCCCCTTGTATAATTTTGGAGGATATAATCTATTTCTAGTTTTTAGTTTCAGGTCTTCTGTTAAAAAAGGAAAATAATGAAGATAGCCAGAACATAAAATTATTGCATCAGCTTCTTGTTTGTGACCATCTTTGAAAATTGCTTTGTTTCCTTCCAGTCTATCTAAATAATGAACTTCTTTTACTCCTTTGGGCCATTTAAATCCCATAGGATTATTTCTGTAGCCTATAGTTACACTTTTTGCACCATATTTATGGCATTGAAGAGCTACATCTTCTGCTGAATAACTGCTTCCTAAAACAATAACATTTTTTCCTTTAAACTCTTCTGCATCTCTAAAATCGTGTGAATGCATAATTCTTCCAGGAAAAGCTTTCATCCCAGGATATTCTGGAATAAAAGGAACAGAAAAATGTCCAGTAGATACAACTACGTAATCAAAAATATCTTTAGAAAATTTATCATTTTTTTTATCGAGAGATGTAATTTCAAAATCATTTCCATTAAAAATAACACTTAAAACACTAGTATTAAATTTAACTTTATTTTTTAAATTACCCTTTTTTACTCTACCAGTTATGTAATCATANAAAACTTCTCTTGGTGGAAATGATGGAATTGGTTTTCCGAAATGTTCATCAAAGGAATAGTCGGCAAATTCTAAGCATTCTTTTGGGCCATTTGACCAAAGATACCTATACATACTGTTAGGGACTGGATCACCATATTGGTCAGATCCTGTTCTCCAACTGTAATTCCATAAACCACCCCAATCATCTTGTTTTTCAAAACAAGTTATTTCTGGTATTTTTTCACCACTTTTTTCTGCCTGTTCAAAAGATCTCAACATAGATAAACCGCATGGACCAGCTCCTATTATTGCTACTTTCGTCATATAATTTTTTTAATTAAGTTAAATTTATAAATGTATTTTACTAACAAAATACTAATAATTGAAATAATATTTATTATTAAAATTAACTTATAATACAGTCCTTTTGTAGGGGTAGAAAAGAATATAATAATGAAAGCTATACTAGCTATAGATCAAGGGACGACTTCAACGAGGGCAATTGCCTTTTCAACTGATGGTAAAAAATTATTTTCATCACAATTAGAATTTAAACAATATTTTCCAAAAAATGGGTGGGTTGAACATAACCCAAATGAAATTTGGGTAAAAACTTTGAAAGTAATAAAAAATGTTAAAAATAAATGTAAAAAAAATAAAATAAAAATTATTACAATTGGCATTACAAACCAACGTGAAACAACAGTTTTGTGGGACAAAACAAATGGTAAGCCAGTTTATAATGCAATTGTATGGCAAGATAGAAGAACGGAAAATTATTGTAAAAAAATTAAAAATAAAGAAAACTTAATAAGAAAAAAAACTGGCCTATTTATTGATCCTTATTTTTCAGCAACTAAAATTAAATGGGTATTAGATAACGTTACAAAAGCAAAAAGACTTTTAAAAAAAAACCTTTTGCTATTTGGAACAATTGACAGTTTTTTAATCTGGAAATTGACAGGAGGAAAACTACATGCAACAGATGCAACAAACGCTTCTAGAACGATGCTTTTTAATCTAAATAAAAATAAATGGGATCACGATATTTTAAAAATTTTTAAAATAAAGAAAAATATTCTACCAGTTGTTAAAAATTCTGCTGATAANTTTGGTTTCACAAGCAGAAGAATTCTTGGAAAAAAAATATCAATTTCAGCAGTTCTTGGAGATCAACAAGCAGCAGTAGTTGGCCAAGGATGTTTTGAAAAAGGATCAGTGAAAAGTACCTACGGTACTGGAGCCTTTGTTATAATGAATACAGGTAACAAAAAATTAATATCAAAAAATAGGTTACTTAGCACCATTTGTTATAGATTAAATAATAAAACAACTTATGCCCTAGAAGGTTCAATTTTTATAGCTGGTGCTGGANTTCAATGGCTAAGAGATAAAATTAAATTAATTAACAATGCATATGAAACCGAAAAAATAGCACGATCAAAAAAAAATAACCAAGGCATTTATGTTGTACCAGCCTTTACTGGTTTAGGCGCACCTTACTGGAGCCCAAACTCACGAGGGCTTATAACAGGTCTTACAAGAAATACTGATTGGAAAGATTTGGTAAGAGCAGTTGTTGAGTCAGTAGCTTATCAAAGTTTTGATTTATTTGAGTCTATGAGAAAAGATGGTTTAAGACCAAAAATTGTTAAAGTNGATGGTGGAATGGTTACAAATAATTGGTTTTCACAATTTTTAGCTGACATATTAAATATAAAAGTAATAAGATCTAAAACAGAAGAAACAACAGCATTGGGAGTAGCCTTTATGGCAGGATACCAAGTTGGTGTTTACAAATCTCTTGGTCATATAAAATCCAAATGGAAAAAAAGAAGAGATTTTACACCAAAATTGAACAAAACTTATCGAAATAAGTTATTGCAAGGATGGAAACAAGCAATTAGAAAAACTTTAGCGTAATTTTGTTATGATAAAAATTTTAATTATTGGTGGAGGGGCCATGGGTTCTGCATTTGCAATTCCATGTATTGAGAATAAAAATAAAGTTACAATTACTGAACCTTATAGCAAGACATTCATTAAAAATCTTTCTTCAAAAAAAAAATTTCATTCAGCTTTAAAAATTAATCTACCTAAAAAACTAATATTTAAAAAATATTCAAATCAGCTATTAAAAGAAAATTTTGATTTAATAGTTATTGCTTTAAGNCTTTCTGGGATAGATTTTATAGGCAAGGAATTAAAAAACCTTAAAGTCAAAACCCCAATTTTGATTCTTACCAAAGGGCTTAAATATGAAAAAAAAATAAATAAATTATTTACAATTTCAGAATTATTTAAAAAAAAATATAACAGGGTTAATATTTCAGCTCTTAAAGGACCCTGTTTGGCAAAGGAATTGGTAAGAAAAAAACAAACAAGTGTTATCGTAGCAAATAAAAATATAAATATTGCAAAATGGATTGGTAAAAAAATTTCTACGAAATATTATTTAATTGAATATTCTAAAGATATAGTAGGAGTAGAAATTTGTTCAGCAATTAAAAATATATATTCCATGATTATAGGTGCCGGTCAAAATTTAAACGCCTCATCAAGTTTATTTCAAAAATCTTTAAATGAAATGAAATATTTAATTAAATACTTTAAGGGTAAAGAGACAACGATTGAAAGCCTTGCAGGAGTAGGAGATTTATATGTAAGCGCTGCGGGTGGTAGAAATAGTAAAATGGGAANTTATTTAGGCAAAGGGTATAAATTTAATATAGCAAAAAAAAAGTTTATGAAAAAAGACACTGTAGAAGGTGAACAATTAGTTAGAGAAATTGCACCATATATAATTAAAAAAATTGATAAAAAAAAAATTCCTTTAATGAACAGTTTATTTAGTGCTATTTTAAAGAATAAAAAATTAAAAATCAGTTAATATTAATTTATGAAATTTAATTGGAATTATCCAACAACAGTTTGGGTAGGAAAAAATAGGATTGATGATTTGGCAAGTGCATGTGAAAATTTAAATATTAAAAATCCACTACTTGTAACTGATAAAGATCTGATAGAATTACCTTTTATTAAAAATATACTAGCGAGTCTTAAAAAAAAATTTAGTCAGTTAAGAGTGTTTTCAAACTTTTCAGGAAATCCGATAGGTGAAAATGTTGAGGAGGGTGTAGAAATATTTAAAAAAAATAATAACGATGGAGTTGTTACAATAGGAGGAGGCAGCGCTCTTGATGTTGGTAAGGCGATCGCATTCATGTCTGCACAAACTAGACCCATTTGGGACTTTGAGGATATTGGAGATTATTGGAAAAGAGCAAATAATAATATCTCTCCTATAATTGCTATTCCAACTACTGCTGGGACAGGCTCTGAGACAGGTAGAGCCTCTGCAATTATTAATAAAAAAACAGGAGTTAAAAAAATTATATTCCATCCAAAGTTTTTACCTTCAATTGTCATTTTAGATCCTATGCTTACAGTTGATCTTTCACCAAGATTAACTGCAGCAACAGGAATGGACGCATTAGCTCATAACCTAGAGGCATTTTGTGCTCCTGGCTTTCATCCTATGGCAGATGGGATTGCTTTGGAGGGAATTAAACTGATAAAAACTTCACTTATAACTGCTTTCAATGATGGAAGAAACATTGAAGCAAGACAAAATTTATTAGCCGCTTCTTCAATGGGATCAACAGCTTTTCAGAAAGGATTAGGAGCAATCCATTCATTAAGTCATCCTGTAAATTCTAAGTTTAATATGCATCATGGATTATCCAACGCAATTTTTATGCCTTACGTGTTAACTTTTAATAAAAAATTTATTGAAAAAAGAATTTCCACAATAAGTTCTTTTATTGGTTTAGAGAATAACTTTAAAAGTTTTTTAGATTGGATAATTACATTAAGAAAAGAACTTAAAATTCCACATAAACTCTCAGAATTAATTCAAATTAATTCGGATCAAATTGAAGAGCTTTCAAAAATGGCTTTAGAAGATCCATCCACTGCAACAAATCCAAGCAAACTTAAAAAAGAGGATTTTAAAAAAATGTATGAGTACAGTATTGAAGGAAAGTTATTTTAATGAAAAAGTTAAGTTTACTTGTAGTAGAGGGAAATCTTTTAAGTGAAAATAAAAATTTTAAAGACGCTGGAATTCAAACTCATACAGAAAGTTTAAAAGAAAGCATTTCAAATTATCAAAAAAAAATTAATTACGAGATTTTAAACCCATCAAGCGAGGAAAATTTTAATAAAATTATTAATAAACTTGAAAGCTTTGATGGAATGGTTTGGGGTGGTAGCAGTTTGAATATCTATAACGATACACCGGAAATAAGACGACAGATATATTTTATGAAAGAGTGTTTTAAAAGAGTAAAAAATATTTTTGCTATCTGTTGGGGAATGCAAGTTGCGGTGACAGCAGCAGGAGGAATTGTTAGAAAATCAATAAATGGTGCCCATATTGGTATTGCTAAAAATATTAAAATAAATAACGAAGGCTTAAAACATCCAATATATAAAAATAAGAAATCTTTATTTAATACCCCNGCTTTTAATTTTGATGAGGTAGAAACTCTTCCCGATGGAGCAATGTTACTATCTTCGAATCCAATTAATAAAGTACAGGGNTTGCAATTCGAAGTTGGAGNAAGCAAAATTTGGGGGATACAATATCACCCAGAGATTACATACGAAAAAATGATAAGTTTAATTAATTTTAGAAAAGATAGATTAATAAATTACCGAAAAGTTTTTGAAAATGAAAATGATATTGATGTTCATATTAAAAATATTGAGCAAGAAAATAAAGTGACTGACAAAAATTCTAGAATGCAAGAGCTCAAAAACTGGTTAGAATATTTAAATGAAAATTAATTCTAAAGAAGATATTATAAAATATTTCAATAATGGATGTAAAAAAAAAGNATTCATAGGNGTTGAAAATGAAAAATTTATATTTGATTTAGCATCAAATACTAGAGCTACCTATGATCAATTAAAAAAAATTTTGATTTATTTAAAAAAGTTTGGATGGCAAGAGATCTATGAAGAATCTAATATTATCGGTTTAAATAAAAATGAACAATCAATTACGCTAGAACCTGGAAATCAAATAGAGCTCGCAGGTGGGCTATGTCAAAATATTCACGAGGTATGTTCTGAGTCTTATGTTTTTCAAAAACAATTAGATGAAGCTTGTGAACATCATGGATTAAAAACTATTTCAATAGGATATGACCCAATAACAGATTTGAAAGACGTGCCGGATAATCCAAAAAAAAGATATAAGATAATGACTAAAGAAATGCCAAAAAATGGCAAACTAAGTCTAGAGATGATGTATCTAACCAGTGGTACGCAAATTAATTTAGATTACAAATCTGAAAGTGATTTCATAAAAAAGTTTAAAGTTATTTCATTTCTTACTCCATTAACTATAGCTTTATTTTCAAACTCGGCGGTAAAAAAAAATAAACCAACAGGATATTTATCCTATAGATCGAAAGTATGGCAAAACACTTCAAGAGGAGGTTTGCCAGATTGTTTTTTAGATGAGATGGATTTTGAAAAATATGCAGATTTTAGTCTAGAATTTCCTTTATTATTTTTGCTCGAAAATAAAAACTATGTCAATCCAAATAAAAAAAATTTTAGAAACTTAATCGAGGATGGGAAAGCAAACTCAGAAAATTTTCAATTACATTTATCCACAATATTTACTGAATTGAGATTAAAAAAATATATTGAATTAAGATCAATTGATGCATGTGAATGGGATTGTCATTGCGCTGGTCCTGCATTTTTTACCGGACTATTATACGGCGCACTAGATGAAACCTTCGATATTATTAAAAAATGGAACAAACAGGATGTAAAACAAGCTTATGCTACTTCTTATAAGAATGGATTAAACACTATTTTAAATGGAAAAGATTTATTGTTTTGGTCAAAAGAGTTACTTAAAATTTCAAAAAAAGGTTTAAATAAGAGATCGTTTTTAAACCAAAATAATAATAACGAAACGGTTTATCTTAAAAATATAGAAAATATTTTATTAAAGAAACTTACCAAGGCAGAGCAAACATTGAAACAATTAAAAAAATGAAAAAAATACTTGCTATTCAATCTAATACCTTAAAAGAAATTAATTTTAAAACTGATACAACTATTTTGTTAGCATTAGAGGGCCAGAGAAAAGGCTATCAAATTATTTGGTATGAGACTAAAGATTTAACATTAATAGGTTCAAAAGTTTTTATAAGAGGAAAAAAAGTAAAATTTTTTGATAAATCTAAAAATTTTTACAAAATAGAAAAAAATATAAAATTCGATTTGTCCAAAGCTAAGATTATTTTAATTAGACAAAACCCACCATTCAATATGGATTATATTAATTCAACTCATTTTTTGGATCATATAAAAACTAAAAATATAATTAACAATCCAACTTCAGTAAGAAATGTGTCTGAAAAATTTTATTCGACTAATTTTTTAAGATATATGCCAGATACAATTTTTACAAAAAATATAAAAGAAATAAATTCTTTTCTGAAAAAGAAGAAAAAAATAGTAATTAAACCTATCCATGGTTATGCAGGTAAAAATATTCTTTTTATAAAGAAAAAACTAAATGAAAAATCTATAAAAAATTATATTAAGAATTTTGGTCATGTAATGGTTCAAAAATATTTACACAAAGTTAAGGAGGGAGATAAAAGAGTTTTTATAATTAATGGTAAGGTAAAAGGGGCTATAAGAAGATTGCCAAAAAAAGGCTCTATTCTTTCAAATATATCTCAAGGAGGTGTAGCGATAGAAACAAAACTCAATCCAAGGGAATTAAAAATATCGAAAATTGTTGCCAGAAGTTTAAAGAAAAGTGGAATCTTTTTCGCAGGAATTGATCTAGTTGGTGGGTATCTAATAGGAGATATCAATGTAACTTCCCCAACAGGTTTGCCTCAATTTAAAAATTTGACTGGAAAAAATTTAGCAATCGA
>FUFK010050388.1_pt1 | contig 13875 bp, 10 predicted proteins | sample 1021851 | NCBI WGS metagenome assembly FUFK01 (sample SAMEA51879418, study PRJEB19060) | metagenome | reverse complement strand
AGTACAAGGGTCTTAGGTATACACGTTGAGGGTGGAAAATCCGATGGTTTGGAATTAAGGACATGGAGTTTTATCCCCGGCTCAGCCGGAAGGATTTCTTTTGTTTCCTTTACTATTCCAGATTCATTTGATGGATTGGATTGGGAAGTATTTCTCAATGAATGGGTAGCTAAGCTACCAAGATGTCCATGGAAATGGAGTTTTTTGGAAAGATCTGTAATAGGCTATCTAATACCAGAATTTAGAATTTCTAGAAAGAGGTTCGCCAATGAAGGAATTGAATTGAAAAAATGGGAATTCTCGGATTAATAATTAATAAGCAAAAAACTACTCTAATAGTAGACTAATTGATATATAAGATTAGAAAGAATTGTGATAACATGGACTTTCAAGACTTAGTTGACACCCCGAGAAAGGTCAAAATTGTTGTTGGAACCATAACTCTATTACTGCTGTTTCCAATATATTTCGCTTCAGTTCCTTCCTTAATTAATGGAGAGGTGGGGGAAGGAAGGGTTGTTGGCCTTTCTGGAATACTATCAATTAGTTTCGAAGAAAATGAGACAACTATTACTGAATCTATACTTCTAGATGATGAAGAAAGTTATGAAACAATTTTTGACATTGATATTGAAAATGATAAGAAAATTGGTTATGTTCAACTTTCTGTAACTTGCTTCGATAATGATGATCCTGGTCCAGGATTTACAGATAGTGTTGAAGGAAGTAGTGATTTAAGTTCAGTAGATGGAGAAATTGATGATCAAAGTGGAGACGGTGAATGTTCTGGAGGAGATAGTGGATTTACTTTTAGATGGGATATCACAGAAAATTATACTGGAGATTCATACTCTGAAGAGGGTAATGAAGATGAGATAAGAGATAAGTGGTCTGATCAAGGACATGGAAGAGGTTCTTGGAAAGCTATGATTACTGCACAGATTAATTCGCCACCGGGACCTGTGATTGGAGACATTGTAGACTCAGATGAAGAATTTGTAATTACTTGGACTTTGATGACTTATGAACTGACCATAATTGAAAATAGTTCATAAACGATATTTGGTGTTCGGAATTACACTAGATATATGCATATTATATAATAGAATGTATAAATTTGGCACCATTTAATATATGAAAGTGTGTACCGTACTGCATGGGAATGAAATTTATAAATGGAAAAACCCCAAAGAAAACCGTAGTGATGGGAGCATTACTAGCAGTCCTATTCGGAGTAGGAAGTGTATCTGGAGCAACCAGTGCTAACGAATTACTTCGTGATGGAGATACAGTTGGAATGACCTTCTGGATTGCAACTGCAATGATGTTCGCAGCTACTATTTTCTTTATATTGGAAAGACAAAGTGTAGCTCCAAAATGGAGAACATCAATGACTGTAGCTGCGTTAGTAACTGGTGTCGCATGGTACCATTACACATACATGAGAGAAGCCTGGGCATACACCTACGGTGCTACTCTAGACGCAACTGGAACTGGAACTGGAGACAGTCCACTAGTATTAAGATACGTGGATTGGTTAATCACTGTACCACTGCAAGTAGCTGAGTTTTACTTAGTTCTAGCTGCCGTTGGTGCTGTTACAACAGCTCTGTTCTTCAGATTATTTGGTGCTTCACTGATAATGCTGATTGCTGGATTCCTAGGAGAGGCTGGAGAAGCAGATGAAATGATGATGTTCGGAATTGGACTTTTAGCCTGGTTCTACATCATCTATGAAATCTGGGCTGGAGATGCAAAGAGCGCTGCTGATACTACAAGTGAAGGTACGCAATTTGCATTCAAGGCAATGGCAATAATTCTGACAGCTGGTTGGGCAATTTACCCAATAGGATATTTCCTAGGAACTGGAGATGATCCTGATGTTGATGGACTCAACATCCTATACAACTTGGCTGATGCAGTCAACAAGGTTGCATTCGGACTAATGGTTTGGTATGCAGCAACAATGGACTCAGAATAGAGGCCTAAAGTAGAAAACGTAAGAGAGATGGGGGTTTGTCCCCCATCTCTTGAAACAATTATTTCTTGGAAGAATGGATTTTGATTACCGATCCATGCTTAATTGATGAATCCGCTGCAATTGTCATTCCCGATTTTGCATCAATTGCTCTAACAAAATTTTCTCCTAGATCAGTATGGACTAGAAAGGCTAATTGTTTAGCTGTAGTATAATTGGGAACTAATATTGCGTCGGGTAATATTTTTCCATCTGCATCTACCCAATGAGTATCATCATTAACTGGATAGGAAACAATATAGTTAAGCTGATTGAATACAATGTCACTAAGCAGTCCTATCAAACCGCCACCATCAAACATAGAAAGAGAGGTAGAAATTCTTCCTAATGCCTCTCGTTGTTTATCTGAAAGATTTTTTTCCCCTAATTCAGTTATTTTGAAATTTGAATCGCCAGGAATTACTGATATGAAACCTGAAGAAGCAGCTCTTTGGATAGCTAATTCTGCTTCTGCACTGGTAAAAAATATTTTTCCGCCAAATTTTTTAATTTCTGATTTTAATTTTTTATCATCAAATGATATATTTTCAGCTTTATTGCCTGCAAATGATATTGGGAATAATAATTCCCTTAATAGTGTAGATAATTTTAGTAAATCATTAGATTTCCAAGATTGGGGATCACTCAAATTTGGAAATCGCCTTTGAATTTCATTTAATGCTTCTACACTAATTGAATCTCGAGCTCCAATTCCTGAAAGCTTTTCTGATAAGTGTTTTCTTATTGCAATATCTCCCTCTGCTTGAGCCTTTCGAATAACTCGATCCCATCCATTTTCAATAATACCTAAAATCCAAGAATCTAACTCGGAAAGTAGAAATTCGATTTCTTTTATTGGATTTGGCCCTCCGGATCCTATTGGGTTTCCTTCTAAATCTGTAGATCCGGAGACATCTATAACCTGAATTAATGCGTCGCACCTTGATAAATCTGAAAGGAATTGGTTGCCCCTTCCTCTTCCCTCATGTGCACCAGGAACTAAACCTGCAACATCGACTAAAGTAACTGGTATCATTCTCATATGATTTTTACAAATTCCTGTATTTGGCATGCATATGCTACCTTGATTTATTTTTTCGACTGTCTCGTTATTTTGATCTTGATTTTTTTTATTTAGTAGTTCATAGCATGCACATTTCTCGTTAATAGGTAACCAAGCAATACCAATGTTGGGTTCAATAGTTGTAAATGGGTAATTCGCAATTTCAACAGGAGTCTGGGTCATCGCAGAAAATGCAGTAGATTTTCCAACATTGGGTTTTCCAACAAGTCCTATTCGCATCATATACTCTCCATTATATTCTAGGATGAGGTTTACACATTAGAGTTCTGTTGGTTTACCTTGTTTCTCGGATTCAGAAACTGGTACTATTTCAGTATCCATTGTAGCTCCCTTTGAAAATAGTTTTCTTACAGTTGTAGTCTTTGTTAAATTATAAGATTTCATTGTAACTGATGTTGAAGATTCAGAATCTTCATTGATAATTTGAGATCCTCTATAAAAACCTCTAATCATATTTAGGCAGTGGAAAATTGATCCTAACACAACTAAGTAAAAAATTACCGAACCTATTGATCTAAGTCCATTAGGAGTCTCGGTAATTACAGCTTCTGGGTCAGACTCGAGAAGGGAAATATTGGAAAAATCTCCCATGATTGTAAAAATTATACCTGTAAATGCTCCTCCAGACATCATCCAAAATGCCCTTCTAGAGCGATTTGCAGAGAGTATACTTCTCCCTGATACCGCAGGGAAAATACATAGAGTGGCACCTAATGAAATCGGAACTAAAACAGTCCAAATTGCCATAAGATGTACGGATGAAGATATTTCTATCAACTCATTATTCCCTGATAAATAGTCTGTTTGTATAAAAAGAAAGGAAATTCCAACTGGAATTAGCATAATTGCCCCGAAATTTATTTCCGCCATCCCAGGATTTTCAGAGTTTTCTATGAAAGAATCATCTCCTCTTATAGTTATAATAAGATTAGAAGCTAATGCGATTAGTGGGACTGCGAATAGAGCCATTATGAACGATCCTCCGATTAAGTCATTTCTTGATGGTTCAAGTATGGAAGATTCTAGACCTAAGAACATAGCAGAAAGTTCGCCCGACGAAAAGCCAATTGGATTTAGGGTGAAAATTGATCCTGCAAGTATGATTGCAGTGAGTGATTTTGACCAAAGCGGATTTCCTGAACCATAAGATGCAGCGTAAAGTCCTATTCCTGAAAGTTGTAAGAAAAAAGATGCCCCGGTTAGTCTTACTAATGCCCATTGACCTACTCCATCAGATAAATTTCCAGTAATTGCTATTGTGAGAGTGGAAATCGGGAATGAAATTAATCCAATAATTATTAACCACCCTGGTAAAGCCATTTTTCGTTCTCTGTAAGAGGCAGTTAGAAGTAAATTTACAATTATAGCAATAAGTGCCAAAGAATTGATTAATGTTGAAACTAATAATATTTTTACTCCAAAAATCTCGGGTCTGTAGGCACCAATAACCATAATGGAAACTGAAAGTGCCCAGACAAATGATACTAATGTAGCATTTTTCTCACTGGATAGGTTTGTATTGGAAAGATTGGGTACAATATGTAAAGCGGAGCCAATGAGAAACATTCCCACCGCACCAAAAATTGTTGAAAGTTTTCCAGCGAGGAGTAAACTTTCCGAAGTAGGATTTAATCCCCAAGCCGAAAGACTGTGTAGTGCAGTAGGCTCATGCCCTAGCCACAATCCAATAAAAGTTAGAGTTGATGATATTACCAGCCAGACAGCTCCTTGTATTATCCAAGCAACTGATCCAGAACCGCTTCTCCCTTCAGCGAAGTCTATAGCTGGACCTAATGCTTTCTCGAGCATGAATAGGCTGGTTCCCTTAGTTACATCAGTAAATATCCATATTCCTCTATTTAACATCACGTAAACAATAATCATCAAAAGCCAAAAAACCATTAATATTGTGATTAAACCCATATCCAAACCTCACTCACTTGTTGCTTCTGTAAGCATAGTACCTAGTATAGCAAATGCTCCAATCATTATCCCCAATATGAAAAACCAAAGTCCTGAATCAAATACTCCTTCAAAAATTGGCAGAATGGTAGAGACTACCGGTAAGTCACTTCCTGGAAATAATACTCCATATAATACTAGAAAAATTACTGTTATTACGAATCCTAAAATAAATAGAATCCATGAAGCTGCTGGTTCATTTTCACCTTCAATGAATTCACCAATAGATTCATGATTCTCATTTTCCATGATTACATCCCAACTGCTGACTATGTCGTTACCACTAATCATCCGAACTTAAGCATTAGGAGAAAGGATGGGTCGTACTTGCTAAGGTGCGCGTAAAATATCAACATTGTCACCTCTTCTGAATACTCCATTTCCTAAAGGAGTAGGGAGACTAAAAAATGAATCTATTTCTTCTTTCCAGACTGATTTACAGGAGCAATCGATACCAGAGAATTCTCTATTGTCACCCGAAATCGAAAAATTTTCTATTGCCTTAATTATTGAATCATCACACTTACCACAATTATGAGCACCACGAATTTTTCCTCCTGCTGTTGGATGAACTATTAATCTACAATCTAAATCAGAAATTTTTTCATTTGAACGAATTATCATTTCTACGAGGGACCATAACCAAGGTGGCCTATACTCACGGTTACGAAAGATTCTTTCTACTACCGTCTTTTTCTGGATATTCATTGGATTTACAGAAATCTCATCACAATAAGGAGCTATTTTACTAATCCATGAAACAGTGTGGTGTAGTGAATCTCCTTCTGACATGAATGGTGGTTTGAATAGTAGATACGTCTTCACATTAAGATTATTTTCTCTCAGTAAATCTACTGCTTTATGCCATTGTTTTATCGTAAATCCTTTATTGACATGAAAACGTAAAGATTTGTCATCATATGCCTCTAATCCTATGGCAATTGTACAATTTGGATTTAGTTTCGCTAACCAAGAGATTTTTTCTGGTTTACACATCTGAGCTTGAGCCTCAACAATCAGATGGATTTTTCTTTCATAAGTTTCTCTTAGTACTGCTTCTTGCCATTCAATCGGATTTTCCCTATCTTCGAAAAAAGTCCCAGATGTATACACTTTAATCATTTTACACCCCTCAAAATCGTTTGTCTGTCTTCTTGCATCTTCCCATTGAGAAAACATATTTTCAGTAGTTACATCATCTCTGACATCATTAAAATAACCACAAAAAGTACAACCAGATTTCCACCACCATGCGCATCCCTTAGTTCTAAGAATAACTGTTGCAGCCGTACAAATTTCTCCATTTGGTAGAATCTCAGGAGTTTTGTATACTGTTACTGGTTTATTGGCATCCCAAGATTCTCTAATCTTAATAGATTCAGGACTATTCTCTGGGGCTTTGATTAAATGATGAAGTTTCACAGTTTTTGTTCCAGAACCGATGATACCACAAGCATTGCCCATGGCACTCGTTTGAATAATTACATTTCATACTAACTAATAAAATAGATTTTTTTTAAATTTTTTTTGAAAAATTAACGACCTAAAGATACACTTAGTGTAATAGATTACAATAAAATAAGATACTCGATTCGTGAGGAGGATAAGATGAGTTTTGGTACAATAGATAACTTTTCATATCAACAAAATAAAGAATTAAGAAGTTGGTATTGGTATGATTGGGCAAATCAATCATTTGCACTCACAGTGAGTACAATATTGGCTCCGGCTTTGATCTCTAGATATTTTGATCTAGCAACGGGTGGAGGGTCCAATCTTGGTGGAGTAGTAATTACAGGAGATAGTTTCTATGCGCTAGTATTGGGTTTTTCGATGATGTTTGTAGCAATTACAAGTCCCGTTTTAGGAGCAATTGCTGATAGAGTACCAATAAAGAAAAAGATTATTTGGGTTTATACAATAATCGGAATAATATTTACTGCATTGATGGGTTTAGCGCCGCATCTAGGTGAAGATTCGAATTTCAAATATCTAGCTTTCTTCTTCATTATGGGGCAAATTGGATTTTCTGGGGCGAATACAATCTATTATGCATTTATGCCCTACCTTGCAAATAAAGAAAATATGGATCATGTCTCTAGCTGGGGATATGCGTATGGTTTCATCGGTGGATCATTAATTTTGATTTTACATTTAATTGTACTAGAATTTGCTGAAAATAATAATTGGGCATTATCTTTTGTATTTGTTTCAACCGCATTGTGGTGGTTAATATTTGGGTTGCCATTTTTCAAAAATACCCCAGAACCAAAAATCCAGAATGAAGTTGCGTATGAGTCTATAATTGATGCAGTAAAAAATGGTTTTTTAGAAGTAGTAAATTCCTTCAAAGAAATTAAAAAATATAAACAGTTAGCGATTTTTCTTCTTGCTTATTTGTTATTCTATGATGGTATAAATACGATAGGTGGTTTAGCTGCTGCATTTGCAGAATCTGTTCTCCGATTAAGTCAACAAATGAATTTCGTCTTGATTTTACTTGTAAATATTATTGCAATTCCAATGTCAATAATCGGTGGAAAATTAGCAATGAAGTTTGGAACAAAAAGGGTTCTTGGATGGGCCCTAGGGGTATACCTTTTCACAGCAACTGTGGCCATAGGATTTGCTCCTTTGGAATTAAATGATGACTACGAACGTTATGATTTTCAATATCAGTATAATGAGCAAGAAAATCAATATGAGCTAGATACTCTATATGACAGAGGGGTCAAAGGATGGGTGAGTAAATCGGGAGAAGGTGATGAGAAATTTAGAGATGCATTCATGACTTACTTGATTGATGGGCAAATAGAGGGGATTCGGTGGCAAAATTCTGATATTGAAAGAAATATAATATCAGTTGATGAGGGTATGAGGTTAGTAACTGCCATGGAAAATATGACAGATCATAGATTTTCATTCTATTTCATGGGCGGTAGTCTAGATTCTCAAAAATCTGTGGGAGATAAGCATCCAACGATAATTGAAGGTGGGATGTTGGATTTCTGGCCAAATTTTCTAAGAGATAATGTTTGGAAACCATTAAATTTTGGTGTTAATCTTCAATGGGTTCTTCTTGGAACCATGGTAGGAATGGTTATGGGCACTGCAGGGGCTCAAGCTAGAAGCTTATTTTCTATGTTAGTTCCAAAAACAAAAACTGCAGAATTTTTCGGTTTCTTTGGATTTATGGGAAAGGCTGCAGCAGTTTTTGGTCCCTTTATTTATGCTTTAACTGCATCTTCTTTGGATAGCAGGGTCGGACTTATGTCAATACTACTTGTAATTGTTCTTGGATGGATTTTGTTCCCATTTATTAATATTGAAGAAGGAATTAGAGTAGCTAAGCAGGTCGATGAGGGGACAGGGACTGTGGAGGAATAATTTAAATGAAGTATTTTAGTTTAGTGCAGCATTCCCTTTCAATAATTGTAATGGCTTTCTTCGGAATTTTAATTGGAGTAGCAATGGTTCCTTCGTATTTTTTATTCTATGAAATCACTGCATTAACGAAAAATGACGGATTCATGTTAGAGGTTTTAGGAATTTGCATTAGTCTAGGACTGGGGTATATTTTGTGGGGCATTAGTATCCTGCTAATTTGTGGTTTTTGGGGNATGTTATTTAAGATAAGGAAGAAAGAAGGTAGATATCCTCTAAGATCGTTCATATCCATTCAATGGGCATTTGGAATAGTTTCTCACAGAATCGCAATGTTATTTCTGAAATTGGTACTTCCATCATTTGTTGGTAATTTATATTATCGAATGATGGGGGCTAAGATTGGAAATAACGTACAAATAGTATCTGATTCGATAAATGACGCCGCAATGATTTCTATAGGAGATAATGTAGTGATAGGAGGAAGAGCGACAATTAACGGGCATCTAGTTGAGAGGGGTGAGATAGTATTGGCGCCGGTGAAAATAGGAAATAATGCCTTGATTGGAGGTGGATGTATTATTCAACCCGGTAGTATTATCGGAGAAGGTGCAGTAATTGCCTCTAGAGCCGTGGTTCCAAAATGGTCCAATATTCCAGATGGAGAGGTTTGGGGAGGAATTCCTGCAAAATTTATTAAGAAACTTGAAGATTAGTCAGTACTCTTATCTTTTTTATCTTTAGATACTTCTTTTGCCGCTTCGATTGCTTCTTCCATTCTGTCTTTGAATAAATCGCCTTTCTCTGCTACTTCTTTAGCAAAATCCATAGCTCTAGTAATCATTTTTTCTCTCTCTTCTGTAGCTTTGTTAAGATCTTCCCAAAGTTGCATATGCTGAGTATACCAATCGTCTCTAGCAGTTAATTCTGACTGTGCTGTTTTATTTTGCTCATCTAATTCTTCGGCTATTTCAAATACTCTACCTACTCTAGCTTTGGATTGAGCCAATAATTCTTCAGTGGTCTCTAATTTAGGTTCCAAATACTCAATTCTCTTCTGAGCCTTAGCTCCTTCGATTTCCATATCACGAATTCGATTATCTTTCTCTGAAAGTAAAGATTCGAGTCCTTCTTTTTCGATCTGTTTATCAACAATTTCTCTATTTAGAACCTCAATTTCTGTCTTTGAAGTCTGAAGTTCTTCCTCTAATTTATCATAACCAACTAAGAGTTTTTGTAATGCTTCTTTATCCTTCTCAGATTGTTCTTGTAACTGACGAATTCGGACTTCAGGCATCACTTCGGGAGTCTCATCATCGGCAACCATCGCTATTCCCACAAGTCCATTCGATATAACCCCGGCGGATTATTTTGATAATAAATAGACAATTATCTATCATTTGATAAAGCTGATATCACAGCTGATAGTACTGTAGTTAATCTCTTACTAGCTGGAATATGTAGCTTTTCGTCTGGACCATGTGCATTATTTCCTGGGCCAGAAGTTCCGGTACAAAGGAACATTGATTTGGGATATTTGGATTGCATCATGGACATGAATGGAATGGTCCCTCCTGACCATGAAACTAGTGGTGGTAGTCCAGATAGTTCCATAGAGGCGGATTGAATTACTTCACTAAGGATTTCATTCAATGGCGGAGCATGAAAACCGTCAGATACGGAATTAGGAATAAATTCAACTTCTGCCCCATAAGGTGGATTTTTTTCTAGAGTTTCTTTGACTTTGGAAATGGCAATATTAGCATCTACTCCTGGTGGTATTCTAAAGCTCAAATTCAAATCAGTATTTGTTCTAAGTACATTTCCAGCATCCCTTATCGAGGGAATTCCATCAGCCCCGATTATACATAGAGAAGGTTTCCAATTCATCCCTATAATCATATCTAAGGTTGTTTTTGATACTGATCTCAAAGAATTTACTGTTGGGAATTTTTTCCATAGTTTGTCTTTAATTATCTGTGCCAAATTTTCGGCCTGATTGATAATTTCAGGAGGAATTTCAGTATGAAGCTCTGGAATAAGAATTTCCCCNGTTTCCGAATTTTCCACTCTATCCAATAATATTCTTTGGATTCTAAATGAAGAAGGAATTGTGCCGCCAGAATTTCCTGAATGGATTCCTTCATCTGATACTCGAACTGAGAGCGTTCCTGAGATTAATCCTCTAAGGGCATCAGTAGTCCAAATATGTTCATAGTCATGCCCACCACTATCTAGTACTACTACTAAATCCGGATTTCCTAAATCTATGGTTAATTTTTCTAAATATGGCGGTAAATGGAATGAACCTGACTCTTCACATGTTTCAATTAAGAAGGTACATTTTGGATGATTAATATTTTTTTCCTGAAGTAACATGATTGATGCTAGACAGAGATATGCTCCATATCCATCGTCCACAGAGCCTCTGCCGTATAACCAAGGTTCTCTTCTAACTGCCTTAAGAGGATGTAAACCTTCTGACCAAAGCTCAGGATTAGATGGTTGTTTATCCAAATGGGAATAAAAAATCACTTCTCCTGGTCCCGTACCTTCTATTGAAATTAGTAGTACGGGCGATTTATGTTCAATAGTGTGAACTTCATAACTTAGACCGGAAATTTCTTGTTCTTCTACCCATTTACAAAATAATTCTATTATTGCATTTAGCTCACCTAATTCCTTCCACTTCGGTTCAAAAAGTGGAGAAAGAGCTTGAATTTCAATTAATTCTGAAAGACTGGGTATAATTGATGATTCCCATATCTCCTCACTACGTTTTTGCAGGGATTGTAAATCCAACAACATATTATTTACTGAAGGAGTTTTCATTCAAGGATTCTTCTGTTAAGTGTTTTAGTTCCAATTCTGAAGATAGAGATATTTGTGCGGCCTTGATGAATATATTTTTTAATTTTGATTTAGCATCATTAAACATTTCTTCTGGATAAATTAGTAATCTACCAGTGACTCCAACCAGTAAACCCGGCAAGACCACTTCTCTCTTAATTTTCTTGGGTTTATTATTTTCAATTTTTTCTAAAACACTATGATAGAGAGCCAATTGAAGACTATGTTCCTTCAGTAAATCATACTCTGCCTGATTTAGAGGAGTGGTCTCTTTCCTTCCTAAGGTTTCTATGAGTGTGCCTTCACCATCCAATACTGAATATGCCTGTGAAGTTTTCAAATCAATTGGCCTAATAAAAGATTCAGAATTTGTTCTCGTACAGAGTACTAAATCTATAGATCCTGACATATCAATCTTTACAGAATTAATTTTTCTAACTATTTCTCTTCTATTAGGGGTCCATATAGAACGAGTTATTTGGGGAACTTCTATATCATTTGTAATAAAAAAGGGATATTCAGTTCTTAGTCCATCTACAGAATGATTTTCAATATCTTCTCCTGATGTTAACCTCCCAATAACTCCTGAAGAGATTCGTTGTAATATCTTAACTATGATTTCTTTTGAAATCTCATTATTCAATCCAATAGGCATTAATTCATCGAAAACTGTTGAAAGTAATGTCTCATCAACCAGTCTATTTGGAGAATATTGAGTCCATGTAGCAGGTAGATCTTGAAAATGACCACCAATCACGTTACTTGGATTTCCTATTCCAAGCTCTAGAATTCTATGAATAATCAATCCTAGGGTGGCAGAATCTGGTAAGTTTAATTTTGAAAATTTTTCCATTTTTTCGTCCCAAACTTTTGAGGAGATATTAGAATTATCTTGATATACAAAATTGGTAACTCCACCTTTAATCTCCAAAAAATAAGCCTCAGGATTTTGATCTATAATTGAGAGTTTATGTGGGGCAAGAGTAATTCTTGACTCTGATGAAAAATTGATNTTNTTTATTTTTCTTCTGGTTTGGGTATCATGTGCTCTCTTGTTCAGATTTATGTGATTTGTAAGTGGAGAATTGATATTAATTTTTGAATTATCATCTATATTGAAGCACTCGGGATGGTGATAAACAATCAAACTATTATTTGATTTATCATCAGAATTAAAGCCATTATTCCATAATTCTGATGGATCTATGATTATTTTTGTTCCTGTTAATACTTCAGGGAAGGAATGGGATTGAATATCATTTTGTTGTAGCCATGGACTGGAGATTTCCTTTCTTTTCCATGAAGAATGTCTAATTGCTTCTATCCACATTTGTCCTAATTGTGTTCTTGATTTACTATACTTCCAGGGAATTTCGAGCCCCGTTTTTTNGACCCATTGAGTATTCTTAGGTGAGCCAACTATAATTAATTGATTCTTAGCACGGGTAGCAGCGACATAAAGAAGACGCCTTGCTTCTGCATCTTTCCTAGAGGAATGAATTTGTCTTGCATGTTTCCAAATCGCAGAAATGGGTTTTTCAGATGAGGACCAAGGATTTGGATTTCCAGCGAATATCTCAGGTGAAACAATTATTCTATTTTTATTTTCTAAAGTCATGGACACTTGTCTATCTGAGAATAAATCTGCTAAAATTACTACCTTTGATTCGAGTCCTTTTGACCCATGAATTGACATTAACCTTACACAATTATTATTGGTGGTAATCTTTGATTCGATTGAAATATTTGTCTGATTTCTTATTTCCCTTATTTTATCGGCAATTACAATTTTATCTCCACCAAAATTTGAAGAGATTTGTTCTATCAACTCAATGAATTCGGATACATCTTGAATAGATGAATCATCATTATTTGCTACCAAAATATCAGAATGATCTACTGTATCTTCAATAATTTGAAGTAGATTTCCTGACGAAATTTGTGAAATCCATCTTTCTACTAATTTTCTTTGTCTATCGATAGTTAAATCCCTTAGTCTATATAAAAAGTTAGTTTTTTCTTTGGGTTTAAGGAAATCCTGAAGTTGATGGTCGGTCATTCCAATTAGTGTAGATCGTGCTACCCATGCAGCTGCATTTCTTGAGTATGGCCTAGCCAGTAGTTGTATTAGACCATCTAAGTCAGAAACTACTGGCCTACTCAATAGAAGGCCCTCTCTGTCTGCTTGGACTGGAATGCCCTGATCCCTAAGATGCCTGATGATTGGATCCCGAAGCTTACTTCTACTGGCCATTAAAATTAATATATCTGAAAAATCTAATTTATCATTTTGTGGAATTTCTTTCCAAAATCCATCTTTACCGATAACTCTTGTAGATTTACCAGAAATTAGAGATTTCACTCTCTTTGAAATCATTATAGCTTGTCTTTCAATTGAGTTTTGTGAATGGCTTGAAAAGGGATCATGGTGTGAATGTAAATCTAAATTTTCTTTGCTCTCTGGGGGATTTTGCTGAGGACAGATCCACTCAATTACTCCTGATTTATCTTCATTTGATTCTGAGGGAAATAGATTTTGAAAGTCGGCATAATAATCAGATTTGGGAAAAAATCTATG
>FUFK010014466.1_pt2 | contig 13875 bp, 8 predicted proteins | sample 1021851 | NCBI WGS metagenome assembly FUFK01 (sample SAMEA51879418, study PRJEB19060) | metagenome | reverse complement strand
TAAATCAAGCAATAAAAAACAAAGCAGACCTTATAAAAAAGTACAGAGAAGAAATAGCAGGGATAAATTAAAAAAGATGGCAGAAGATGTAACCAATACAGAAGATGTTGAGTCTAAGTAACGTGATAGAAAAGGAAGGTAAGTGATGGAACAAGTAATAAAGAAACTAGAAAAACAAATAAATGAATTACTAGAAAAAGGTGACATAGAAGGTGCAAGTAATCAGTTAGATAAGTTAGTTGCAATATTAGATATCTTAAGAATATTTGTATCAGAATCCCAATCCTTAACTCTTGCAGTGCATAGAGATGATTGACCTTTGACAACTTCATTTAAGAAGAAGTTTCCAGTTCCAACTCCTGTATTTGGATTTGCAATTGTAATCACAGGTGGACTTGCATATCCAAATCCAGCATTAGTAAGTCGTATATCAGTAATAGTTCCAGCAGCACTCACAATAGCAACACCAGTTGCATTTGCAGTCGATAATCCAGATGGTGATGTTGATATGGATACAACAGGTGGTGATGTGTAGTTACTACCAGCAGCAGAACTAAACAGTATCTTCGTTACATTTGTTCCGATACCCGCTCTGGCGACTGCCCCTGAACCGCCAGCACCACTAAATGTAACAGTGGGTGCAATAGTGTAGCCAAAGCCAGGATTAGTGATAAGAACTTCTTTTATAGAGAATGTTGTAGAGCCAGCACCAGCAGAAGTTGTAATCGCAACCGCAGTTGCATTTGCATCAGTTGATCCACTAGGAGATGTAGTAATAGCAACAGCGGGAGGACTTGTATATCCAAATCCATCGTTAATAAGTGTAATCGTATTTACTCCACTAGTGCTTAAACCAGCTGAAAATGCTGCAGTTTCGCCAATACCAGCTAATGTGAGTGTTGCAATAAATCCATCGTCTTCTGCATTATTATCAATCTCTTCAATACTTGTGTCAATGACTGCATCTTCATATTCATAGAGTTCACATGTTAACTGATACATGTAAAGTTTTCCAAGTTGGTAGAATGGTTGTTCATGTTCTACAAACTTAACTTCAAATAAACTATCTGATAATGGGAAATATATTAAATCTCCTTCTTTTGGCCTTGATGTTAACTTAGTTTCATCTTCACCATCTGTATAAAACACAGATACAAAATCATCATATCTTTCTCTAGATATGACAAGAGTTAATTCATCTGTTGTTCTGACACCAAACTTTGTCATTAGATCGCCAGAACCAGCAAATCCTTCATAGTTCTGAACATAGGCNTCTAGTGCAAAACTNTCATCAAATNTTGCAACTANATTCTCTTTNATTANATNGTCAGTTCCTACAAACTTACGAGGCATNTAAAAAACTTCGACACCATANATCTTCAACTGTTCGTTGATTAGATCCTGTACGAGTCTNTGTTCAGATGCAGAACCCTGTAGAAANAACGGATTTAAAGGCATTATCCTATCAGATCAAGTGGTGGAAGTTCATAATCACTAGACATACGTTGTCTGAGTTCAGTCAATTCACGAAGTGCATCTTCATAAATTTGACGACCATTTAACTCAATACCGCCTGGCAATTTGACACCTTGAAACTTAGTTAAGTTTGTTCCCCATTGTTTTTTAATTAATGCAGTAATATATCTCTTCAAGAAACTATCATTGAATACTTCTGTNTTCTGAGATGGATCTAGAACTCGATAACANTCTATNACTAAGAACTCATCTGCAGCTGCAGCNTGCCAGTTCATATCAATATAAAGTCTGTTACCTCTCTTATTNAATCTNACTTTTTTGTCGGGACTAATTAAGAATTGTATGGTTTCAAGATACTGTTTGACCATAGAATAGTTAAGTAGTTCAATCGAACTAAAGTTATAAACATCATTCAAGAATATCTGATANGATATACTNAACATGTTTTGTGATATNGTATTNTCATCAAATCTAAAGATACCATTGATACCTATGATATGATCTGGAATCTCAATATAATTTCTCTGTTCTGTAAATTCTGTTTTAGTNGTTATGAANTGTGTAGATCCAGCTCCGACTGCAGTGATATTAAGTGCAGTTCCAGCCTCCGCATCAGCAGCAGTTGCAGCCAATCTAATCTGATTTCTATTATCTGCAATCGCATAAAGTTTCTGACTGTCTGTACTAATACCAAGTGCNGTTGTAGCTCCTCTTCCATCTANNGTTGCACTTGCAATTNNNATNGTTGTATTTCCTGGCCCAAAACTATACTCTATTGNTGAACCAGTNACTANTCCATGATTTGGAACTGTAATATTATCTGCACTNACACTTACNANTGACGCAGAACTACCATCAAACTTATCTGATGAAATACCAGTAGTTGCAACGGTATTGCTTCTTGCAGCATCNATCATATCCTGAGTGATNTTGTGTTTGAGATACATTTTCTCAACACCATCAAAGTGTCTCTCATGAAAGAATTGAATTGCATCATCTACTGCATCTTCAATCTGATCGTCATCAACGTTTATTTCCAAAACAGGTTCACCCAGCTGTCTTAGGCAATAATCGATTAATTCTTGTCTGGAACTGGGTTTGGCCATGAATATACGCTAGCTTTTACTTATTTATTTGTTTGGGTTTGGTAGTCTTACTTACAGATTGTTTTGCTAGAATATTCTTTGCCTCTTCATAATCTGTTTGTAATTGGTCAATCGTNTCTTGAAGGGTTCTNACCTTAGCTTCAAGAAGTAAGTTTTCTTTTGTTTGTGCGTGAACTTTTGCGAGAGTTAGTTCTAAAAGAATGTTGAAATTAATGTCGTTAGAATGTGCCACAGTCAATTGTATCAGTCCAAATCGGAACACCAGAGGCGTTCGTAGTTAAAATAGAATTAGATGTCGAAATACCAGATGCAGGGGAAACGGTNGATTGNACCTGTCCATTTGCATCNAAGTATGAAACTCCNTTGGTATTTGTACCAGCAGAGAAGATTAGGGATGCAACTGTTGATACACCTGTTACGATTAAAGTATCTGTATTTGTTGTACCAATGGTGTTTGTACCATAAGCTGTTGTTTCAAATTTTTCTGCATTATCAAAAAATAGTTCTACTGGGCCATCTGAATCAAATATGGCAGAATTCTCACCATTTTTGGCTTGTATTACTACATTATTAGTGCCATTTCCAAGAAGAGTAAGATTACCTACACCACCATGATTAGAGATGAAAGAATGGGTGCCACTGTGATAAATTTTTAAATCACTACCAGTTCCAAACCTTGCTTTTACATTATCAGTAAAGTTAAATGTGTGACCATTAGCATTAAAAGTAACTTGACCAGCACCAAAATCAACGTTACCATCAACGTCTAGTGTATCACATTGAAGTTCTCCTGTTATATCAACACCGTCTGATTTAGTGGTAAATTTAGTAACATTATCATGTCTAATAGTTACCGCACCATTAGCAACTGCCTGTAAATATGTTTCTCCAAGACCACCAGTTCTAAGTTCAATAATATCTGAACCGATAAGCAAATGACCATAGGAATCTTGTATTCTTGATGTGCTGCCGTCATGGAAAAGTTTTAGATCATCGTTATTACCTAGTTGTATTAGGGCACCGTCCACAAAATCTAATGCACCAGCAGAACTATCCCATACCATGTCCTTATTGGACGCACCATTAAAGGTAAAGTCTGCACCTTCATCAATTGACGCAGCATCATTAATCGTCAGAGCATCAATCGTCGCCGTTCCGTCAAGGAATAAATCTTTCCATTCTTGACCAGCCTTTCCTAAGTTTCTTGTATTGTCAGAATCAGGAAGCCAGTTCTGGTTTACTTGGAACGCACTATTAACTGTATTGAAAAGTATTTCTTTATTACCATCTCCACCACCATGTACGAAGAATCCAGCACCGTTTGCAGTAGTATTACTTGCAGTCGAAGTTGACGCAACACCGATTGTATTATCCTGAACATCAACCTGAATTGTATTCAAGATTGTCTGAGTACCATCTACCTTTAAGTTACCAATAACATGAAGGTTATTAGCTACAGTCGCACCACCACTAACTATGATATCTGTTGAAAGACCAACAGTAATCGTGTTATCACTTAGAGTTGTCTTTGTCTCGTTTGTTGTTGCAGCAATTGTTAATACATCAGGTAATAAATGGACTGCATCAGTAGCTGCATAACCAGCACTAATGACTAATGTGCCAGGCACATCCTCAAATGCGAGTTGTCCACTACCATTCAGAATTAGAATCTGATCATTGAATCCTCTTGAAGTTGGGAAACTATAATCTGATGCACCACTACCAAGACGGAATGTAGTTGTAAATGTCGCACCTGTACCAACTGTNTCTGTGAGTGTGTTATGTGAACCAGTAAAGTTAGTTACAACACCAGTGACTGCACGAAGATTTGATCCAGCATCAACGTCTGTTGCATCAACTCTACCAACAACGTTCAGTACGTTCGATCCAAATGTGAAGTTAGCATTATCAACTAATTCTTTAGAAGATCCAACAAAAGGAACACGAGTAGCTGTTAAGTTACTAATGATAGGAGTTCCAGTTATGGTTAGGCCAGTTGCAGTAGTTTGAAGTTTATTGTTTCCATCATGATATAGAATCGCTCCAGTTGTCTCTCCCTTAAAAATGTATTTTGAATGACCTTGATTTAATAACTCAATTTTATCAGCAGTAATAGCTATGGGCATATTATTTGCTGCTGAAATATAATTGTTACCAGAACCAGAAGGGAAATGATATATTGATAAGTCGTTACTAGCTCCAAAAGTAGCCTTCACATTATCACCAAACTGTAATTTATTTGCAGATTTATCAAAAAGAATATTATTAGTACTTGCAGTTTCAAAAGTTACATCATCACCGAAAGTTGTAGTTGCATTGACATCAACAGCATTACTAAATGTTGATAGACCAACTACCTTTAATCCATTATTGAGTGTCATGTCTGTGCTGACACCAGTTCTGGAGTTTATTGTTAATATATCTGTATGTTGATTACCAATGGTAACATTACCATTTAAGTCTAACCCTGCAACGAATGTACCTACACCAGTAACTCTAAGGTTCTGTGTAACTGCATCTGTAATATCTGTTCTGGTTATTGTTGCAATACCAGCGACTCTTAATCCGTTTATATTTGCGTTCGCATCTGTAATGATTGCAGACGATAGGTGTAACTCGCCAGGTGTATGATCTAAAAGTTTATATGTATATTCTCCACCAATCTCTACTGGGTTTCCAGCAACGTTACCTATGAATAAACGGCCCGCTTTATTCGCAGAATTACCAGCGGTTGCCTGTTCTACTGTTGCAGCTAATTCTCCAAACTCCAAAGAACTGGGAGCTGCAGCACCAGTAGATCTATGTATCCTAATCTTACTGGCCATTAGAACGATCCTCCATTAACATCTAAATTTTTTGTATTGCCTGGTGTTATTTCGTTGACGGCAACCCATCGACTTACATTTGCATCATAAACAAGAACAGATCCATTCACTACATTTGACACATCAGTGTCCTGTAGACTTGCGACTGTTCCTCCAGCAGTAGATGAAGTGGTTGGAACTTTTACACCAGTTTGTTGACCAACTCGTACTTTGACTCCCATAATTAGATCCTTGTTGCTCCTTCTCTAACTAAAGCCGAACCTTCCACAATTCTTGTTCTTGTACCACCAGAAGCAGTCAGAAGAAGATCATAAACGTAACGGCCTGGTTTAATACTAGACGTTATCGTATCAGTCATATCAATTCTCACGATTCCACCTTCCCTGTCGGGGAAAGCCACAGTAAAATCAAACTTCTTATTACTAGAAGAATGTTTACGTAGTTGTGCTGCACCAGTATATCCAGTCAAATCCAATGCGGAAGCAGAATTATCATCCTCAAGATTAAATGTTTGAGTAAAATCAGCCCCTTGATCAATCACCAGATTTACAATGTATACAGCCATTCTTTAGAGTTAGTTTCGTCTAGATATATTTATCTAATTACAACTTATCAATCACTTTATACAAAAGTGACTTGATTTCATCAACTTCATTTTGTAATTTTTCAATTCGACCCATTTCATTTAACCTTTGTTGTTTTTTTGCTTTGTAGGCCAAATATGCAGATCTATCGGTATTTACGATAGCTCCACTGTCAGTATCTCTAAAAAGATCTGATCTACCTTCGACTTGTTTGTAATTCATTATGCGAGTGCGATTGATCGGAAGTCCCTAATTCTAGGAACATAAGCTTGATTTGTACCAGCCATGATAACTTTAATTTGGAATCCACTGAACTCCACTAAATCATTAGCAGTATATTGATAGTCTCTAAACTCTCCTAATGTACGAGAAGCAGGAACAAATCTATCAGGTGTTCCATCACTATCTTTAGCATTTATTAACTGATCACCAAATCCATCACCAGTAGTATCGGTTAAGTTTTTAAAGCCTGGGAATAATTCATATGGTGAATCTGCAATCACACCATCAGTTCTGATCAATCTGTATAATACACGAATATCATTAGTGTTATGTCTGAAAGCTGCGAACTTAACTTGTAATGAAGTTGCTGGATTTTCTAACTGAACAACTTTTGTAATATAAATTGCAGCATTAGGATCAGCTAACATACTATTAACTCTTGAATCTGTCTTGTAATTAGATACAGGTTTATCTATTCTATTTGTTGTTGTTACAATAGAAAGACGATCTAAATCTACAACAGGAGAAACATTCGGATCCTGTGTATTGAATATTAATTCTTGTGTAAATGATTTACCGCCAGGTAAAGATGTTAACATCGCTTGTTCATTTACTTTAGATGCGATAATTCTAGGAGATGTTAAATGAGTAATACCACTGAGTGATACACTTTCAAATCCTTGATCCGCAAAAGAAGCTTCACTACCACCAGCACTAGTTCCAGATACAGTTCTTATAGAACCATCTAAAGTAGTATCTGATGGAGTCATGAATTCAACTAAAGGTGTGAACGTTTCAAATTGTATATTTTGTGTTGCTCTAACGATTTTACCACCACCAATTTCTGTTTCTGCAATTTTTAGTTTCTTAAGATTCGTACTTCCATCTCTAGTAACTCCATTTCCTGTACCAGTCACATTCAACTTGATATGATATCCATCAATGGTAGGTGAAATACTACTATCAATTAAATCATGTGTAGTATTAATTCTTCGGAGGGATACTCCAGCACCTTCATACTTACGCACAGTTTTATCTACTGCGTGAGTTTCTGCAGTTGTATTATCAATACCTCTTGTTATCGTACCTTTTAATTCATTATTTGCAGCTGAAGTGTATTCAATTATTTCATTTCCAATTTGAACATAGCCTGGGTTTGTTGCACTAACAGGTAAACCTTCAAAATCACCAAGGAAAGCTATACTACTGACCTTAATTGGTGATGTTGCATTATGAGCATATTCTTCTGTAATTGATGTCACTGTTGATATACCAACTACACCAGATATAGTAACCTTGTTATTCACGGCATGCATACCATGATTCCTATGGCTAACATGAATGTGAAGTCCATCCTTAACAGTGCTAGTATTTGTTATTGCAGTTGGAGTTCCATTATTTAAATCACCTTCAGATCCATTAGCACGTACAAATCTAAGAGTACTTGATGTGTTAAATTCACCTTGAACTCTATTTAAAATTATACTGTTTACATCAGTTATTGAATTAACAAAAAATCTAAGATTTCTACCAGTATCCCCTACACTTGCACCTAAGACATCTCCAGTCTTATATCCATGGCCAGTTGTGGTTACATTTACACTACCAACTGTAGGGGTTCCACCTGATATTACTATCGTAGCTACTCCACCAGTACCATTACCAGTTATTGTTGTTAAAGGCACATTAGAATAGGTGGCATTAACCAATCCAACACCAGTTCCACTTTGATGTGTTATTGTTCCTAATTTACCTAGATGAGCAACAACATTTCCTTGCGAACTAGTTGCGGTTTGTTTCATCAAAGATCCTATTGGGAAGTCTGAAGAAGTATTACTACTTGTATCACCACTTAATTGAATCTTAACTTCTTGTGAATTGAATACAATTGGATTTTGTCTTAGTATAGGACGTTCCTTATTACCAACACCAAGTTCTGGATTATAAAGTTTTAATGCGCCTGGGCCAGAAACAAATTCACATTTGTTCATAAGGAACTTCAAATCTTCAAACTGGCTAGGAGTCCAAGTAGATCCGTTTTGTGATTTAAATAAAGATCCTAAGTATGGTTGTTGTGATACTATTCTTCTCTCACTTTCTTCTAAATTTCTATCAGCTATATCTTCATCACCCATTCGTGCGATAAACACATTGTAATTATTAGACTGAGATATTAATGTCAATGCATATTCTCCACCACCACCTTCAAGGAATACAGGAGATGGGAAAGTAAATCTAGTTGCCACAGTACCAAATTCTGAAATATTTACTTGTTCTGGATCTAAAACAACTTCACCAAATGGCACAATTGTNCTAGTTGGGAATCCAGTTTGCATGGTTCTGATCTGACATGTAACTGGAATAACATCATCTTTTGTTTGGAAGAATACATCAACAGAAGATACAAATATACCATTTGCCTCTGTAACTTCAAAGGATTCTGCAAGTGGATCAAACCACTGTACCTGTTCGGTTGTTCTAGTAGTATCAAACCCAGTAGTTTGTTGGAAAGTATTTGAACTTTGATTAGATATAGTTGTAGAATCATTTAGAGTTGATTGTTGAATATCAGCAGTTCTTACACTCAACACATCTTCTTGAAGTGTGTTTAATGTTCCTCTGGAGTTAAACGATGATTCAGCAACTGATGCTCTGTCAACTGGAGATCTAGAATCTACCGCACTACTTGATAATCTAAATGTATTAGTTCCTGTTCTAAACTCTGGTGCTGATGGTAAAGAAGCTTCAGGAATAAAGAATGACCCTATCAATGCACCTTTCTCATCACTTATCAATCTAACATCTGTTACTTTAGCTTCAGCGCCACTTGTCTCACCTCGGAGAATCATATTNTTACCTACAAATCCTTGGAATGTTCCAAGAACTTCTTGTTGTAATGATCCAGTATCTATATTCAATATTGAACTAGTTGCAGAATAACTAGAACTGATACCAATAGTGTCTGAATATGGATTGACTGCATATACTAAAGTTGGATTATTATACGCACCAAACTTATGATTTGGTTGTGCAGCTCTAAATGAAATTGAAGCTGCATTTCCGTTTGCAGATGTTTGCCAATCATCAGAAATTCCAGTTATTGTTTCACCAACTTGGAAAACTCCTTGTTGCATTGATATTTCAATGAGTTTAGGTGAAACATACTTATTAACTTCTTGACCATCAAAAAATGTATAAAACTGTGTTCTTGGTTGTACTCTTGTTGCAACAAATTCTATATTCCTAGATCTCATGAAAGGAATCAATTCACTACTTACAAGTTTATTTCCAAGACTTTGAGTATCAACACTTTCATTAACTTGGAATTGAATACCACTTCTAGTTAATCCCCTATCTATTGTAATTGTCTCTTCTATAGTATCTATAAATTCATCTACAAATTGAGTTGTGGTTATTCTTGCAGGCCTACTGTCTCCGCCAGGATGACCCTCTTGTCCTCTACGTACAGTTACTGTATTTGAACCAACAGCTACACTATTCATATCCCTAGAAATTACATTTCTTTCAATGTCTACTGATGACCAAACTTCTTCCCATCCACCCCACTGAATTGGCGCAAGTCCTGTATTTGGATCTACTGATAATTGTTGCATAGCTTGTGTAAATCCAGCATCAATATCAACGACGTTAGAATCAAGTTGTTTTTCATTTAACCAAACATCACTATTTGGATTTAATTCAACACCACCAATCCATGTTATGACCGCAAATGGGTTTACATTTTCGGTTCTTGTTGCTAAAGGTTGGTTGATATAAGGTATTTCTGTATAATTTAAAGTTACAACATCACCGCTTCTTTTTAAATCGTTTGTCTGTAAATCCGCAACTTGAGTTAAATCAGCTGCAGGATCTGCCGTTGTACCAATTCCAATAACTTGTTCTGAGCCTAGAAGTAGATCCAATCCATGTGTGTAATGTGAAGGTCTTAATTCCCCAACTTTTTTATCAATAGAACATCTAGAACATGGATGACTGAGAGATTGTCCATTATGACTTCTAAAGTTATCTACAAAAAATCCAGACTTAAATCTATCAAGGCCAGTTTTAGCATCGATAATATTAAGTGAAGCAGTATCGGTTTCTAATAATGAAAGTTGTGTATAAAATTCTACATTCTTTAATCTTGTTTCTAACCTACCGATATCAGACATTGTATATCTTTTATGTCTGGCTGATTTAATAGTAGAAGCTTTTTTCGCATTTCTAGCGAATGGTAAGACTGATATAGTTGCAACACTAAAAGCACCAACTGGATCTGATGGAGGAACTACATCAGATATTGATGCAGGAGCTCCTTTTTTTAATTCAAAGAATCCATCCTTACTTAAAAAGACTTTATCTATTCTTGCTAAGTAATGTGAATATCCTAATGTCACCACATCATCTCCAACTATCACAGGAGGTTTAGGAGTTCCAGAAATGGCAAAACTACGAGCGTTGTAATCAAAAGGAGATTTTGAAAAATCAGTATATTCGTTAATTCTAGGTCTAGCATCAATAAAATCTGACAAAGGAATACCTGAGAAAACAGGCATATCAAACTCATAGTTATCAGAAGAATAACTATTTGCAGTACCAAAATCACCAACCTCACCATCAAGTATATAATGATCAAATATTATTGCTAATCTTTTTGTAGGTTCACCTTCACCTTCTTTTCTGATAATTCTTCCATAGTCATAAAATTCTGGTCTTTGACCATTATCGAATCTAAAACTTTTAGTTACATCTTTATCACCTTGTACAACTAATGAAACTTCACCCACAATACCAGAAGATTGGAAAGTAACTATTTCCTCTTTTTCAAATTGTATGTCATTTGTATAAACAATATCTACAGAACCAGCAACTTTAGTAACTACTCGAGCAGTAGCTCCACTATTTTCACCAACAACCAATTCTCCGTTAATTGTATTAGTCAGATCTGCAGATCTGTTAATAAGACTTATACTTGGTAAATTAGGATCTACAGTTGTGCTTGATTCAAAAACAGCTAAAACTCTTACAATATCAGGAAAATGAAGACCTATCTCTCTATCTTGAACTCTTGTTCCATATACATCACTTGATGTTAAACCATCACCAAGAAGTCCTGTGCCAGAACCAGTTTTTTGAGATCTATTAATTATTATTTTGTTACATTCATTTAAAGTTTTCTTCTGAGATGTAACTTGTGTTCTCTTTACTGTTGCAGTAAGAACTGCAGTTGAATTTTGTGACAACTGTTTCAAAGTCACAGATTTTCTATCAGCAGAAAATACAAGATTAGCTTCTCTTAAAATTTGAACACCACCATTTGCATATGAAACATTATATCTTTCTTCATCAAATACCTCAAAGAATTCATTGGTTGATGATATTGATATGGTGGCTGTTCCACCACTTGAAGTGAAAGTAAATCTTTGTCTAGTTGATATCTCAGATGAAGTCAAATCAAGACTAGATATTGCAGCCTTCGGCATATCTGATATAAAACTAGAATCTTTACCATCAATAATGCGAGGCCTTATAATCTTAAAATCACTGGTAACTAAAGTAGCACCAGATGGTAATTCTTTTTGACAAACTCCAGTTACATCAGTGCCTAACGCAACAAGAGTAATTTGTGATCCGTTTGAATTAACTGCAGATACTCTGTTAAATGTTGGATCGGTTTCTCCTGATTTTTGATACTTTACGATATCATTAACTTTAATACCACGAGAGAATCTAGCTCCAGCCACAGTACATGTACCACCAGTTGTGATTGTATATTCTGTGCCTGCAGGAGCTGGACTACCTTCTCTTGATAGAACTGTATCAGCATTGAATGTATAACCACCTATTGCAGCTTGATAAATTGATTTAATGTCATCAATAGAAAATTCTGTAACTGCAGTTATAGTTTTACTATCATCAACTCCATTTACTCTAATTGGTTCATCAACTATGAAATTGCCACCAGTGGATGTTAACGATAGAGATGTAGAATTACTTGCAGCTGTCTTTAAATGTCCTCTTGCACCACTTCTCTGACCTTCAATTAATGATCCTACTGGCGCAGTAAGATTACTATTGATTGTTAAAGTCGTAAATGTTTGTATATCCCACAAGAATAATTCATATACACTTGACGCACCTGTATATCCAGTGGACTCTAATTTATAGTCATATACTCTTGCCTCTCCAATTTGAGCACCAGCTGCAGATGAATGAGTCGCACCTATTCTTTGATTCATCAACTGAACCGTATGATTAACACCCATACCAATAAAAGGTGTTCCATAAACACGATTAATTTTAATCTTACTAACTTTATCAAATGCAAATACTTGATTTTCTAATTTCCTAATCGTTCTTGGTTTATCTACATCTATAAAAGTACTACCAACTTTTTCTATTTCAAAACCTCTTACATATGCCTTACCAGGCGATAGTTGAATAATCATACTATCACTACTTGGTTCATTACCTTGTGAAGTTTTTTGATCTTTAAAATATACTCCATTATTTCCTTGTCTGTCATTTAGAGATTCTCTGACTTGAACTCCAAATTGTTTTACATAGTAATTTCCACTTTCATCAAATGTTCTTCTTGCAAACTCATCAGCTAAAAGATTATAATCAGTTTTTTTAACCATTCTTTGAATGGCACCTTTGTTTAATCTTAATAACTCTATAAAGTTTGCATCACTAAAATCATCTATATCCTTTTTAATTAGTGTTGGTTTTAATTGAAATCTATCGGCGCCTGGAGCTGCAAAGTTTGAAAATCCAGCTGCATTATCAAATAAAGTAGAATCGTCAAATGCGGATACTACATTTTCATCTATAAACAAACCTACTCTGTAAGATGGATTATTACTATACTGATCAATAATAACCGTTTGAGTAGCTACTTTAACAAAGTATCCACGAATAAAATATACACCTTCTTGAACTGTTGCTGCAGTTCCCAATGATGTTGCATTTAATGCTATGGCTGTAGCAAAAGGGTTATTAGCTATGACTCTTGATATACCATATTCAATATCACTAGATGTTACTAAATTTTCTCCATCATTAAAAACATTAGTCGCAAAGTCATTTCCAGATTTACTATATTTTACATATAAAGTATTATGTCCTCTTTCTGATTGAGTAGCTAGTATATAATTTACAACTGTTGCCTCTACACCAGATATTTCTCCTTTTATTGTTTTACCAACCAATTTATCAAGATATTCTGATATTGGAATACCTAAAAAAGTGTCCTCTAATTCAACAGCATGATACGATGAATCATAACCAATCTGGCCAGGAATGACCATTGAACCTTCTTTAAAGAAGTGTTGTCCAAACTTCTCTATTTGATTTTGAAGTATTGTCTGTAACTGAGTTAGTTCTCTAGCCTGAACTGGTATGCCAGGTTTAAATAGAACTCTGTTAAAGTTCTTATCTTCATTAAAATCATCAAAATATGGAGAAACATTCAGATTGGTCTCTTGAGGCATTTTCTTAGAACTCTAATACAATTTTTACGTCTTCTTTCTGGGTAGCACTACGTTGTATTGCAGCCCTGTTATCTATGTATAATATCTCACCAGAATATTTTTTAACTTCTGGNTNGGCCACNCCNTCAATAAAGTNTTGNCCNANTTGAACTTNAGCNGTTCCNACTGT